>OLOV01001629.1_pt1 | contig 17214 bp, 13 predicted proteins | sample 1672931 | NCBI WGS metagenome assembly OLOV01 (sample SAMEA3136738, study PRJEB25190) | human gut metagenome | biome: human gut; feature: human-associated habitat; material: faeces | place: Austria | collected 2013
CGCCGAACGCCATCCTGATGGAGAACGGCAGGGGAGGGCTTCCGGAGTACAGGAAGTACTTGGCTTCGCTTGCCCGTCCGGGCCGGAACGGGGCGATCGTGATGAACGCCAATCCGTTCACCAAAGGACATCGCTATCTGGTTGAGCAGGCCGCATCGCAGGTTGACAATCTTTATGTGATTGTTGTTAAGGAAGATAGGTCGCGTTTCCCTTACGTCGAAAGAAAGGCTATGATCGAGGCCGGTTGCGCCGGGCTTGACAATGTGGTTGTCTGCGAGGGCAGTGACTATGCCATCTCGGCGGCGACATTCCCGACATATTTCCTGAAGAAGCTGGACGACGCGACGGACACTCAGATTGCCCTTGATCTGGATTTGTTCGTGAACCACATCGCCAAGCCTCTGGGCGTTACGGTACGTTTCGCCGGCAGTGAGCCGGAGGATGCCCTGACCCGTCGCTACAACGAACTGATGGCGGAGATATTGCCTAACTTCGTAGAGATTCCAAGACTTGAACAAAACGGCAATCCGATCAGTGCCACCTCATTAAGGCGTGCTCTTGACAAAGGCAACCTCAAGGAGGCGATGGAATATATTCCAGTATCCTCCACCCCTTACATGGTCGCCGACCTTGCCGAGCGTGCGTTGAGGTTGGAACTCGACACGACCCCCAAACCGGGACTCGTGGACAGGCGGGACAACGGTGCCCACAAGGATATGGACTACGCGTTGATGTCCAAAAGCATCTCTGCGTTAAGGCCTTATCTGACAAGACTGGCTGTGGAGTCCGCCAAAGACATTGACCCGGCAAAGATAAAGGAGATCGGCATCGAGGCTGAAAAAGCGATGCTGAAGGCCACCGGCGGAGTGAATACCCACAAAGGAGCCCTCTTCTGCATCGGCCTTTCCGTGGCCGCAGCCTCAAACTTGGCATCAGCAACGGGATCTGTGGAGGCATATTCATTCAAAGAACTCGTGTCCCGCGCCGCATCGGAGATCCCTTCCGCCCGAGGTACGCACGGAGCCGAGGCCAAGAGAAGCTTCAAGGCTGTCGGCGCTCTAGAGAACGCCCGCGCGGCCTATCCGGAACTATTCACAGACTGGCTGCCGTACTATCTCAGCTTGGAAGGCGACCCTTTCCGCTGCCATAAGACGCTGCTTCACATAATGACGACCCTTGACGACACCAACATCCTCCACAGGAGGGGAGCGGAGGGTCTCGCCCACGCCGAAGCCGAGGCCGCAAGGCTTCTTGAGGACTTCAGCGAGAGCGGATTGTCGTCTCTGAACAAGGATTTCATCAGGGAGAACATCTCGCCCGGCGGAAGCGCCGACATGCTGTCCCTGACGATATTTATAAATAGTATAATTAATTGCTAACTAATAATTTATTAACACAAAACTAATTTTATTATGGTAGAATTGATTCCCAATGGCGTTTACCTGAAAAATGGCAAGACTATCGTCAACGATGCCGCAGGAATGCCATCTGCCGATGAGGCCCGCGAAAACACTATCGCCTACAGAATTCTCCGTGCCCACGATGTGGACGGAAGCAAAGGCAAGAAGATGCGCATCAAGTTCGATGCGATGGCTTCACACGACATCACTTATGTCGGAATTATCCAGACAGCCCGCGCCAGCGGACTTGACAAGTTCCCTATCCCTTACGCGATGACCAACTGCCACAACTCTCTGTGCGCTGTCGGTGGTACCATCAACGAGGACGACCATATCTTCGGACTCTCCGCCGCGAAGAAGTACGGTGGTATCTATGTTCCTGCCAACCAGGCGGTTATTCATCAATATGTCCGCGAGGCTCTCGCCGGTTGCGGCCGCATGATCCTCGGTTCCGACAGCCACACCCGCTACGGCTCGCTCGGCTGCATGGGTGTGGGCGAAGGTGGCGGAGAGCTTGTGAAGCAGCTCCTCCACAACACTTGGGACATCAACGCTCCTGAGGTTGTTCTGGTTTGGCTCGAAGGCAAGCCTAAGAAGGGTGTAGGCCCTCACGACGTGGCCATCTCCCTCGTCAAGGCCGTGTTCGAGAACGGTTTCGTGAAGAACAAGGTGCTTGAGTTCGCCGGCCCTGGCGTGGCTTCCCTCCCTACCGATTTCCGTAACGGAATCGACGTGATGACCACCGAGACCACCTGCCTCAGCTCGATCTGGGTTACCGACGAGAAGGTTGAGGAGTACTACAGGATGCACGAGCGTCCTGAGGCTTACAAAGAGCTCCAGCCGGGCGAGATCGCTTACTACGACGCGATGATCCGCATCGATCTCTCCAAACAGGAGTCAATGATCGCCCTTCCGTTCCACCCATCCAACGCCTACACGATCCACGAGTTCCAGGCTGATCCGGAAGGAATCCTGAAGAAAGTGGAGGAGGATGCCAAGAAGCGTTTCGGCGACAAGATCACCATCGATCTTGAGAGCAAGGTGAAGGACGGCAAGGCGTTCGCCGACCAGGCCATCATCGCCGGCTGCTCCGGAGGTACCTACGACAACCTCAGCGAGGCCGCTGCGATCATGAAGGGCAAGACCATCGGCAACGACTACTTCACGATGTCCGCCTACCCTCAGTCAACCCCTGTCTATCTCGCGACCACCCGCAATCACATTGCCGAGGAGTTGCTTGAGGCCGGTGTTGTGATCAAGCCGGCGTTCTGCGGACCTTGCTTCGGAGCCGGTGACGTTCCTGCCAACAACGGACTCTCGATCCGTCACACCACCCGCAACTTCCCTAACCGCGAGGGCTCGAAGCCTGGCCAGGGACAGATCTCCCTTGTCTGCCTGATGGACGCGCGCTCTATCGCCGCCACGGCCGCCAACGGTGGAGTCATCACGGCAGCCACTGACATCCAGTACGAAGACACGCACAAGCCATATTCATTCGACGACCGCATCTACAAGAGCCGCATCTACTACGGATTCGGCAAGGCCGACCCTACCGTCGAGCTCCGCTACGGACCGAACATCAAGGACTGGCCTAAGATGTACCCGATGCAGGATAACATGCTCCTTGAACTCGCCGCTGTCATCCACGACCCTGTCACCACGACCGACGAGCTCATCCCTTCGGGCGAGACTTCCAGCTACCGTTCCAACCCGCTGAAACTCTCCGAGTTCGCTCTCTCACGCCGTGTTCCTGAATATGTCGGGATCAGCAAGCGCATCCAGGCGGAGGATCTTGAGCGCCGCGCCGGCAAGGCTCCGCAGCACGTTCTCGACGCCCTCGCCAAGGTGGGCGCCAAGCCGGAGGACACCTCGTTCGGCTCATGCGTGTTCGCCAACAAGCCTGGCGACGGCTCTGCCCGCGAGCAGGCCGCTTCCTGCCAGAAGGTGCTCGGCGGCGACGCCAACATCTGCTATGAATATGCCACCAAGCGTTACCGCAGCAACTGCATCAACTGGGGCATCGTTCCTTTCACCATCTCAAAGGAGACTCCTTTTGAATATGTAGCCGGCGATTTCGTCTATGTTCCCGGCATCCGTGAGGCCATCCTTTCGGGCAAGGAGGAGATTGACGCCAAGGTGATCAGCGCCGAAGGTGTGAAGGACATTCATCTCTACTTCCAGAATCTGACCGCTGATGAGAGGGAGATTCTCGCCGACGGTTGCCTGATGAACTTCTACGCCGCCCAGAAGAGCAAATAATCATAATCGCGCACTTTAGGCTTGCGTCCATTTTAGGGGCTTGCAAGCCTGAGGTGCCCAGGTAATCATATTCGTAAAACACTTTAATTTTTAATATTCAGTTATGAAAAAAATTCAGATGGTCACTCCTCTCGTAGAGATGGATGGTGATGAAATGACAAGGATCCTGTGGAAGATGATTAAGGATGAGCTTATCATTCCATTTGTTGATCTGAAGACAGAATACTATGACCTCGGCCTCGTTCATCGTGACGAGACCGGCGATCAGGTGACAATCGACTCCGCCAACGCCACCAAGAAGTACGGTGTTGCCGTGAAGTGCGCCACCATCACTCCTAACGCCAAGCGTATGACCGAGTACAACCTGCATCAGATGTGGAAGAGCCCGAACGGAACGATCCGTTCGATGCTGGACGGAACGGTGTTCCGCACACCTATCACCATCCCTTCCATCTCTCCTGCCGTGAAGTTCTGGAAGAAGCCTATCACCATCGCCCGTCACGCCTACGGTGATGTCTACAAGAGTGTTGACATCCGCGTTGAGGAGCCGGGAGTCGCCAAGCTCGTCTTCGAAGGCGAGAGCGGCAAGAGGGAAGAGCAGATAGTCCACACCTTCAAGGGTCCCGGCGTTCTCCAGGGAATGCACAACACCGACGCTTCCATCCGTTCTTTCGCCCACGCTTGCTTCAAGTACGCCCTTGACCTCAAGCAGAGCATCTGGTTCGCCACCAAGGACACCATCGCCAAGAAGTACGACGGACGTTTCCGTGAGATTTTCGAGGAGGTGTTCGCAGAGTACAAGGACGCTTTCGAGGCCGCCGGCATCGAGTACTTCTACACCCTTATTGATGACGCGGTCGCACGTGTGATGCGCAGCGAGGGCGGATTCATCTGGGCCTGCAAGAACTACGACGGTGATGTGATGAGCGACATGGTCTCCACGGCATTCGGTTCCCTTGCCATGATGACTTCGGTTCTCGTCAGCCCTGACGGCAAGTACGAGTACGAGGCCGCCCACGGCACCGTGACCCGTCACTACTACAAGCACCTTCAAGGCGAGGAGACCTCCACGAACCCGATCGCGACGATCTTCGCGTGGAGCGGCGCGTTCCGCAAGAGAGGCGAGATGGACAACATTCCTGAGCTTGTCAACTATGCCGACCAGCTTGAGGTCGCCTGCTTCGACACCCTCAACGCCGGCATCGTGACCAAGGATCTCGCCAACCTCATGGAAGGCGTGACCCCTCAGGTAAAGAACTCCGCCGACTTCATCGCCGCCATCCGCGAGCGTCTCGAAAAGCGTCTCGCGTAAGTGATTGAAAATCAGTTATAAAAGCGATGGTCTTTAGTCGTTATCAACTAAAGACCATCGCTTAATCCGTTGTGAAACAGAGTCTTATCCTCCACCGACAGAAGCTTAACCTTTGCGTAAGGTCGTACTGACCGGTCGCAGAACTAAAGGTTCGACAAAGTTTACCAGCCATCGAAGAGCCTCTCGTATGGTTTCACACAGAGCCTTCTGGCCACTGGTCAGGTCACAGGTTCGGTCACTTAATTGATTACGGACTGGACACGTGTCTGGTCGCATGCCTGATCGCATGCCTGATTACATGCCTGTTCGCATGCCTGGACACGTACTTGATTGCAGGACTGGTCACAGGACTGGACACGTGCCTGGACGCATGCCTGGACACGTACTTGATTGCAGGACTGGTCACATAACTGGACGCGTGCCTGATTGCATGCTTGGACACGTACTTGATTGCAGGACTGGTCACAGGACTGGACACGTGCCTGGACGCATGCCTGGACACGTACTTGATTGCAGGACTGGTCACAGGGTTGGACACCTGCCTGGTCGCTGAGCTTGTCGAAGCGACATTCCCGGTCGATGAATAAGAGCGCCATCTGCATGGTGGCGCCAACGAAAAGGACTTCCCGAATTTTTGCACGTTACCAAAAATTCGGAAAGTCTTTTTTGCAGCCTTGTCCGCAGAATCGGATGCGCGACCCACTGTATACGTCCACTTGATCTTTGATCATATTCAATGATGTTATTTTGGTTTATATTGTAAACTTATTAATATTTGTAATGCCGTTGAGGTTAAAGCGCATAGCTGTTAATGGCGAAAAATAATGTAAATCAAAATGTTATGGGTAGAGAAGGGCTTCAAAGGCAAGAAGCCTTGCACCACCTGCCGCGCGACCGACACAGGCGTCAAGGCTTTCAATGAATATGTCGATGCGCTCAAGGATTACCTCTCCTTGCAAGACCGGCGATAGTATTGTCAATGAACAAGATAAGTGCGTACCTTAGACGACACAAGAATATACCGATGTGCTCTTACCCTGTTCTTGAATATGCGAGGTCTGGCTTCAGAAGTCAGAGGCGTACATGCCCCCCAGACAAAAGTCTCGGCGAGAGTTGAAAAGTCTGTACCCCCTATACGGGGGCGACAACGAATTTTCAATCCTCGGAGAGGGTATTAAGACAGTCTCCCCCTAAAAGTGCTTAGAGCGAAGAACCTTCGTGTTCTACGAGCGGGATTTCGGCGTAAAGACGCTCGTGGAGAGACAATTGTCCCTCTAAAAGCGTGAATGAGGCTGAATGTCGCTTGTAGGAGAACAGTGTCAGGCCCTGTTGGGTCTGCAGGGCATATCCCGTTTTGGTATTATCCAAACAAGAGCATACCATTGTTACAAAACCTTGCTTTTATTACAAACATTAGGAAGAAGAGCAGCTGAATAACTGGGTCCTTCCATCATTTAGAAGCTGTTTTGAATTGTTTGTTTGAAGGTTAAGAGCAAGCTCTTCCCCTGCTGCCCACCTCGGCAACCCGAACAAGTTCGATTGCCCTTGGTTCGGGCGCTGGGTTGAGAGTGATAAACTTCAGTTTCGATGAAAAAGGCTGAAATGTTAATCAAATGCCTGATGGCGCTGGGTTGAGAGTGAAAAACCTCAGTTTCGACCGCTTCTTCCAAGGAGGATAGCGGTGCTGTCTGGCTGAAGAAGCGGGAAGAAAAAGAAGATTATTCACCTCAAAGAACATTTCAAACAATTCAAAACAGCTTCTTGGTTGTATATTTCTCTTCAATGCGACAAGATCTGTCGCTTTTGATTGTTATATTTGCGGCAAACACTTCTGAATATGTCTAAACAAATCAGGTTGTTAAGTGCGATAGTGAACAAACTAAGCGGCATCAGTGAATATGTCAGCAAAGAGGCTCTGCTGGAGGCCATGTCAGGCGAAATGGCTGAGAATGGCCCCTCTTCTTTGCGGACTCTTCAGCGGAACATCAAGACCATTGAGGAAGTGTTCGGGATCGAGATTCAGAATGTCAGAGGGAAAGGGTATCACATTGTTGGCAGAGACCCCGTTTACACCGATCGGTTCAAGGAACTTCTTTCAGAGATCGAGATCCTGAGTACTGTCGGCTCGGACTCCGGGACACGTGACTATATCATTCCGGAGCAGAGGAGGATGATGTTCAGCGTTGATATTCAGAAAATCCTAAGGTCGATAAAGCAAAGACGGAAGGTGCGCTTTTCATATTCGTTGCCAAGGCTTGGAGGCAAGGAGGCGGAATATCTCGCCGAGCCGTATTTCCTGAAGCAGTCGCAGAACCGCTGGTATCTTGTGGCGATGGTCGAGGGAGTCCTGAAATGCTTCGAGTTGGGCAGGTTCAAATCCTTCAAGGTGCTTGACGAGGATTTCATCCGAGACGAGAGTGTCCGTGCCGGGAATCTTTTCCGCGATTGCTTCGGTATTTGGGATGACCCTAAGATGCCTGCTGAGGACATCCGCTTGAGGTTCAGTGCTTTGGATGGCCGTTTTATCAAAACCCTTCCTATTCATACCTCTCAAAAAATCGAAGAGACCGAGGAATATGTAGAAGTGACTCTCCGCCTTAAGATAACCAACGATTTCGTGATGGCCCTTCTCTCCCGAAGCTCCTCCGTCGAAATCCTCGCACCCCAGTCCCTCAAGGACCGGATGAACGCTATCTGGGCGGCAGCGTTGGAACGGAATAAATGATTTATTAATTTATAAATAGTTGTGCTATGTTTACGCCAAGTGAATTTATTGAATGCCTTGGAAAAATTTCCATTGCCAAAAGTGTCAAAGGCCATCTTTATAAGGACTTGAAACTAATAGGGAATCGTATTGATGGTATTAGGTGTGATACTAAAAAACACTTTAAATTGTCCATAGAGGAACTCTATTGTGCATACGAGAAGGGTGTTAGTACGACAACAGAGATGAGAAATTATATCAAAGGATGGGCATATTCTCCGGCTCTTGCGATCTTGAATGAGGTCTATAAGTTGGAGGCACAGGTGGAGGGGCTTAAAAAAGTCGAAAGATAAGAGGGAATATTCCTGTGGAGTTATTATTGTCTGTATGATCTAATATAACATTATTCTATGAAAGGAAAAGATATATTTACTAAAGAAGAATACGAAGCTATAGTGAGACTTCTCAAAAGTAAAGTAAGGTCTGATAAATCAGGCAAAAAGTCAATTCGTGCGAAAATCCGTAAGTTCGGTTTTCACTGTTCGGATTTCAAGAATAATGCTGGTGATGAGTTTGACGTCAATGATTTCAAACAGTTGGTCAAAAGCGGTAAAATCACTATTATTGGGGGAAATGGTGGTTGTGGGCATATTTCAGAAGGAGATAAATCTTTGTTATCAGAGCGGCGATTCGACAAAACTAATGATCAGAAGATAGAATCAATGGATAATTGTGCTTGTTTAGAGGCCTATGTTCCTGCTTCGCCTCGTATATTAATTCTTGGCACCATGCCTGGAAAAGAATCGTTGCGTCTTCAGCAGTATTATGCTAATCGTAGCAACCGTTTTTGGAAGATAATCGCTAAGGCAGCAGACAAACCTTTGCCGGAAGATTATTCAAAAAGGCTGAGATTGTTGGACCAGCTTCATATTGCGTTGTGGGATGTCTATGCTTCGGCAGAACGTAAAGGTAGTTTGGACTCTAATATTAAGAATGGGGAGCAGAATGATGTACAGTCACTCATCAATTCTAATCCGTCCATAAAGAAGGTTTTGTTCAATGGCGGAAAGGCTTACAGGAAGGCTTTGGATTATGGTTGCTTGAATGTGGAAATGCCAAGTACTAGTTCGGCAAACACTCATCTTACTCAAGAAGAGCTGTTTTCTATATGGGTCAAGGAAATCAAAGAAAAGTGATGCGCAAAGACCCCGATGAGACATATTCATTGAAAGAGAAGTTGGCGGTGGCGGCGGTGCTGCTTCTGCCGGTGGCGTTGGCGGTGGTGGCGATGATTGGGGAGAAGAGGCGTTTGAGAGAGGTGGAAGCGATGAAGAGTAGGCCGGTGCGGTACTATGAATATGCCATCCGGCCGGTGGATACGGTTCTGAACCATCCGGTAGGTCTGCGGGGAAGGTCGTTGTTTGATGGTGGCGGACGGGGAGATGGTGTGGTGCTGAATTCCGGCGGGAGGAGCATTGTAACCGGCCTTTCCTCGGAGGAGATTCTGGAGCAGCTCAACCTTGACTATCAGGATGTCTATGACTATTACGGCGGCGCCGAGGAACTTTGGTGAATAGGAATGATGGCGGAATATTCTTTTTAGCTGTCTCCTGTGTTGCCGGAAAACCGTTGGTACGCCAGAGGGCTCTATCCTGTACCGGTCGTGGGTTTAAGTCCCTTTGGTACGCCAGACAACTGTTTTACGTACAGGGAGCCTGTTTGCCTGCTATTTTTGAACTATGCTTTGGAGGGAATATTCCCAGAGATTCGTCCGCTCAGAATCGTTCTCATATCCTTTGGGGTATCGCCATTCCGGACATTCAGGATAGATCTTCTTTATGAACAGGATGCAGTACTTTCTGTTTGAGTACTCTGAGTTACAAGGAATCACCATGCTCCTGAGATTCATTGAAGTGTAAACATCGATTCTTTTTTCTTCTCCGGAAATCATGAATTTTTTGGAGATGAAAGTAGGTGCCTTGACTCCTTCCTCTTTGAAATGGATGAACAATTTACATTCTCCGGTTCCTTCTATGTGATATTCCAGAACCTCGCTTTCCAGATTCTTCCCGTCATACGCTTTCATTTCACCGGACGGGAAGGTGATCTGCACTCTGATGTCAGTGACCGTCTTGACGTTATTCTCACATTTGATTGTGACCGGCACCTGTGCGCCTGACTCCAATGGCCTTATAAAAAACAATAAAGCAAATCCGATAGTAAGTAGCAGCTTTCTTAACATATTTCTTGTTTTTTGTCTAGTTAGCGGAGTCTGAAGGTATCTATTTCAATATTGCTTTTTGTCAAGGGTAATTTATCATAATAAACATACCTTTTAGTGTTGTTGTCAAAGAAGATGTTCTCTGAAATACGAATCTTATTTTCAGGAACCATCTCTGTTATGGAGGGTGTGCAACTGATTAGTGCATAAATAAATAGAACTAATACAGGATAAATTTCATAATGCGTTAAAACTTTTAAAACGTTCCTAATATAATGATAATTTGCAAGAGATACAAATTATGAAATAGTCACAAACAATATTCATTACGCTGACGGTTTTGCTTAGTGTCGTTCCGGCGTTTGCCCTACCGGCGGCTGGAACCCGGACCCAGGCCACGGCGGCGTTTTCGGTACCGGCTTCTGAGGTCGGGGACGCAGCCTCTTATTACGTGTGAGTCGCGCAATTAGCGCGACTATTTTCTATAGAGGGCGAAGAGTGCGGAGCCGGAGCCAGACATCGAGGCATAGACCGCTCCGGAGTCATAGAGGGATTGCTTGATGGCGGCAAGTTCCGGATGCGCCTTGAAGACAGTGGCCTCAAAGTCGTTGACAAGATTGTCTTTCCATTCCGTGACCGGCACCGCAAGCACTGTTTTCAAATCTGAGAGTCCTGTTGGGCTGGGGCCACTCATCATTCGCTTTCCGGGAAGGTATTGGTATTCCTCTGACGATTCTGTCATGCTTTGGTCGATGAGTCTGCGATGATCTGAATTTTCCGAAGTGTCGAAGCACCCGGGCTTCAAACTTTCCCGAGGCACTATTCCTTTATAAGCCTCCGCTGTGGAGACCACAATTCCCTCCGGAATCAGAACCTTGATCTCGTACTCGGACAGGTCAATGTCGTAAGACTCAAGGATTTCCCCTCGCCCAGACCCGATCATAGGGCGATTGAAAACAAAGAAAGCGCAATCGCTGCCAAGTTTCGCGGCATATTCAGAAAGCCTTTGCTCGGAAAGGTTCAGGCCGCAAAGCTCGTTCAGCGCTTTGAGAGTGAAAGCCGCGTCCGCCGATCCGCCGCCAAGCCCGGCACCTACCGCTGCCTTCTTTTCCAGGAATATCTTGACCGGCGGCAGGTCAAAATCTTGTGCAAGAATGTTGTACGCCTTTGCGCACAGATCCTTGAGCGGATTCCAGTCAACACCCTCCTCCCGCGCGATCGTGATCATCAGCTTCCCATCCTCGGATATTCCTTGCACTAATCTTCCATCCTCTGATGCGGTTACATTTCCCGAGAGAGTCGTTTCTTTTCCGTCTTCTTTGGCTGATTCGTTGAGCCTGGTTGGTTCGACAGGCTCACCAACCGATGCTTCTTGCCGGTCGCTGAGCCTGCCGGTCACTGAGCCTGTCGAAGCGTCAAAGCGTCCGTCCGGGGCTCCATACTTCGCGAACAACGCCGCCGAGCTCCGGCTGTAGTCATCTCCCGTAATGATCTCAATAGTGTCCCCGAAATCAAAGCACGGCACAAACAGCGTCTCGATGTCGTGAAACCCATCGGCACGTTTCCGCAGGACACTCAGTCCCAGATTCAGCTTGACATTCGTCTTGACAATCATATTTATCCAAATTTGCGGTCGTGGCGTTCAACTCTTTGAAAATCAGTCTAATCCTTGGCAGCCTTCGGTTGGAATCACCTTAAGGAGAAGGCTTATTGCGCTGTGTTATAACCACTTATGCGCCACGCTCTTACAGTCCCCTGATTGCGTTCTCGACAAGTTCAGCGACGGCGGTCCTGGCTGGAGTGCCGTCTGTGGAGTCTTCCGGGATGTTTTCCAGTACCGGGGCCACGAACGAGATCATCTGCAGCACCTTGGCCTCTTCCTCAGGAATGCCACGGGAGCGCATATAGAACTGCTCGTCTTCGTTCAGTTTCCCGACCGTGGCGCCGTGCGAGCACTTCACATCATCGGCATAGATCTCCAACCGTGGCTTTGTGTTGATCCTGGTCGAGTCGGAAAGCAAGATGTTGTGGTTCTCCTGGAACGCCTCGGTTCTCTGCGCCTCGGGCGCGATCACAATCTTGCCGAAGAATCCGCACTTGGCCTCCCCGGTAGCCAACCCGTTGAATGTCTGCCGGGAACGGCAGTCTCCAGTACGGTGATGCATCGTGATGTCGAACGTCACCTCATCGTGGCCGGAGCAGAGGTATATTCCCGAAAGGCGGACTTCGGAATGCGCTCCAGTCAAGTCGATCGTCAGCGGAATCCGAGCCGACACTCCCGGCAGCACTATAACCGTCAGATCCAGCGCCGCATCCGCCCCCACCTCGATGTTGGACGGAATCTCGGTCACTTTGGTGGTCGGTGAGCCTGTCGAACCAACTGTCGCTTCGACACGCTCGGCGACCTCGGCTCCTGCGGCGACATCATCGGCGGAAAGCACAAAGACCTTGCGAATATGCTCTCCGTCAGCGACTTTCATTCCCGGCAAGATGGGCGAGGGAATATAATTGCCGTGGTCTATGTTTTTAGAACTGTTCAAAGCCATCCTTTTCAATCTTGTCAATCAGTTCGTAACCGCCGGTGGCCACGATACGGCCGTCCTTCAAGACGTGCACGACATCCGGCCTTACATATTCAAGAAGCTTCTGGTAGTGGGTGATGACGATCGCAGACTTTTCCGGAGTGTGCAGGGCGTTCACTCCATCGGCCACGATCTTGAGCGCGTCCACGTCCAGGCCGCTGTCCGTCTCGTCGAGGATAGCGAGGGTCGGATCGAGCATCGCCATCTGGAAGATCTCGTTCCGCTTCTTCTCTCCACCGGAGAATCCGACGTTTACCTCACGCTTGGCGAACTCCGGCTTCATCTGCACGAAGGCCATCTTCTGCTTCATAAGCTTCAGGAAATCACCGGCTTTCATCGGCTCTTTCCCCTGAGCCTTGAGCTTGGAGTTGATCGCCGTCTTCATAAAGTTCGTGATGGAGACTCCCGGAATCTCGATCGGATACTGGAAGGACATAAACAGTCCGGCCCAGGCCCTTTCCTCCGGCTTCATCGCCAGCAAATCCTTGCCATCGAACTTGATTGATCCGGCCGTCACCTCGTAGTTCGGCTTGCCGGTCAGGACAGAGGACAGGGTACTTTTCCCAGCCCCGTTCGGACCCATCACGGCGTGAATCTCACCGCGGCGGATCTCAAGGTCGATTCCCTTCAGAATCTCCTTGTCTCCGACACTTGCGTGCAGATCTTTTATCTTCAGTAATATGTCTGTCATATTCATCGTATTATGTCGTGGGCCTAAGCCCCTATTTATCAATTAATTGTTTTGTTGTCTTTAGTTGGATGTCACTAAAGGATAACGCATAAAATATTCATCTTTAATATGTTATCCACCACTGCTATCAGCGTCTTTGGTAGTTGAGCTTGTGGCTTGACAGAACTCACGAACCATCGAAGCGCCTAAGTTGTCCTGTGCGTCTGGTCACTTCGACAGGCTCTGTGACCATAGGTGTTGGCTTGGTGACCGTAAATTCGGGCTACCGGTTGGTGAGCCTGCCGGACCGCTGCGGCAAAGGATCTACCTCTCCTCTTTGTACAGCCGGTACCAGGTCCAAAGGGACCAGATGCCGTTGAGAAGGTACAATGCGCTGACGATCGGCATAAACACGAGGCCGGCGCTGAGGTAGAGGGTGATGTTCGTGATGTTCACCACCAGCCACACGATCCAGCAGTCCCACTTCTTTTGGGCGGAAAGGAACTGCGCCAACAGCGTCAGCATCAGGCCGTACGAGTCAAGCCACGGGGTTGGATCAGGTGTGAATATGTCCGTGAACCAGGCCGTGCCCAATTTGCTGAGCACGAATCCCCAGGCGGCTCCGGCAAAGGCCACGACCGTGAGAGCAGTGCACCAATCCCGCATCGACAGATGTGTCACCTTCAAGGCCGAAGCGTCTTTCGAACTCTGTTCCTCCGGCCTGGGATGTGTCCACCTCCAATGCCCGAAGGCATTGATTCCGAACGCTATCGGCTGGAGAAGCATCGCCGAGTAGAGGTGCCGCTGCCAGAACAGCGTAAACAGCAGGATGTTGTACAGGTAGCCGACCCAGAAGTTGTACTTGCTGTTGCGTCCGGCCATCACCACGCAGGTAAGTCCCGCGATGACTCCGATCAGCTCCAGAAAGCTCACTCCCGTTCCGCCAAGCGTGAACGCAATGTTTTCTATATCAAAGAACTTCATAAATGTTCAAGTCACCGCAAACCGGCAATCGTTTGCTGAAGAATTATTAAGGTGATTGCCCACCTGTTCAGGCACTTCCGGAATATTCAGAAATGCTTGTGAATATATTCATTAACCCACCGAACCTTCGAGGGAGACCTGAAGCAGTTTGGTGGCTTCTACGGCGAACTCCATCGGGAGGCGGGAAAGCACCTCATGGGCATAGCCGTTGACGATCAGGCCGACCGCGTCCTCCGGCCCGAGCCCCCTCTGGTTGCAATAGAACAGCTGCTCGTCGCTGATCTTCGAGGTCGTCGCCTCGTGTTCCACGATCGCGGTCGGGTTGGCGCTTTGGATGTCCGGGAACGTGTGCGCCCCGCACTGCGAGCCGATCAGCAGGCTGTCGCACTGCGAGTAGTTGCGCGCTCCGGCCGCTCCGGCGTTCATCCGGACCAGACCACGGTAACTGTTCTGGCTGTGACCCGCTGATATTCCTTTACTTACGATCCGGCTCTTCGTGCCGCGGCCGATGTGGATCATCTTTGTTCCGGTGTCCGCCTGCTGATAGTTGTTGGTCACGGCGACCGAGTAGAATTCCGACGAGGAGTAGTCTCCCTTCAGGATCGTGGAAGGATATTTCCAAGTGATCGCCGAACCCGTCTCGACCTGCGTCCAGCTCAGATGCGAGCCGCTGCCCTTGCATATTCCCCTTTTGGTCACGAGGTTAAGGATTCCTCCGCGCCCCTGCGCATCCCCTGGGTACCAGTTCTGCACCGTTGAATATTTCACGTCGGCGTCTTTCTCGACCACGATCTCCACCACCGCCGCGTGAAGCTGGTTCTCGTCACGCATCGGAGCCGTGCAGCCCTCCATGTAGCTCAGTTGAGACCCTTCGTCCGCCACGATGAGCGTCCTCTCGAACTGGCCTGTGCCGGCGGCGTTGATCCTGAAGTAGCTTGAAAGCTCCATCGGGCACCTGACCCCTTTGGGAATATAGCAGAAACTGCCGTCGCTGAAGACCGCCGAGTTGAGTGCCGCAAAGAAATTGTCCCCTACCGGAACCACCGAGGCGAGATATTTCCGCACCAGATCCGGATGCTCCTTGACGGCCTCCGAGAAGCTGCAGAATATGATTCCTTTCTCAGCCAGCGATGCCCTGAATGTTGTGGCCACGGAGACCGAATCGAAGACCGCATCCACGGCCACGACTCCGGCGAGAGCCTCACGCTCCCTTACCGGGATGCCAAGTTTCTCGAACGTCTCCTCCAGCTTCGGGTCGATCTCCTTCGGGCGTTCCGAATTCTTTTTTGGGGCTGCGTAGTAGATAATGTCTTGAAAATCAATTACGGGCATGTCCAGATGCCCCCACTCGGGCATCTCCATTTTCTGCCACTTCCGGAAAGCGCCCAGCCGGAACTCCAGCATCCATTCCGGCTCTTCCTTGAGCCGTGAGATGGTACGGATGATGTCCTCGTTCAGTCCCTTGGGAATGAAATCCTGGCCGACATCGGTGACGAAGCCCTCCTTGTACTCCTGTCTGGTGACCTCCTGAATTATCTTGTCTTCTTCCTTAATGTCCATTCCAATAAGTAGTTTCACCCTCATAATCCGCCGTGTTTGAACACAAAACGGCCTTTTGAGGATATTACTACAAAGATAGCATATTTTATTCCACAAGAAAAGTGTATTTTTGCAAGGACGGACTTATTAATTTTTGAATATACAATGAACGCATTCGGACGTAATTTCAGGGTGGAGATCTTCGGGGAGTCGCACGGGGCGGCGATTGGTGTGGTCGTGGATGGTGTCATGCCGGGGATAGAACTTGCTGTAGAGGATTTTATGCCGGACATTCTTCGCCGCAAGAGTGGAGCGAAGGGTACCACACCACGCATCGAGGCGGACGAGCCGGAGATTCTGAGCGGAGTCTTCGATGGACACACAACCGGAGCACCGATCGCAGTCATATTCAAGAACAACAACACTCGGTCTTCTGACTATGAGGCTCTTAAGGCTGTGCCGCGTCCAGGGCACGCCGACTATGTCGCTTCCGTCAAGTGGAACGGCTTCAATGACCCTCGTGGAGGTGGGCATTTTTCGGGCAGGATAACCCTTCCGCTGGTCGCCGCCGGAGTCATCGCAAAGAAAATGTGTCAAGGGCTCAGCTTTGAGGCCGGTTTGATAGAGATCGGAGGAGAGACGGACAAGTCCAAGTGGGGCGATCTTCTGGACAAAACCTCCAAGGAAGGCGATTCGCTTGGCGGCATTGTCGAGTGCCGGGTCTCCGGAGTTCCTGCCGGTCTTGGAGAACCGTTCTTCGATTCGGTCGAGTCCCTGATTTCGCATGCTGTGTTCTCCATCCCTGGAGTCCGTGGCATAGAGTTCGGTGACGGTTTCGCATCCGCCCGGATGAAAGGCTCGGAACATAATGACTCTCTTGAGCTTAAAGAAGGTTCTGTGACCACCGTGAAGAACGGTTCCGGCGGCATCAACGGCGGTATCACGAACGGCTCTCCGGTAGTATTTCGTGTAGCCTTCAAGCCGACCTCCAGCATCACCAAATCCCAGACCACCCTCAACATCAAGACCAGCGAGCAAACCACCCTCAACGTTCCGGGCCGTCACGATGTCTGTTTCGCCCTCCGCACCCCCGTCATCGTCGAGGCCGTCACTGCCATCGTCCTCGCCGACCTAAAAGGCCGTGGCATCTAACTCCTTGATAATGAATAAAAACAAAGATGTCCTAGTGCAGAATCCAGCACCAGGATATCTTCGTTTCGCTTGAAAATCAGCCACTTACCTGCCACGCTCCCAAGAGAGAGTCGCAAAGAATTCCTGGCAACCTTATTGGACAGAGGGACGGTAAAAGCGAATCTTCATAAATGGCTTTGCAATCTCAAGAGATTTTCTTATTTTTGTGTTGTGAGCGACAGGCGGCTCTGCCTGTCCGGTAATTTTCAATTCATAAATATTTTGGCAGTGGTTGTCGATGACAAGGACGGCTGCCGAGGACGGCGACTGTTTTTGTCTGACACCAAGGCCGGTAACAAAAACAATGCTTATGAGGTATCTTATCTTTGCGGCGTTCTACAAGAACGCGGAC
>OLOV01001630.1_pt1 | contig 17214 bp, 17 predicted proteins | sample 1672931 | NCBI WGS metagenome assembly OLOV01 (sample SAMEA3136738, study PRJEB25190) | human gut metagenome | biome: human gut; feature: human-associated habitat; material: faeces | place: Austria | collected 2013
AAAAAATATATAATTGCTGAAGAGACAAAATTAATAAATAACTATAAGAAATAAATTAAATTAATAAAGGAGAGAAAGAAACATGAAAGAAAACAAAGGTATAACATTAATAGCATTGATAATAACAATAGTAATATTATTAATATTACTAGCAGTAAGCATAGACTTAGTAATAGATGGAAAGATATTTACAAGTGCTGAAAAAGCAGTAAATGGAACAAACGAGAAAGTAGCTCAGCAACAAGGAAGAGTAGATGAATTAATGGATATTCTATCAGATACGCAAAATGAGAAGGATATTGAAGATACCAACAAAAGTGTAAATGAATTTCAAGATGTTTATCGGTTTAATTGAAGCAGTGTATAATGCATCTTATAAAATAGAAAATGATATTCTAACTGAATTAAGTTCTCAGACAACTGCTTATTTTGAAGAAACAACAGAGAATAAAAGAAAGACAATAATAGAATATATAAATAATAACCTTGATAATATAACTAAAATAGCAAATGAAACAGAATATAAAGGTACTAAACTATTAGATGGAACGTTTTCAAAAGAATTACCAATTTTAGGTACAAGAATTGAAATTAAAAAGGCTCTCAATGCTGAAAATCTGGGATTAATTAGCAATACTCTAGAAACAGATATATCAACAGAAGAAGGTTATAGTCAATATATTAGTAAAATTGAGAATGCAAATAGTGAGGTATCTTGTATTGATTCACCAAGTTATGAAACATTACTTTTATTGGAGGTTTTACAAAACTTTTATGACCAAAAAAGTACAGTATTAGTTAATCAAGTAAATGAAGAACAACTAATAGCTAAGTATGCTTTGTTATCAATTAAAGATGCTTTGGAATGGTATAAATACTTTTGTAATACATACTGGAATAGCTCAGAAGAAGTATCAAATATAGAAAAAGTAAATATAATAGGTACAGTTAATTTAATCGATGAAATTTCAAATAAGGCAACTTTTAAACAGAAAAACCTTTTAGATGGGACATTTAATGGGATTTCTAAAATAAATTCAACAACGTTAGGTGGAGGGACAAAACTAAAAACGACTTTTCAAAGTGAAAGTGAAGTTACATCAGCGATACAGCAATGCCAAAAAGCAATAACAATGCTAGAAAATGAATTGGCAAAATTATAAATTCTAGTATATAAATATAACATATAGACATTGGAATTTATACATAGCCTTAGCAAAATTTGACTTCTCCTATTAAAAGTAGTATAATAATAAAAGTGGTGCCAAATATTGGCCAAAGTTGAGATTTATATATGTTTAATAAAAGTAGGATTCGGGTAAAATTAAAATATGAAACAAAGAACAAAGGAGAGACTTTTGTTTTATTGAGTTGGAAACGGAAATTTAAAAAGAAAGGAGCTTTTAAAAGCATAAGAATAAATCATTAGAGAAATATAGGAGGAGAGAATTTAATATGGAAGACAATATGAAACAAACAAGAGCAAAAAAGAAACAAAATAAAAGAGAGGAGAAAAAAGTATTTAAAAAATCAAATTTAAAGATAATACCACTTGGTGGACTACTAGAGATAGGAAAAAACATCACAGTTATAGAATATGAAAACGATATAGTTCTAGTAGACTGTGGCTTAGGTTTCCCAGAGGATGATATGCTAGGTGTAGACTTAGTTATACCAGATATAACATACTTGGAGAAAAATAAAGATAAAATAAGAGGATTAGTTGTAACACACGGACATGAAGACCATATAGGAGGTATACCATATTTATTAAAACAGATAAACGTACCAATATATGCAACAAAATTAACAGCAGGATTAATATCAAACAAACTAGAGGAACATAACCTATTGAGAAGTACTAGACTAAAAGAAGTAAAACAAGGACAAACAATTACCTTAGGATGTATGAAGGTGGAATTTATAAGAATAACACATAGTATACCAGATGCTTGCGCATTAGCAATTACTACCCCAGTAGGAACTATAGTTCACACAGGAGACTTTAAAATAGACTATACTCCAATAGATGGGGAAATTATAGACTTAGGAAGATTAGCTGCAATAGGAAATAAAGGCGTTTTAGCTTTAATGTCTGATAGTACAAACTCAGAAAGAAAAGGATACACAATGTCTGAAAGTACAGTTGGAGATATATTAGATAAGTTATTTGTAAACTGTACAAAAAGGATAGTAGTAGCAACCTTCTCATCAAATGTACACAGAGTTCAACAAATAGTGAATTCAGCAGTAAAATATAAAAGAAAAATTGCAGTATGTGGAAGAAGTATGTGCAACATGATAGAAACTGCAAGAAAATTAGGATATATTAAAGTGCCTGATAATGTTTTTATTGATATTGATATGATAAAATCATACCCAGATGATAGCTTAGTTATAATAACAACAGGAAGTCAGGGAGAGCCAATGTCAGCCTTAACAAGGATGGCATCAGGTGATCACAAAAAAGTTCAAATAACACCAAATGATTTAATAATAATATCAGCAAACCCAATACCAGGAAATGAGAAATACATTTCAAAAGTAATAGACGATTTAATGAGTATAGGAGCAGAGGTTATATATAATGCCCTTCAAGATATACACGTTTCAGGACATGCCTGTCAAGAGGAGCAAAAACTAATGTTAACACTTATAAAACCAAAATACTTTATACCAGTACATGGAGAATTTAGACAATTAATAGCACATGCAGAAACTGCAAAAACATTAGGAATATCTCACGAAAATATATTTATAACAGAAAATGGAAAAGTGCTAGAACTAAACGAGGAAGAAGCTAAATTTACAGGACATGTACAAGCTGGAAAAGTATTGGTAGATGGTTTAGGAGTTGGAGATGTAGGAAATATAGTCTTAAAAGATAGACAGAAATTATCTCAAGATGGCTTAATAATAGTAGTAATAACAATGGATTCAAGAAGCGGAAAAATAATAGCAGGACCTGATGTGATAAGCAGAGGTTTTGTATATGTAAGAGAATCAGAAAACCTAATGGAGGAAATAAAGCATTTACTAAGAGAAGAATTAGGAAAATGTGAAGAAAAACACATAACAGATTGGGCTACATTAAAATTAGTTGTAAGAGAAGAATTAGGAGACTATATATACAAAAAAACAAAACGAGAGCCAATGTTAATTCCAATAATAATGGAAGTTTAGAATGATTTCATTACTAATATGCCAATGGAGACGGCAAGTTGCCATTGGCATTCTTTTTTTTGCTCAAAAACTTCTAAATCCATTGACTTTTTTTGATTTTCGATATATACTGTGAGCGTAGAAATTTCTTAAAGGAGGTTTGTTTTTAATGAATGATTTAATAGAAATCAGATGGCATGGACGTGGAGGACAAGGAGCAAAAACAGCATCATTACTACTTGCAGATGCAGCATTTAATACAGGTAAATATATTCAAGGTTTTCCAGAATATGGACCAGAAAGAATGGGTGCTCCAATAACTGCATATAACAGAATTAGTACAAAACCAATAACAATTCATAGTAATATATATGAACCAGATTATGTCGTAGTTGTAGATGATACATTATTAGAAAGTGTAGATGTGACAGCAGGTTTAAAGAAAACAGGAGCTATTGTAATAAACACTACGAAGGATAATGAGTACTTAAAAGAACATCTAAAAGGATATGAAGGAGAAGTTTATAAAATAGATGCACGAAAAATATCAATGGAAACATTGGGAAAATACTTTCCAAACACACCAATGCTTGCAGCAATTGTAAAAGTTAGCAAAGTTATGACAGATGAAGATTTCTTAAATGATATGCAAAGTTCATTTAAGCACAAGTTTGCTAAAAAGCCAGAAGTTATAGAGGGAAATATGAAGGCACTAGAAATGGCATTAAAGGAGGTAGAAAAAGTATGACAGAAATAAATTCAAAAACACCAATGGAAAAATTAACAGAAGGTGGAACTATCTATACAGCAGGAAATGCAAGAGAATTTAAAACAGGAGATTGGAGAAGTACAAAACCAGTTTACTTAAGTGAAAAATGCAAACAATGCGGGCTATGCTTCCCAGTATGCCCAGATGACGCAATACCAGTAGGAAAAGACCAAAAAAGAACAGACTTTAACTATGATTATTGTAAGGGTTGTGGAGTATGTGCAAAGGTGTGTCCTTTTGGAGCAATCGAAATGCAATAAAATAAAGCAATATAGCTAATTTGCTTCGTTTTATTATAATATTAAATTAAAAAGATAGGAGAGAAATAAAATGTCAATTAGAGAACGTTTAAGTGGTAATGAAGCAGCTGCTACAGCTATGAAACAAATTAATCCAGATGTTGTTGCAGCATTCCCAATAACACCATCAACTGAAATACCACAATATTTTTCAACATTTGTTAGCAACGGAACTGTAGATACAGAATTTGTTGCAGTAGAAAGCGAGCATAGTGCAATGAGTGCTTGTATAGGAGCAGAAGCAGCTGGTGCAAGAGCCATGACAGCCACCTCTGCAAATGGTTTATCATTAATGTGGGAGATGATATATATTGCATCAAGTTTGAGATTACCTATTGTAATGTCCTTGGTAAATAGAGCAGTATCAGGACCTCTTAACATTCATAACGATCAATCAGATGCAATGGGTGTAAGGGATAGTGGTTGGATAATGCTATTTTCAGAAAACAACCAAGAAGCTTATGATAACCTTCTTATGGCTCACAGAATAGCAGAAAATCCAAGAGTAAGATTACCTTTAATGGTATGTCAAGATGGATTTATAACATCACATTCAATTGAAAACATAGAACTAGAAGAAGATGAACTTGTTAAGAATTTTGTAGGAACATACAAACCAGAGCATTATTTATTAAATGATAAAGAACCAATAGCAGTAGGACCACTAGACTTACAAGCTTATTTATTTGAACATAAAGCTCAACAAGCAGAAGCAATGAAAAACGCAAAAAAAGTAATACTAGAAGTAGCTGAAGAATTTGAAAAAGTTACAGGCAGAAAATATAGCTTCTTTGAAGAGTATAAAATGGAAGATGCTGAATATGTAATAGTAGCTATGAATTCAACAGTAGGAACAGCAAAGTTCACAGCAGATAAGTTAAGAGAACAAGGCATAAAAGCGGGAGTTTTAAAACTTAGAGTATTTAGACCATTTCCAGCAGAAGAAATTTCAAGAGCCTTATCAAAAGCAAAAGCAGTGGCTGTATTAGATAAAGCAGATGGATTAAATGCGGCAGGGGGTCCATTATTTACAGATGTAACGTCAGCATTGTATGTAAATGGTGTAAAAGTACCAACAGTAAATTATATATATGGAATAGGTGGAAGAGACACAAAATCAGACGATATAGAGAAAGTATATATAGATTTACAAGAAATTGTAAAATCAGGAAATGTAGGAAACCCATATAGATATTTAGGTTTAAGGAGGGAAGACTAATGGCATATAATTTAAAAGAAGTAGTAGCAGAAAAAAAATCAAGATTTACATCAGGACACAGGATGTGTGCAGGATGTGGAGCACCAGTAGTTGGCAGAATGATATTAAGAGCCCTAAAAAATGAAGACCATGCAGTAATTTGTAATGCAACAGGCTGTATGGAAGTTTCAACATTTATATATCCATATACCTCTTGGACAGATTCATTTATACACACAGCATTTGAATGTGCAGGAGCAACCTTGTCAGGTGCAGAAGCAGCATATAGGTCAATGAAAAAACAAGGAAAATTATCTGGAAAAGATACAAAATTCATAGCCTTTGGAGGAGATGGAGGAACATATGATATTGGACTTCAAAGCTTATCAGGAGCAATGGAAAGAGGACATGATATGGTATATGTATGTTATGATAATGGTGCATACATGAATACTGGTATTCAACGTTCATCAGCAACACCCAAATTTGCAGATACAACAACATCTCCAGCAGGAAAGGTAATACCAGGGAAAATGCAATCAAGAAAAGATTTGACAGAAATAATGGCTTCACACCATTTACCTTATGTAGCTCAAACAATAGCGGTAAACAACTTTAAAGATTTATATGAAAAATCAGAAAAAGCAATATACACAGAAGGACCATGTTTCCTTAATGTATTAGCACCATGCCCAAGGGGATGGGGATATCCAACAGAAGACTTAATGAAAATAAACAAACTAGCAGTAGAAACTTGTTATTGGCCATTATATGAAGTAATAGACGGTAAATATATAGTAAATTACAAACCAGCAAAAAAACTACCAGTAGAAGAATTCTTAAGACCACAAAAAAGATTCAAGCATATGTTTAAAGAAGGAAACGAGTGGATGATAGAAGAATTTCAAAAAGAAGTAGACAACAGATGGGAAGAATTGTTGAGATTAGAAGAAATAACAAATAAATAAAAAAAAAAAAGCGAATTAAGGTTCGCTTTTTTAAAAAAATAACTTTTAATTTACGATTGCAAATCAAAAGAATATATAATATAATAAATGCCGAAAGGGTGATATTATGAAATTAAAGAAAATTTTAACAGGATTCATTATAACTATAACCTTGATTTTATTAAATGCAACAAGTTCAGAAGCTAGTTTGCACTTAAAAAATCTAGACTTTACTGCCCAAATTAATGAAGATGGAAGTATGGATGTTGTAGAAACTTGGGATATTAATATTTCAGAAACAAATACTTTATATAAAACTTTTAAAATTGATAAGACTAAATATTCAGGAATTAGTAATGTTTTTGTACAGGATATAACATCTGGAACAAATAAAAATTTCAAAAAATCAGACATATGGAAATATCATTTAGATAAAGGACATTATTTTGGCGGTATAAACAATAGCAATGAATATGAAATAGCTTGGGGAGTAAGCATTGATACTACCACAAGGAAACAATATTTAATAAGATATACAGTAAAAGATGTTATAAAAAAATATAATGATTGTGCTGAACTTTATTGGCAATTTGTAGGAAGCGATTTTGAAGTATCAGCAGATAGTATTACAGGAATAATAAAATTACCAAACAAAGTTTCAAACAAGGATGAATTAAGAGTTTGGGGACATACAGAATATTTAAATGGAGAGATATATGTAACAGATTTAGATATGGTAGAATTCAAAGTTAATAAATACAAATCAGGAAACTTTGTTGAAGTAAGAATAGCAATGCCTACATATGTAATGAGCAAACTTGAAAATACTTCAAATATTAACAAAATAGATAGTATCATAGAGCAGGAAACAAAATGGGCAAACGAAGCAAATGAGAAAAGAAAAACAAGAGATAAAAATATGAAAGCTATTATGATAGGTATAACAATAGGAACAACTTTAGTAGGAATATACTTTACAACAAGAATAAGCAAAAATAAAAAGATATTAGAGGAAAATCCAAAAATAAAACCAGAATATGAACTAGATTATTATAGAGAATTACCAGACCAAACAGCTACTCCATTAGAAGCGGTATTTATGTTAAAAAAAGGATATAATCAAATGTATTTGTCAAATACTTTTTCTGCAACAATACTAGACTTAATATTAAAAGGATATGTAAAAGTAGAACAAGAAGAAGATGGCAAAGAAATAAAAATGGAAATAGTTGAAAAAACGGTAGAAAATTTGCAAGAAGATGAACTCAAGGTATTTGACTTACTAAAATCAGCAAGTAATGACAAACAACTAACAATGAAGGATTTAGAAAAGTATATAAAGAAACATCCAACAAAACTTACAAATGTAGAGAGTGAATTTGAAACTATATCAAAGAAAGAAGCAGAAAGAAAAGAAAAATTCAGTAAAGCAATTGCAAACAAAGCAAAAACATATGTGGCTAAAACAGTAGGATACATCTTTTTAATTATAATAACCTTTATGGCAATGATGATGGGAGTTGCTATACCAGGAGAGTTTGCACAAGATATGGTGAAATATGTTTTGATTTCAAGCCAATTTGCAATAGTTATACTAATTATAAATGTAATATTAGTAACAAAAACAATTAAAAGATGTGATGGCTTTACCCAAAAAGGAGTAACAGAAAGAGAAGAATGGAAAGCTTTTAAGAAGTATATGGAGGATTTTTCATACCTAAATGAAAAAGAAGTCCCACAATTAGTATTATGGGAGAAATATTTAGTATTTGCAACAGCGTTTGGAATAGCAGATAAAGTATTAAAACAATTAAAAGTAAAATATCCAGAGTTAAATGATCCAGATACAATTCATAGTATGATATTATTTAATAGTATGTATAATTCAAACGGATTTAATACAAAGTTCATAAATTCAATAAACACATCAACCTCAAGAATGTATTCTAGCACATACTCATCAGGTTCTGGCAGTGGCGGAGGCTTTTCAGGAGGCGGAGGCTTCGGAGGAGGCGGAGGCCGGCCGGAGGAGGAAGATAAGAATAAGGGCAGACTTTGTACATACAAAGTATACATAACATATCAATTAATAAGGAACGACTTTTTAAGGCCGTTCCTTAAAAATTGAGTTTAACGGTTGAAAAAACTTGTTTTTTAATGTATAATAATAAGGTATGAAAAAGAGGTGCTTTTATGAGCAAAAAAGAAAATAAAGAGATAATGAAAAAGATAAAGGAAATATTTAAAGAAAAGGGACTTGATGACGAAGATTTAGAGCTTATGCAAAAGGTAAATGCTAAGAAAAAACTACATAAATGTGATAAGTTTGCAAATTTAAAAGAAATGATAAATTTATCTGCTGAAAAATATGGAGATAATCCAGCTTTTAAATACAAAACAGAAGTACCAGGAGAATTTAATGTTATTACATATAATCAATTTTTAGGGGATATAAATGCACTTGGAACAAAGCTTATAAATATGGGGCTATCAGGTAAAAAAATAGCCATTATTTCTGAAAATAGATATGAATGGTGCTTAGCATATATGGCAATAGCTTGTGGAACAGGTGTTGTAGTACCTTTAGATAAACAGTTACCACCAAATGAGCTAGAAACTTTAATAGTTCGCTCAGGTGTTGAAGCTATATTCTATTCAGAAAAATATGATGAAGTTATGCAAGATATAAAACAAAGAAAAATAACAGATTTAAGATATTATATTTCAATGGATTTAGAAAAACGAGAAAATGGAATATACTCACAAAAAGAATTAGTAGAAAAAGGTAGAGAATTAATAGAAAAAGGTAATAGAAAATTCTTAGAAGCAAGAATAAACAATGATACAATGGGATTTATGATATTTACATCAGGAACGACAGCAATGTCAAAAGCTGTAATGCTATCACATAAAAATATAGTCACAAACTTAATGGATATAGCCACAGTATTATATGTAGGTGAAAAAGACATATTATTATCATTTTTGCCATTACATCACACATTTGAATGTACAGTAGGCTTCTTATATCCAATATCAAGAGGAGCAAGTATAGCATATTGTGAAGGAATAAGGCATATTGCAAATAATATTAAAGAATATCAAATAACAGCAATGATTTCTGTTCCAGCACTATATGAGAACATATATAAGCGATTAATGAAAAGCATTGAAAAAAAAGGTAAGTTGCAAGAAGTTGAGAGGATGATGAAACTTACCAATATGCTTTCAAAAGTTGGAATGGACTTTAAAAGGATAGTATTTAAAGAGATTTTAGATGGATTAGGAGGAAAACTAAGACTATTAGTAAATGGAGCCGCAGCTCTTTCACCAGAAGTAGAAAAAGGCTTTAATGACTTAGGAATAACAACAGTACAAGGATATGGATTAACAGAGACATCTCCAGTTATTTCAGCAGGAACAGATTTTGAACAAGAAGTAGGTTCAGTAGGAAAAGTATTTCCAAATGTAAAAATAAAAATATTAAATAAAGATGAAAATGGAGTTGGAGAAATTTATGTTAAAGGGCCAACAGTAATGCTTGGATATTACCAAAACGAGGAAGCAACAAAAGAGGTGTTAGATAAAGGCTGGTTTAATACAGGCGATTTAGGATATGTAGATAAAAAAGGCTTCTTATTCTTATGTGGAAGGAAGAAAAGTGTAATAGTATTAAAAAATGGAAAAAATGTATTTCCAGAAGAGATAGAAACGGTTATAAATAAGATAGATGGTGTAAAAGAGTCTTTTGTTTATGGTAGACCAGATGAAGAAGATGAAATAGACTTGAAGATATGTGCTAAAATAGTGTATGATAAGGAAATTGTAAAAGATATGTATAATGCAGAAACTGAAGAAGAGGTAAAAGAAGCATTATGGGAAATAATAAAAGAAGTTAATAAGACAATGCCAGCATATAAATACATCAAAGAAATAACTGTGACCGAAGAGGAACTAATAAAAACAACTACACAAAAAATAAAAAGGCATGAAGAGATGAAAAAAATACAAAAAAGTACATAAATTTATAAAAAAGTATTGATTTTTTATTAAAAATATAGTATAAATATAAGAGATGTATTAAATAATATAAAGTATAAGGGGTAATAAGAATGAAATTAGGAAGAAAAGAATTAGTAATGAGTATTATTATTTTTGCAATTTTATTAATTGCAGGATTTAATTTAAGTGTTTTAGCTACTTCAGGTAATGAGCAAACATTTAACTATACATTTGGACAGAATAATACTTCAAACAATTTAATAACAATAAGTAATAATACCAATACAATCACACCAGGTGTTAATAATAATAATGAAAACACACAAGAGAACACAATAAAAATTGTAAATAAAACAGAAAATGCAAATACTCCAGACAAAGCGCCAAATACAGGAGTAGAAGATTTACCATGGGTAGTAATTGGAGTATGTGTTATATCAGCAATATTTGCATATAAAAAAATAAAAGAATATAACATTGATTAATAATATGAAATAGATAGGAAAACCTATCTATTTTTCTTTTGCCTGAATTATAAGACGCTTTTTATTTTGATTATTACATGTAATTAATGTAATTTTTTTAACTAAATTGTTTTGATTTAAATAAGATAAGTCTGATGGATCAGTTTCAAATTTATTGTAAATTTCATATTGAATATAATCACCATTTAAATTATACAGTTTAATATTATTTCCTATTTCTAAAGTTTCCAAATTACTAAAAAATTCATTGTTATTAAAATTATGCCCAGCAATACAAAAATTACCATAGCCATTTAAAATATTTCCATAAAACTTACATGGAGCGATTTCTAAAAATTCATCCGTTGTTTTTGAAAGAATTGGAAGTTTTAAATTTAACCTGTCAATTTCTATAATACCTAATATTTCAGCAATATCACCGACTTTTTGAAACAACACTTGGGAGCTTAATAGAAGTAGTAGATGTGGAATACAAGCGTTGTATATCATAAGAGTCCAAAATGCTTTTAGAATTTTTTTCAATGTTAATAAGTTTAGCATATGAAAAAGAATAATAACCAATGAATATAGTTAAAGACATTACAGAGAATATAAACAAATAAAGATAGACTTTTCTTGCTTTTAAAGTTTCTGTTCTGTAATTCATATAGTTATTTTCTATTTTTTCTGGAAATATTATTTGATTCATATAATTAAGTATGTGTATAATGTTGCAAAAAATGCCTGCAATAATTTTCCAAAAAAATATGACTTGATAGATATTTTAGCCTTAGAAGTTATACTTAATACCTGCAATAATACAGAAAATCCACCAAAACCAAGAACAAATGCACAAAAGACAATTTTAAGGTTTATATTTGAAAAAGATAAGCTACAAATATATGATATACCATTTGTAATCTCTAAAAAACCTGTTAATAATCCCATAGTTAAGTTAGTAGGTATATTAAGTAAACTAAAAAAGTTTGAAATTATAACAAGAAAATTACATGATTGAAGAATAGATATAATTATTGAAAAAAGAACTACAAATCCACCAATCATTAAGATAGTATTAATTGATGTTATAATGCTTTTTGATAATACTTCACCTAAATCACAAAAAGATAATGTATGAGTGTTAATTGAATATTCTGAACTTCTAAACTTCCTTTCGTAAGAAACTTTCCACCAGCGAAATAAGAAACCCACAGTTAAACAACTTAATATATGAGTTAAAAATAAAATAAAGCCAATATGAGAACTACAAAACATACCCACACCAACAGTTCCAATAATAAATAGTGGACCAGAGTTATTAGTAAAAGCAATTAAACGTTCAGCCTCAATTTCTGTGCAAAGTTTATTTTCTTTTAAATTTGCTACAATTTTTGCACCTACAGGATAACCACTAATAATACCCATAAGAAGGGCAAAAGCACCTTCACCAGGCACATTAAAAACAGGACGCATGAATTTATTTAAAAGCTTTCCACAAAGTGGCACAACATTAGTATAACTTAAAAGTTCAGTTGCAATGAAAAAAGGTAAAAGAGAAGGAAGAACAGAATTGGCCCATAAGCTAAGCCCAGATTTAGCAGCAGATAGATTGCTTTTTGAAAATACCAACAGGCATATTATGAAGACACAAATAAGAGTAGATAGAAACAATGATTTTATTTTTATAAATATACATTTAAACATAAACAAGCTCCCTTTGTTAATATATATTAAAATATAATAAAAATATGAATATACAAAAAACACATTTTAGAAATTAAATTCCTAAAATGTGTTTTGCTCTTTTTATATCTTCATCAGTTGCAGGGGGAATTCCTTCTAATGGATATCTAAACCCTAAACTTTTCCATTTATAAATCCCCATATTGTGGTAGGGATGCAACTCTATTTTTTGAATGTCTTTTAATGAACCAAGAAATTCCTTTAGTTTTAATAAATCTTGCTCATCATCAGTAATGCCAGGGATTATAACTTGTCTAATCCAAATTGGAATATTATTATCGCTTAAGTATCTTGCAAATTCTAATTCTAGTTTATTAGAAAAACCAACTAGATCTTTGCACTTTTCGCCATTAATATGTTTTATATCTAGTAAAACTAAGTCTGTTAAACTAAGAATTTGTTTAATTTCATCTGTTAAAGGGAACATACCAGAGGTATCTAATGCTGTATGAAAACCCAACTCTTTCAATTTGGTAAATAGTGCAATTAGAAATTTAGGTTGAAGTAGAGGTTCTCCACCCGTAGCTGTAATACCGCCACCAGAAAGCTTTATATAATCTTCATAGCGTTTAATTTTTTCTATTAGTTCTGAAACTGAAATATGTGTACCAATTGTAGAATCCCAAGTGTCTCGATTATGGCAGTATTTACATTTCAAGTGACAACCCTGCATAAATATTACAAATCTAATACCTGGTCCATCAACAGTTCCAAATGTTTCTATTGAATGAATTCTTCCAGTTAAATTTTCCATTATAAACTCCTTTCTAATAACAATAGCTAAATGCAAGGGTTATATATTTTTTTATTTTTACATACTTTCCTGAATTGTACGATTTATAACATCTAATTGTTGCTCTCGTGTTAATTTTACGAAATTAACAGCATATCCAGAAACTCTTATTGTAAGTTGAGGATATTTTTCAGGATGTTCCATAGCATCAATCAATAATTCTCTATCAAAAACATTTACATTTATATGATGTCCACGTTTTGCAAAAAAACCATCTAATAGTGAAGTCAAGTTGTTTGCACGAGAATCATCATCTTTACCTAATGTTTTTGGAGTAATAGAGAAGGTATAAGAAATACCATCTTCTGCATAGGTGTAAGGTAATTTTGCTATTGTATTTAATACTGCAAGAGCACCATTAGTATCCCTTCCGTGTAATGGGTTTGCACCTGGACCAAAAGGCTCTCCAGAACGTCTGCCATCAGGTGTATTACCAGTACTTTTACCATAAACAACGTTTGAGGTTATTGTAAGGATTGATAGGGTAGGTATAGAATTTCTATATGTTTTTTGTTTTCTTAATTTGTAAATAAATCTTTTAACAATATTAATTGCTATATCATCAACTCTGTCATCATCATTACCATATTTAGGAAAGTCTCCTTCAACTTTGTAGTCAACAGCTAGACCAGTTTCGTCTCTAATAACTTTAACTTTAGCATATTTGATAGCTGAAAGTGAATCTGCAACGACAGATAAACCAGCAATACCACAAGCCATAGTTCTTAAAATATTTTGATCATGTAAAGCCATTTCAAGTTTTTCATATGAATATTTATCATGCATAAAGTGAATTATATTTAATGCATTTATATAAACTCTAGCGACCCAGTCCATCATATTATCAAATTTTTCCATAACTTCATCAAAGTTTAAATATTCAGAACGTATAGGTTCGAATTTTGCAGCAACTTGTTTGCCACTTATTTCATCTCTACCACCATTAATTGCATATAATAATGTTTTTGCCAAGTTACATCTAGCACCAAAAAATTGCATTTGTTTACCAGTTCTCATTGCTGAAACACAGCAAGCTATTGAATAATCATCTCCCCAGAAATCTCTCATTAAGTCATCATTTTCATATTGAATAGAAGAGGTTTGTACTGATAATTTTGCACAGTACTTTTTAAATCCTTCTGGTAACCTTGTAGACCAAAGAACTGTCATGTTTGGTTCTGGAGCAGGTCCTAAGTTTACTAAGGAATGTAACATTCTAAAAGAGTTTTTAGTTACTAAAGTTCTTCCATCAACTCCCATACCTCCAATGCCTTCTGTTACCCAAACAGGATCCCCACTAAACAATTCATTATATTCAGGTGTTCTTAAGAATCTTATTAATCTTAATTTCATTACAAAGTGATCCATTAGCTCTTGAGCTTCTTCCTCAGTTAATGTACCATTTTTGATATCTCTTTCGATATAAATATCTAAGAAGGTTGATGTTCTACCTAAACTCATAGCTGCACCATTTTGCTCTTTTGTAGAACCTAAATATCCAAAATATAGCCATTGAATAGCCTCTTTAGCATTTTTAGCAGGACGAGAAATATCAAAGCCATATTTTGCTGCCATTTCTTTTAATTCTTTTAATGCATTAATTTGGTCATAAACTTCCTCTCTGTCCCTAATAGTTTCTGTAAAAATAGAAGGGACCTCTAAAGATTGCATAACCTCTTGCTTATCTTCAATTAAAGCATCTACACCATATAAAGCAATTCTTCTATAATCACCTATAATTCTTCCTCTACCATAACCATCAGGAAGTCCAGTAATAATATGTGAACTTCTTGCAGCTCTAATTTCTGGTGTATATGCTGCAAAAACTCCATCATTATGAGTTCTTCTATAATTTTTAAAAATCTTTTCAACTTCATCAGAGAGCTTAACATCTATAGCCTCACAAGATTTTTCAACTATACGTATACCACCATTAGGCATAATAGCTCTTTTTAAAGGTTTATCTGTTTGAAGTCCAACAATTTGTTCTAAATTTTTATCAATATAACCTGCTGGGTGACTTGTAATAGTAGAAACAGTAGTTGCATCAACATCAAGTACGCCACCTTTAGCGGCTTTTTCCTTTTCATATAAATCTAGAATAATGTTCCATAGCTTTTTTGTCCTTTCAGTAGGACCAACTAAAAATTCATAACCTCCTTCATAAGGTGTATAATTTTTTTGAATGAAATTTCTAACATTAACTTCATGTGTCCATTCTCCACCTTTAAAATCTTTCCATTCATCAAATCTCATAAAATCACTCCTTTTTTTCAATTAGATATAATATCACATAAATAAACTTGACACAATAATTTTTTGCAATAATTAAAAGAATATGCAAAATCTATTGCAAAACAATAAAAAATGAGGGAGTATTTTACTTACTAGTATATAATGTTGAATTAATCTTATTTTTTTGATATAATAAAAAAAGTGATGAATATATGAATAATAAAATAAAATTGGATAACAGTTATTATTTACAACTAGATGATAAAACAGATAAATACACTACAGATATAACAAATTTAAAACTAACAGATATAAAAAAAATAGGGCACTTAGTATTAAGAATAGATTTTAAAAGCTTTAATAAACAAGACTATAAAAAGATATTGAAAAGACTTCTCCATATTAAAACACATGCTAAATTACACAAAATAGAACTTGGAGAACTACAAGAGGATTTTACAAGAAAAATTGGGTATTTAATAAATTATGATGAAAATAATGAAGAACAAAAAGAGTTTATTTTAGCTATTAACGCTATTTTATATAAAACAAGGTATGAAAGGTATAACTACATTTATGATACAGTATGTAACTATCTAGATGGATTCTTTTACGGAAAAAATTTGTACGAATTTAAAAATAATAAATGTGGAGAAAAAAGAAATACTTTATCAACATATGGATGTTGCAGACACAATAAAATAAAGTGGCTTGGACCTTTGACAAAACTTGTTATATGCGAGCATTTAAAAGAAGACTATACTTGTAGTGCTAGATGTATTGCATGTAAATTGTTTACTTGCGATTATTTAAATAAAAAAGGTATTAAATTTAGAATACAAGATATTTTATTATTAAATGTTTTTTTTAATCCTATACAAAAATATTTTATAAAATATATGGTATTTACACCAAAAGAAAAAATTTTAAGAAGACTAATGATTACATAGGAAGCCTTTAAAGGATGTTATATATTTGCAGGAATAAAGCTATTGTGCAATAAAAAAACAAAAACGGAACTTAAAAATCCCATTTTTATTTTCCTATATATATAATATCCTCTATATTACAATTCAAAATAGCACATAACTTTTCCATTTCCTCTAAAGTCAAGTGCTTTACCTTACTAAAATATATGGCATTTATTCTTTTGTAATTCCAATTTGTAAGTTGTTGCAACTTATATCTACTTATATCATTTTCTTCCATCAACTTTTGAATTGTTATTTTAATCATTGTTACCACCTTTTATATAATTATATTTACTAGCAGTAAAAAAAACTAGACATAAATTATTTGGTAGTATATTATATACGGGTGTGCAAAATAATATACAATTCTTGCAATGCTTTTATGGACACCTACCAAAAACATAAAAATAGAAAATAAAAAAATGTTACTAAATAATAGTTCTTAAATAAGAGAAAGAGCTTTCACAAGAATGAAGGCTCTTTTAATAGTCAAAATTCAAATATTTTTTTATCTATAAATATGTGTTCACATTAGAAATCGTTTGTCGAACGATTTTTGTTGAAATAAACGGATTTAAAGTAAATATTACAATTATATTACAAATTGCGATTTTTTATTGCAATTTGTATT
>OLOV01001642.1_pt1 | contig 17043 bp, 17 predicted proteins | sample 1672931 | NCBI WGS metagenome assembly OLOV01 (sample SAMEA3136738, study PRJEB25190) | human gut metagenome | biome: human gut; feature: human-associated habitat; material: faeces | place: Austria | collected 2013
CCAGCTTGGGGATGAGGCCGCAGAGCATCAGGAAGATGGCGCCGGTGGCCAGTGCGCCCCGGTTGACCACCTTGGTCATGGCCACGAGGCCCACGTTCTGGCTGAAGGAGGTGTTGGGCAGGACGCCGAAGCAGGCAGCGACGGTAGAGCCGAGGCCGTCGCAGATGATGCCGCCGCTCAGCTCCTTATCGGTGGCCTCGCGGCTCATGCCGCCCTCCATGACGCCGGAGATGTCGCCCACCGTCTCCACGGCGGTGACGATGAACATGATCATGACGGGCAGGATGGCGCGGAGGTCGAAGACGATCTTGACCGGCACCAGCTTCGGGATGGCGAACCAGCTGGCCTCAGCGACCTTGTTCCAGTTCAGCACCCATGCTTTGGTGAACTCCACGCCGTCGGCGGTGACGCCGGTGGTGGGCAGGACGAAGCCCATGACGATGGCTGCCAGATAGCCCGCGATGATGCCCACGAGGATGGAGGAAGAGCTGAGGAAGCCCTTGGTCCAGTGCTTGAAGAAGAGGATGACCACCAGCATGCTCAAACACCAGATCCATCCGTTCGTCCAGCGTCTTGAAGAACAGCTCGACGTCGCCCTTGCTCTCGATGGCGATGCGCGGCAGGTTGATCGACGTGAAGGACAGGTTGCCGCGGCGGTTGCAGACCTCGCGCGTCGGGTCGTATACGTTGCCGATCACGCGGGTGCGGCAGCCCATGTAGGCGATTTCCGTCTCGTGGTGGCCGGGCTTGTAATACTGGAGGTTGAACGGCGCATCCACAAACGAAAAATTCGGGAAGAGGCGCTTGGCGCTCACGCGAATCGCCAGCCGGAACAGGTCGTAGTTCGGGTCGCCGGGGTTGTAGCTCACGCCCTCCTTGACGCGGAAAATCTGAATCGGGAAAATCGGCGTTTCGCCGTTTCCAAGCCCTGCTTCGGTTGCCAGCATCACGCTTTCCATCACCAGACGACCCTCCGGAGAAGTATCGGTACCGTAGTTGATCGAGCTGAACGGCACCTGCGCACCCGCTCTGGAATGCATCGTGTTCAGATTATGAATGAAGGCCTCCATCGCCTGATAGGTTTTTCGTCTGATTTCCTTGTCTGCGAATTTACGGGAACGATCCTGCATTTTCATCGCTTCCGCCTCCGGAACGATTTTTTTCAGCTCAGCGAGCTCCAGTTCCGCGTAATTGTTATCCCATGCCATACAAGGGAATACCCCGTATTCATGCTCAATCTTACCTTCAAGCGCTTTCATTCTCTCGACGCCGTCCTCCACATCTTCGAGAAAATCCAGCATCTTGCCGAGATTCGTCACATACAGACGTTTATAGGCTTTTTTCACGCCGGGCGCCATGCCGTAATCAAAGTTCGGCACGGACTGTCCTCCATGCTGATCGTTCTGATTGGACTGAATGGCAATACAGGCAAGCGCCGCATAGCTTTCGATATCGTTCGGTTCTCTGAGATGCCCATGTCCGGTCGAAAAGCCGCCCTGCAGCAGTTTCACCAGATCAATCTGGCAGCAGGTCATCGTCAGCGTGTAGAAATCCATATCGTGAATATGAATGTCGCCGGCTTCATGTGCCTTGGAAAACTTCGGATCGATGACATAGCTCTTGTAGAACTCTTTCGCGCCCTCCGAACCGTACTTGAGCATCGTTCCCATCGCGGTATTGCCGTCGATATTGGCGTTTTCGCGCTTGATCTCGTTCTCTTTCGCTTCCTTAAAGGTCAGATCCTCATAAATCTTCATCAGCTTGGAATTCATGTTTCTGACTCTGGTGCGCTCCGCTCTGTAAAGAATATATTCCTTAGCCGTACGGGCGTGTCCGTTTTCGATCAGAATTTTTTCGACGGCGTCTTGAATCTGTTCTACGGTCGGAACCTGATTATGGCAGATCTCAAGCAAATATAATTCCACCTGCTTTGCCAGATAGACAGACATCTCGCGGTCTCTGCCTCCGAGCACCTGCGCAGCCTTAAAAATCGCGTCAGCGATTTTATCCACATCGAAATCAACCATTCTTCCATCTCTTTTGATAATCTTTTGAATGCTGTCCATACGCTTCCTTTCCTTTCTTCTCCCCTGTTTCCCGTTGTATAAATAAAATGCCATATACACAATATCTAGTGGTTGTCTATAAAACTTTACTACGATATCCCCTATATGTCAATATCAATTCCTTCCATTTACGATGTTTTTTTGTCAGATACGCGGCGCAAAAAAAGCAGGCATTCCGCAAAATGCCGCTTTTTCAGTACTTTTGTCCCTCTTCACCACATGAATTTTTTTTGTTTTTATTTTTCGTTCACAGCAAAATATTCTTCACGCAGCATTGACATCAGGTGTAAATCGACATACATGCCGTCCTTTTTGCCGCCATGCCGCATCACGCCCTCATAGTGAAAGCCTGTCTTCAAATACAGCTTCGAAGCGATTTCATTCTCCGCGAAATGATCCAAAGTCACACGCTCGCGGCACATCTCCTCAAAGGCCAGCTTCAGCGCGGCACGCAGCGCTTCCTCTCCCAGCCCCTGTCCGCGGATGGCCGGATCGGCGATATAGATGCGCGTAATGTCCAAAGAATCGTAGTGGTCATCGATATTGCTGATATAGATTCTGCCGATCGGTTTGTCATTTTGCCGCAGACAAACGGTCAGCTGCAGCTTATCAGTGTCTTCCTGTCTGCGCACGAACTCCGTTACCACTTCCTCGTAGTTCCGTCCGGCGTCAATCGTAAAAAAACGGGTAACTGCGGGCTGTGTTTCCCACTCCGCGAAGCAGCCGCAGTCATCAAAGGTACTCTCTCGCAGATAAATCCGCGACATCTCAATCTTCTTCACTGTGATATCACTTTCCTTTTCTCTTGATCTATGCTATAATCGTTACGTTATATTATACACGAAACTTAAGGTGATTGGAATGAGAAAAATAAATTGGACACAAAAAAAACCTGACAAAAAAATGATTCTGCGCGGCGGAGTGCTTCTTTTCCTCCTGCTCGCGGTGATTTTAACCGGTATCTATTTTCTGCGTGACAGCCAAGAGGAGGAACCGACCCTGGAGGAGATTGTAGAGAGCAAGCTTAACGCTTATCAGACAGACCTTGTGGATTCCATGGATTCCTTCAAGACCAACCGCGATGTCGCGCAATACCTGCTCGCCTGGGGAAAAAACAAAGGGATTTCCTGCAGCATAGACAGCCATGATAATGTCACTTTTACGCTGAAGGCAAGTGATGACACGTGGAAGTCCCGAAAACCCGTTGTTTTTTTGTGCGAGTACAATGTCAAATCTTTAGCCGTCGATCCGGAGCCGATTGCGGCAGCCTTGACGATTGCCAAAAATACGAAGCAGCACGGGAAGGTAAAGCTTATCTTTTCTCCGTCTGACGGAATCGGAAGCAGCGGAGTCTCCGCGCTGTCCGCTTCCTCGTTTACAAGCAGGACAGAGGTTTTTTGCCTCGGAAAATCTGCCTTCTCCAAGATTTCTTTGGAAACCGGAGGTTATCTCAAGTTTCGGCTTTCCGACAAGCTGCACTATCAAAGCACCAGCTATGACAAAGCCTATCGCGTTCGAATCAGCGGTCTGCCTGCCGAAAAGATTTCCGCGTATATGGGCAGCGGCGTCAATCCGATTAAGCAGCTCGGCAGTGTTTTGGCGAACTTCAAGTCTACCTCCCTCCTGTTTGAGCTTGCCTCCTTCCGCGGCGGCAATTCCGCCGATACCGCGCCGGACGGTGCGGTGATGACAATTGTTATCAGCAGCGCGGACGAGGCGAAGTTTATCTCAAAAATGGACAAGGCTTTAGATCGCTTCTATGATAAGTATGCGGAGCAGTATCCGGAAGTCTCTTACACTTATGAAGAAGTCGAGCCTCCAAAACGCGTACTTGCTACGGAGGATGCCGAGAATATCGTCAGCCTGCTCTACACAGCTTTTAACGGGACTTACTATAAAGATGATGACGGTAATGTCATTGCGCTGACTAATATCGGCAGCATCTCGACCAAAAATCAGCGGCTTAAGGTGCAGGTCTCCGCGCTTAGCTGCGCGCAGGAGTATTTGGATGAAATGACCGAAGCCTATCGCACAATCGCAGGGCTGTGTGATATCAAATTTTCGGTCAAGACCTCACTTCCGCTGTATCACGGCGGGACAGCGGCAGAAACACTGCGAACTTCTTTTGAAGAAGCCTTCTATGCTTACAGCGGGGATTCCAAGATGAAAACCGATCCAACGGTCGAATTTACGCCTTGCGGTCTGCTGACGGTGCTGAACGACCAGATGCCGATCCTCTATTGCTCCGTTACAGACAAAACAAAAGAAAAACTGGCAGGTGCCTTTATCACCTACCTCAGCACAAATTCGGAGGACGTCTCGCAGTGAGACGCCCTCTTTTATCTGCGGCGGGTCATGCCGCAAGTATCGCGCCTTTCTCAGTTCTCCAACTCCGCAAGCGTAATTTCATCACTTCCTCTCTGATACAGATATACTTGGTCCGACAGCCATTCCTCCGGTTTTGTTGCCTCTTGATTCGCCTTTCGCAAAAGATCCTGCGCGCTGCGCAAAGAAAGAAGTTTGCTTGGCAGCAGCATAACTTCATGAATTGAGGCCGGAAGAACGTAAAGATCATCCCCAAATTGTTCAGCAAGAGTTCGAAATCCTTCTTTTTCCAGCAGAGACACTGCGCCGAGATAGAATTCTTTATTGGTATATGCGTAGAGCTGCTGATATACCTGCAGCAGTCTGCAAGGCATGCGCGTTTCCATCTGACTCCGCGCGGCTTGAAACATTTCTTCTTCGCTCAGCGCGAGCATTTTCATAACTTCATGGTTGATCACAGCCGCGTAGATTTGTTTGTCCGCGGTGTTGACCACAGAGCAGCAGATGATCGCCAAATCCAAAAATCTTCGATACGGTTTATCCTTCAGATATTCCCGATTTTTCTCGTAATTGATAATCTGCAGTACCAGATCTTCTTTTCGGATTGCCGGAATGGATTGTTCCTCCGAAAGCGCGAATTCCGGCGGAACCATGCTCTCGGAAGCAGCACGCGCGATCAATTCCAGCACGCGTTCCGGTGTCTCACCTTTTTGGATCAATGGGTAAAAATCCTGATAATAGAACACCGGAATCACCATAATTCCGGTTTCCGTGTCCGGTGGCATTACACGAAACGCGTCCAACTTGCGATTGACCTTATAGACTTCATTCTCCTCCAGTCTGTGACGCGCGAATTCCGGCGGCATACGCGCGATCAATTCCTTTTTGGTATACTCTTTGAACATTTCATAACTTAACATGCGTACTTCCTCCTGATTGATTTTTTTATGGGATGCATCATCCGCAATCTGTTTCTGATAGATTCGGACAGCTTCATATTAGAGGAAAGTTTAGTGTCTATGCAATAATTTTTTTCTAAAATGTCATATTTTGATATTGAATTGTAAGATTTTATGCTTTAATTGTAAAACGCTCCGCAAATATGCCGCCAATTTTATAATCTATGGTATGGTAAAAGTGCGCATGAAAAAAAGCAGAGAAATGCAATATCTCCCTGCTTTTGTCTTCCATTCGGTTTTTAAATTATTCCGCGTCCTTATATTCTGTTCTGAGTCTTTGGATAACCTCATCGATTCTGTGGACGACTTTGACGAAGTCTTCTTCCTTATATCCTCTGGTAGTCATCGGCGCGGTACCGATTCTCACGCCGGAGGTTTCCTTCGGAGTACGCTTTTCGCAAGGCACGCAGTTTTTGTTGAGCGTGATGCCGACCTTGTCGCATTCCTCCTGCAGGACTCTGCCGCTGAATGGTTCATCGGAGAGGTCCAGCAAGATCAGATGGTTATCTGTGCCGCCGGTTACAACCTTGTAGCCGAGACGGATGAACTCATCGGATAAAGCCTTGCAATTCTTTACAACCTGTCTTGTATATTCCTTGTAGGCTGGCTGCAGCGCTTCTTCCGCGCAGATTGCCTTGGCCGCGATGATGTGTTCGAGTGGGCCGCCCTGCGCGTAAGGGAACACTGCACTGTCCACTTTTTTTGCCAGCTCCGTTCTTGCGAAGATCAAACCGCCGCGCGGACCTCTGAGCGTCTTGTGCGTCGTGGTTGTAATGATATCCGCATACCCAAACGGAGACGGATGCGCGCCGCCGGCGACCAGTCCCGCGATATGCGCCATATCGACAACAAAGTAAGCACCGACTTCCTTCGCGATCTCCGCAAACGCCGCAAAATCGATTGTTCTGGAATAAGCAGAAGCGCCGGTCAGGATCATCTGCGGTCTGCAGGCCAGCGCTTTTTTGCGCACATCCTGCATGTCGATATAACCCCTCTCGTCCACATCGTAGAATACCATATTGTATAATTTACCGCTGAAATTGACAGACGATCCATGTGTCAAATGGCCGCCATTGTCCAAACTCAGGGAAAGGATCGTATCTCCCGGCTGCAAAATCGCCTTGTACGCCGCGAAATTCGCCTGAGAACCACTGTGCGGCTGTACATTGACATGATAGTCGGTATCGAATACCTTTCTCCACATATCACAGCAGTATTCTTCTAATTCATCCACAAATTCCGTTCCTCCGTAGTAACGGCTCGTATTACCGGAGGTTCGTACATAAGGATAGCCCTCCGCGTACTTCCACGAGAGACAACTGCCGCACGCCGCGAGAACCGCCTCGGAACAGTAATTTTCGGAAGCGATGAGCTCCACATTGTTTTTTTGACGGTTATATTCTTTTTCGATCAGTCCGCCCACGATCGGTGATGTCTTTTTGATAAACTCAAAATTATCGACATTGTAAGTGCTGTTGTCTTTTCCGTTCACATCGAACATTTTCAATTTCCCTCCAGTCTCTATTCCCTCGTCCCGCCTCGCGCCTCGGGCAGACGATATTGCAATAGAGATATTTTATCACAAAACAAAGTACCCCGCAAGACACAAAATCACCCTTCCTCCAACTTGACGATGGAAACCTCAAACGCCTTGCGCACTTCGATGCTGCCGTCCTCCAGCTTCTTTTTGTACTCGCGGCTTTGCAGTCTGCCTTCCAGCATCAGCTTCGTCCCAACGCCAAGGCTTTCCGCATAAGCCGCGTTTCTGCCCCATGCGATGCATGGGATATAGTCGGATTTGTTGTACATGCGATTGACCGCCAGCATCAGATCGCAGATTTCCCTTCCGAGCGGTGAAGTGCGTTTCAGCGGCGGTTTGCACAGGAATCCTTCCAAATAAATGTAATTTTCATTGTATCCGAAGTTTTCACTAAAATAAATCTCCTTCGCGAACACTACGATATGCAGTTTGTTGTGGTTTTCGGCAAGTTCGTTATAAGTCCTGATTTGCCCTTTAATTTCCACAAAGTCTTTGAGCCTCGGGGTATGATCAAAAATCAGTCGTTCAGAGATCATAATCCGGATCTCATCGATATAACCACTGCGTCGTTCTATACCCAGCTCAAAGGTATAAAAAATTTCTCCGTATGTCTTGTGGCTGAATTTCGGTTCCGAAAGAACAACCCCGCAAAGCTCCGCTACATTACTTTCCATCTTTTCCTCCTGCTCGTTTCCATGTTTCTACATTCTATGGCGAGCGCGAAGAAAGTATGCGAACTGTTTTGTAAGCGAAGCCACGCGGGGCTGATAGATTTTTATGTCTGCCGATTTTTAGAAAAGCCCTGTGATGACACCGTTTTCATCGACATCGATCTTTTCGGCTGCCGGCACCTTCGGCAGGCCCGGCATTGTCATGATATCGCCGGTTTTGGCGACAACAAAGCCTGCGCCGGAGCACACCTTAACGTCCTTGATCGTAATTTGGAAGCCACGCGGCGCTCCTAAAAGAGTCGGATCATCCGAGAAGCTGTACTGCGTTTTGGCCATACAGATCGGAAGCTTGCCGAAGCCAAGTTTCTCAATGGTATCAAGTTGTTTTTTTGCGGCTGCGGTAAAGCTTACGCCATCCGCGCGGTAAATTTTGGCCGCGACAGCTTCGATTTTTTCCTTGAGCGGCATATCGTCCTCATAGACGAAGTGGAAGTTGTTTTCTCCCTCTACAAGACGCAGAACTTCTTCCGCGAGCTCAATACCGCCTGCGCCGCCTTTGCTCCAGACCTCAGAAAGTGCGACGTTTACCCCAAGCTCCCTGCACTTTTCTCTGACCAGCGCAAGTTCTGCCTCGGTATCTGTTGGGAAGCGGTTAATCGCGACAACACATGGAAGACCAAAATTGCGCGTGACGTTTTCGACATGCTGCAAAAGATTTGGAAGGCCCTTGCTCAGCGCTTCCAGATTTTCGTGGTTTAGATTTTCCTTGGCAACGCCGCCATGATATTTTAAGGCTCTGACGGTCGCGACCACAACTGCTGCGGAAGGATGCAGTCCTGCCTTACGGCATTTGATATCAACGAATTTTTCAGCGCCAAGATCCGCCGCGAAGCCTGCTTCTGTGACCACGATATCGGCCAGCTTGAGTGCCATTCTGGTCGCCATGATGGAATTGCAGCCATGGGCGATATTCGCGAAAGGTCCGCCGTGGATGAACGCCGGCGTATGCTCCAGGGTCTGTGCCAGATTTGGCTTGAGCGCGTCCTTCAGCACCGCCGCGACCGCGCCTTGAATCTTCAAATCAGCTACCGTTACCGGCTGATCGTCATAAGTATAGCCGACGATAATGGATGCCACTTTATCCTTCAAATCCAAAATATCCTTGGAAAGACAAAGAATCGCCATGATTTCACTGGCAACTGTAATTTCAAAACCGTCCTCACGCGGCACGCCCTGCATGCGGCCGCCGAGTCCGTCCACGATCTCACGCAGCTGTCTGTCATTCATGTCTACGACACGCTTCCATGTAATCTTTTTGACATCGATGCCGAGACGGTTGCCCTGCTGAATATGATTGTCCAGACAGGCCGCAATCAGATTATTGGCAATGCTGATCGCGTGCATGTCGCCGGTGAAGTGCAGATTGATGTCCTCCATCGGAACTACCTGCGCGTAGCCGCCTCCTGCCGCGCCGCCCTTGATACCGAATACCGGCCCTAAGGATGGTTCTCTCAAAGCAGCAAATACATTTTTGCCCATTTTGTGCAGGGCATCCGCAAGACCGACGGTTGTCGTGGTCTTGCCCTCTCCTGCCGGCGTCGGTGAAATCGCGGTCACCAACACGAGTTTGCCGTCCGGCGTATCTGCCTTGTCCTTCAATAATCTGTAATCAATTTTTGCTTTGTACTTGCCGTACAGTTCCAGATACTGTTCATCGATCCCTACCTGTGCCGCAAGCTCACTGATGTTTGTCATAACTGACTCTTGCGCAATCTGAATGTCGCTCTTGAATTCCATTTTTAACTCCTATTCTCTTCTCATGGTGGCAACTTATTCTTTTTATTTAAAATTTTTCAAAAAACTTCTTCGATGAATCGGGGTCATCCCCTGTGCCTGCAGTCCCTCGTAATGCGCCTTGGTACCGTAGCCCTTGTTCTTCGCAAAGGCATAGCCCGGATAGATACTGTCGTACTCGACCATCATCCGGTCCCTGGTCACCTTGGCGAGAATCGACGCTGCCGCGATAGAAAGGCTTGCGCTGTCGCCTTTTATGATGCCGGTTTGCGGAATCGCGATTTCCCGTAAGGTCAGCGCATCAATGAGAATATGGTCGATGCCGCAGCCCGTCTTTGCACGCAAAGCCCGCTCTGCTTCTAGGATCGCACATCGCATAGCCTCTTTGGTGGCCTCTAAAATATTGATTTCGTCAATGCTTGCGTTATCCTGCATACCGATGCCGTAGGCGAGCGCTTCTGATAGAATCGCGTCATAAAGCTGCTCCCGCTTTTTTTCGGACAGCTTTTTGGAATCGTCCACCCCCAGAACGTCAAAATCTTCCGGCAGGACCACACAAGCCGCCACGACCGGACCTGCCAGCGGACCGCGTCCGACCTCGTCTACACCCGCGATACAGCGTTTGCCTGCCGCACGCAGGTCCCGCTCATAGACCTGCATAGTCTGCAGCTTTTCTCTGAGAACCTGCTCTCTCTCCTGCTTTGTCATGCCTGCACCTTTTCCAATGTGATATTGCCGATCTTGCCGCCGCGGAACTCGTCCAGCACCGTACGGGCGCAGCGTTCGTAATCGACACGTTTGCCGGAAAGGATGAAGCCTCGTTTCGCTGCAATGGCCTCCATATTCACCAACGCGTCCTCGTCCAGTTCGTCCAGCTTATATCGTTCCCTGAGCAGCTGCGGATAGTCTCGCTGCAGTACCTTGATCAGTTCCAGCGCAAGACTCGCGGTGTCCAGAATTTCATCCTTGATGGAGCCGCAAAAGGCCAGATTTAAGCCCACCTGCGGATCCTCGAACTTCGGCCACAAAATACCCGGCGTATCCAAAAGCTGCATACCGTTTTCGAGTCCCAGCCACTGTTTTCCCTTGGTGACCCCCGGTCGGTCTCCGGTTTTTGCGCTTTTTTTGCCGGTCATGCGGTTGATGAGAGAGGACTTGCCTACATTCGGCACACCGACGATCATCATGCGCAGGGATTTTTTGCGAAGCTGTCCTTCGTTTTTTTCGTCCTGCAGACGGCTGAGCAGCTTGTAAAGCTGACCCACACCGATTCCGGTCATACAGTTCATGGTCAGGACCAAATTGCCTTGTTTTTTGAAGGTCTCTGCCCATGCCTCATTTGCCTTTGGATCGGAAAGATCGCTTTTGTTGAGAATGATCAGACGTCTTTTGTTTTTGACCAGCTCATCGATGATTGGATTCCTGCTGGAAACGGGAATACGGGCATCGATCACTTCTATCACGATGTCGACCATTTTCAGATTCTCCGCGATCAGCTCTCTGGTCTTTTTCATATGCCCCGGATACCAGTTGATATGTTCAATCACGCTTTTCTTCCCCCTTCATGGCTCTAAGATAAAAAAAGGGAATCGCAAAGATTCCCCTCCAAAACTATTCTTTCGTTTTAATTTTTGCAGCCTTACCTGTTCTTTCACGCATGTAGTTCAGTTTCGCTCTTCTTACCGCGCCTCTTCTTACGACTTCGATCTTTTCGATCTTCGGTGAGTGCAGTGGGAAAGTCTTTTCCACACCGATACCGGAAGAAAGCTTTCTGACTGTGAAAGTTTCGCTGATGCCGCCGTTTTGTCTTTTGAGAACAAAGCCTTCAAACACCTGAATTCTTTCTCTGTTTCCTTCTTTAATTTTGATGTGAACCTTGATTGTGTCGCCCACACCAAAAGCAGGGATTTCAGTTTTTTCGTATTCCTGAGTAATTGATTTCATTAAATCCATGTTCATTCCTCCTTCCCTCCAAGACGTTCGTGGCTCCGCCGCATAACGTGATGCGGCGCGAGAGTTGCCCAGAGGACCGCCCGTAATAACTGTTATAGTTTAGCATAAAAAGCCACAGGATGCAAGCTCTTTTTGCTCAACCTCGTAAAAACTCATAAAAAACATGAAAACGCGTGAAGAATCGTGCAAAATCCTTACTCTAAGCGTGAATGGCTTTCGATACGATTTTGGAAACGGTTCCCGCCGCGAGACAGTTTACGATAGCTTCCACCAAACCGTTTACGCCGACAAATGCCACGAAAAATACCCATAAGCCGTCGGTCGGCAATGCCCAGCTGTTCATCGTGGATAAGAAAGTTCCGTTATACCAGAAGAAGATGACAATGCAGAGCATAAAGAAAATCGTGTTCAGCAGGGCTGTCGCCAGCGATGCGATGAAGTAAGACGCGTTTTTCATATTTTCTTTCTTGTTCAGCGCCTCAAAAATCAGTCCCGAAAGCCATCCGCATAAAATACGCGGTACCATGCAGGTGATAAATGTAGCAATCGGATTCAAGCTCAGAAGCAACGCTCCGAACGGTGAAGCTCCAAAGCATTGAATGAAGCTAGTCAGTCCGAAGAGTCCGCCGAGAATCGCTCCGCATACCGGTCCCAGAATAATTGTGCCAATCGCGACCGGAAGCACCATGAAGGTGATTTCGATAGCGCCGACTTTCAAATAGCCGAGCGGTGTGTACGCGAAGATCAACATGATCGCAACAAGTATAGCCAATTGTACCATCTTTTGCGTGCGTGAGCTAAGATTTTTTTCCATTTAAAAACTCCTTTTCTGCTGTTGCCCCGGTTCTGCGGGTGCAACGCCTTGTGATAATATATTCTGAACTGCGGACAGAACTGTTTTGGTCTGCCTCGCAGATTCATTCACAAAAATCGGATTACGGTAACTCTCATTCCGCAAGAAGCAGGAATGTCTTTGATTTACGCGCGCGGATGCGCTTTGTCATAAACATCCTTAATGCGGTTTTTGACAACCGCTAAATACGCCTGCGTTGCAGAAATATCTTCGTGCCCCATCAGCTCCTGCAGAGATTTGACATCCGCGCCGTTCTGCAGCATATGGACTGCAAACGAATTGCGGATGACCTGTGGGGTCAGCGGAATCGCGAAGTTTGCTGCCTCACCGTATTCTTTCAAAATTTTCCAAAGTCCCTGGCGCGTAAACGGGTTTCCCGCGTAATTCAAAAACAGGCTTTCGCTTTCTTTGCCTTTTAGAAGTGTCTCTCGAACTTCGGATACATAGACTTCCATCGCGTGTCTGCATGGTTTGCCGATTGGAATGATGCGCGCGCTTCCGTGCGTCCCCGCGCATTTCACGAAGCCCATGCGAATATTGATTTCTTCGATTTGCATCTCAATCAACTCACTGGCTCGAATTCCCGTCGCATACAGCAGCTCCAAAATAGCGCGGTCACGTTTTCCCTTGGCTGTGTCCTCCGGCAGTTCCAAAAGGCGATCGATTTCTTCCGTTGTCAGGTATTGGATTTCCTTTTTTTCCACCTTCGGCGATTTAATCGATTCTGCCGGATTCTCAAAAATTTCACGCATTTTTATCAAATATTGATAATAGGTTCTTAAGGAAGCAAGCTTGCGGTTGACCGTCGATTTAGATCTTCCACCGGTTTTGAGTTCCATCAAATAAGCCAGGATATCCGTACTGCTGGCCTCCGCCGGATCGTCGATGCCCCGGGCTTCCGCGAAATTGGAAAAATGCCTAAGATCTCGCAGATACGCCTGCTTGGTGTTGTCCGTCATTCTTTTTTCTGTCGTCAAATAGGCCGCGTATACTTCCAAACTCATCGCCGCTTCACCTCTTTCCCCTTCGCATTTCCGTCCAAGCTATTCAAGTATAATACCACTGTCCAAAAATTTCAATGGGAAAAAGTATTTTTACATTTCTTTCTATTAAAAGTATCATCCGACTCCTGTCTGAGTTTTTCTCAAATAAAAGTCGGATTTATCATTCACACTATACCCCTGCAAAACCAAAAAGTATTCCAATAACTGCAGAGAAAACAATAAAATATACCGGGTGAAGTCCCTTTGTTTTCTTTATATACCGCGTCAGCACCAATAGCAGCGCAGCAAGGGCGACAGCCTTCCACTGAAACAAATCGGCTATGGCATTTGTCTGATGAAATAAGTCTACGTTTAAGAGAGAAATTTTTACAACCAGAACACCGGCTGCCGTAATTAATCCCACAGAAGCAGGACGTAATCCGTAAAACGCGCCTTCCACATAGATATTATTGCGAAATTTATCTAAGATCGCAGTGATGAGCAGAACCAGCGCAATGCCGGGAACGATAATCCCAACACTCGCTACTAGCGCGCCCGGAATGCCTGCGGTTGTATAGCCGACATAGGTAGCCATGTTGATTCCGATCGGGCCCGGCGTGGATTCAGAAACCGCAAGCATATCTGCGATCTGTGCGTAATCAAACCAACCGGTCTTATCTGCCATATCATATAAGAATGGTAAAGTCGCCATTCCGCCGCCAACAGAAAACAATCCAATTTTGAAGAATTCAAAAAACAGGCGAAGTAATATCATTTTACCTTCCTCCTTCCGGCAATCTGTATGAGAATTCCTAAAATACCGGAACCCACCACAAAAAGAATCGGGCTTAAATCTATAAAATACGACCCTACTGCAACAAGCAGGAAAATCGCCAGGCATTTTTTATCTACCATAGAGCTTTTCCAAAGCTTCAGAATCGAATTAAAAATCAGTACACAAACGCATACGCGAATGCCCGCAAATGCGTTCTGAACCGCAGCGACATCCGCGAAAGCGGTCAAAAGTGCTGCAATGATCGTAATGATAATCAGCGGCGGCGTAATTGCACCCAATCCGCTAACGATTGCACCAACGGTACCTTTCCGCTTCTGTCCGACGAATCCAAGGGTATTTACCATGATGATGCCCGGCAGGCATTGTGCCAGCGCGTAGTAGTCCAAAATTTCTTCTTCTGTGTTCCAATCCTTTTTTTCAACCACTTCTTTCTGCAAAATCGGAAGCATGGCATAGCCCCCGCCGAAGGTCATGGCGCCAACTTTCAGTGAAGTAAAATAAATGTCAAATAGTTCTTTCAGCATATATGCTTCGACTCTTTCGAGTCATTATCTCCTTTCTACGATAGTTTCGTGCAATATTTTTTACAAAAAAACAACTGCGTATCCTTTGGTTCCGGCCGAGCGGGATGCCATCTCACCGAGAAGGGGCTTTTATTACTGCAAAAATTATCGCAGTAATCTAAGCTACAGGTTTCATTTTTAGGAAAGTCTTCACACGCCTCCGCATACAATATCATATACAAGGCTTCGAACGTAAAGGAAGGCCCACGAGGAGAGAAAGTTTATGCGGCGCACATTACAATGGTTTTTTATCTTTTTGTTCCTGCTTGCTGTGGGTATCGCAAGCGGATCCTTTTTTGAAGTCTTCCTATATGGATCAGGTAAAGATTCTCTTGCAGAAACGCTAAATATCTTCTTAACCACACCGCAGGAAATGCTCAAAGTATTTCCGCATTTCCTGCGTCAAATATGCTTAAAAACAATCACAATCGCCGTACTTCTCCTGACTGTACCTTTCATACCCCCTCTTATGCTTTGTTTTCCACTGATCATTTTTGTAAAGGGATTCAGCTTAGGCTTCACTGTCTCCATGACGTTTGAGACGCTCGGCCTTGCCGGAATCCGGCAAATCGCTCTCACTATGTTTTTTGGTAAGTTGATACAACTGCCGCTGCTGTGTCTCTTATGCGCATATGCCGCTGAAACAGCGACACAAAGGAAGGGGAATTGCAAAGTACGCAAAATCCGCATAGGAAACAAACTGAAACCGGACAAAAGTACGTTTCGCCGCTATACGCTCGTCTGTCTATGCGGACTGTTCCTCTACCTTATTTCTTTTTTACCTGAAGCTTTCCTTCTGTCATAAGCTCTCGTACCATCAGGATGGCAATAATGGTCTTGGCGTCGTGGATTTCTCCGCGCATTACCATATGATGCAGCACCTCGATCGGATATTCTTCGATATCGATGGCCTCGTTTTCGTCAAAGTTGGTTTCGCCAGGCGTCAAGCCGGTGCAAAGGTAAAGGTATAAAACCTCTTCCGCGTACCCGACTGATGGATAAAATTCCGTCAAATACCGCACATGGCGGGCGCGATAGCCCGTTTCCTCCGCCAGTTCGCGCTTTGCCGTTTCCTCCGGTTTCTCACCCGGATCAATCTTGCCTGCGGGCACTTCGAGCATCACACGTTCTGCGGGTTTGCGAAACTGTCTGACCATCACCATTTTGCCTTCGTCGGTTATGGCCGCCAGTACTGCGCCGCCGTTATGCTCAACGATTTCCCGATAAGAGGTTCCATGCAGCACCGTCACCTTGTCCCTGCGCAGATTAAGAATGCTGCCTTCGTAGATTCTATCACTTTTGATTGTCTTTTCTTCAAAAATCATGTTTTTTCCCTATTATGTCTGTTTATTCTATTTTTACACATAGTTTTTTTCTGTGAGAAAACGCTGAATCTTGTCTCGCGTTTTCATGACGGATCTGCCCGGCTCTCTGGAATGCACACCTTTGGCTACCGCACCGCTGCCGCATACATAGCAGGCAATCGCCTTGCGATAACTCTCATGTCTGTTTTTCATCGTTCGCAAATATCTGGCAGCGATTTCAATGCTGACATCTGCCTGGTACAGTTCCGATGCCTTGTATCCATAAGCCTTCGCGAAAGAAGATGTGCACTGCATCATGCCTTTATAGCCATATTTGCTGCGTGCCTTGGCGCGAAAGTTGCTTTCGCGCTGTGCCAGCGCCATCAGGACCTTCGGGTCAATCTTATTCTTCTTGCCTGATTTGATGAAATAGCCCGCCAGCTTGATGGACCATTCCTTGCTGAGGTTCTTGTTCTTGCCGCGAATATAAGCTGCAAGCCCTTTCTGATACTTGGAAACCGGTTTTGTCTCAGCCACCTTTTTGTCCTTGGAGTTTACCTTTGTATCCTTCTGCGTTCCTTCTGCAGCGGGTTTGTCCGTTTCTGTTTGCGCAGCATCGGCAGTATCTGTACTTTCACCATCTGTCAGCTTGCTTTCCTCCCGCGCAGGTACAGAATCCGCAGTCGTTCCCACCGTCTGCCCATTCTCCCCGGAATCCGCAGGGCGCGTGCTTTCTGTGCCGTTTGCAGCATCTGTGCCTTCTGCGCTGTTTGTGCCGCCTGTGCCGTTCACGCTGTCTGTTCCGCCACTGCCGCCTTCTGTAGCCGCTGCCGGCGCGACCATCTCACCGTTTGGCTGATCCGCGTGCGCAAAGGCAGTGCTGCCCAGTGTGAGCGTCATTGTCAAAACCAATATCATTATTTTTTTACACATACGCATTCCTTTCCGATTCCTCTTTTTGCGCGGGAAAACTTCCTGCGCGATCTCTTCGAAACAGCAGTAAAAGTGTCTTATAAAACTTTTAGCATGTCCTGCAGGACAGGCGCGCTGATGGCAGGATGAAGCCCAGTTTCGACTTTAGATTTTCTCTTTCTATCATGGTCTTCTCCTATTTGTCTTTGTGTATAACTATATAATTATACCATGTTTTTCTGAAAAAATCTAGGATAAAAGTGAGCATAACGAAATCAGAGATTTCTATGCACACATGGCGCTCACCCATGAGCGACGTTCCGC
>OLOV01001643.1_pt1 | contig 17040 bp, 15 predicted proteins | sample 1672931 | NCBI WGS metagenome assembly OLOV01 (sample SAMEA3136738, study PRJEB25190) | human gut metagenome | biome: human gut; feature: human-associated habitat; material: faeces | place: Austria | collected 2013
CGCGGCAATGACAGAAGCGACAAATTTTGAAAGCTGCGCGAAACAGGAATCGGCATGTGCGGCAAACATTTTGGCACTACAGACGGAAATTATACAGAAAAACAATCCCGTCTATACTAAAAGCCTCCCGGATTATACATAAAAGCAATTCGGTTATACTTAAAAACTATTCGATTATACTTAAAAACAATCCCGAAACTCGGAAAGTTTCGGGATTGTTGGTTTTACGACCTTTTACACACGGCAAAAGACAATTCTTATGCTTCGCTCTCGGTATTTTCTTTCTCAAATGCCGTGATAAGTTTCTGCTGAACATCCGTAGGCACGAGTTCGTATCTCGAGAACTTCATGCTGAACGCACCACGTCCGCCGGTAATACTGCTGAGAGTTGTTGAATAATTCGACATCTCTGCCAAAGGCACACGGGCATGATGTCCGGTTTCCCCATCCTCTGCGTGACCGACCGCACCCTCTGCGCCCCGCGCTTTCTGGCCCAGGTGGAGGCCATTGCCGCCGCCCGCCCGGCGGGACTCATTCTGCGGGAAAAAGATTTGCCCGAAGCCGACTATCAAGCCCTGGCTTCGGACGTACTGCGCATTTGTAAACGATATGAGGTCCCCTGCATCCTGCACACGTTTGTGGGGGCAGCCCAGGCTCTGGGTGTCAAGCAGATCCACTTGCCCCTGCCTGTCCTGCGGGCGCAAAGCAAAGAGGCCCTGTCCGGCTTTGCGCAGATCGGCGTCTCCTGCCACAGCGTGGCGGAGGCGTTCGAGGCCCAGGCCCTGGGCGCGACCTATCTCACCGCCGGGCACATCTTCCTCACCACCTGCAAGCCCGGCCTGCCCGGCCGGGGCTTAGACTTTTTACGGGAAGTCACCCAGGCCGTCTCTCTCCCCGTCTACGCCATCGGCGGCATCACCGCCGACCGGGTGCCCGAACTGCAAGCGGCCGGGGCCGCAGGTGCCTGCCTCCGCAGCAGCCTGATGCTCGCCCCCGACCCCGCCGCCGAACTCCATCCTTACCAGGAGGTTTGATTCCCATGAGATTAAAGACCGCTCTCTCCATCGCCGGCAGTGATTCCAGCGGCGGGGCCGGCATCCAGGCCGACCTGAAAACCATGACCTGCAACGGCGTGTTTGCCATGAGCGCCATCACCGCCTTAACGGCCCAGAACACCACCGGCGTCACCGGCATCTATGAGGTCAGCCCGGACTTTCTGGGCCAGCAGATCGACGCCGTGTTCACCGACATCTACCCCGACGCGGTGAAGATCGGCATGGTCTCCTCCGCCCCCCTCATCCACGTCATCGCCCAGCGGCTGGCTGACTACGACGCCCCCAACATCGTGGTCGATCCCGTCATGGTGGCTACCTCCGGCTCCAAGCTGATGCAGGACGAGGCGGTTGATACGCTCAAAGCCGAGCTGCTGCCCCTGGCGGAGGTTGTTACGCCCAACATCCCTGAAGCGGAAATCCTCTCCGGCATGGAGATTCGTTCCGCCGCCGACATGGAAAAGGCGGCTAAGTTCATCTCGGAAAACTATTCCTGCGCCGTCCTGCTCAAAGGTGGGCATGACTTAAACGATGCCAACGACCTGCTCTATCGGAACGGCAAAGCGGAGTGGTTCTACGGCAAGCGCATCGACAACCCCAATACCCACGGCACGGGCTGTACGCTCTCCAGCGCGATTGCATCGGAGCTAGCCTGCGGCGAGGATTTGAGCACGGCAGTGAAGCGCGCCAAGGATTACATCTCCGGCGCATTGGCAGCCATGCTCGACCTGGGCAAGGGCAGAGGGCCGATGAACCACCTCTTTGACCTCAAGAGCGCATATATTCGGGAGGAGTGAGCAAGATGCAGAAGGTTTCGGAGATTCTTTACCAGGCGGCGGCGCCTTATTGGGAAAAGTGTTTGAACCACCCCTTCGTGGTCGGCATCGGCGACGGCACGCTGGACGAGGAAAAGTTCCGCTTCTATATGCTGCAGGACTACCTCTATCTGTTTGACTATGCCAAGGTGTTCGCGCTGGGCGGCAAGATCAGCAACACTGGCCTGGTGGAGGTGCCGATGGGCACCACGCTGCGCGAGATCATCTACGACATCGGCGGCGGCTGCCCCAACGGCAAGGCCTTCAAGGCCGTGCAGACCGGCGGTCCCTCCGGCGGATGCCTCCCGGCCTCCATGCTGGACACCCCGATCGACTACGACAACCTGATCGCGGCCGGCTCCATGATGGGCTCCGGCGGCATGATCGTCATGGACGAGGACAACTGCATGGTTGACATCGCCCGCTTCTTCCTCGACTTCACCGTGGACGAGTCCTGCGGAAAGTGCACGCCGTGCCGCGTTGGTACCCGCCGCATGCTGGACATCCTCAATCGCATCTGCGACGGCAAGGGCGAAGACGGCGATATCGAGCGCCTGGAGGATCTGGCGCAGTCCATCAAGGCCAGCGCGCTGTGCGGCCTGGGCCAGACCGCGCCCAACCCGGTGCTGAGCACCATCCGCCAGTTCCGCAACGAATATGAAGCGCATATCTACGAGAAGCGCTGCCCCGCCGGCGTCTGCAAGCACCTTCTGCAGTTCCACATCGATCCTGAGAAGTGCAAGGGCTGCACGCTGTGCGCGAGAAACTGCCCCGTGAACGCGATTTCCGGCGCCGTCCGCCAGCCGCACACCATCGATCAGTCCAAGTGCCTCAAGTGCGGCGCCTGCATGGAGAAGTGCAAGTTCGGCGCGATCTCCAAGAAGTAAGCCGTTCGCGAACGATCCAAGAGTTTAGGAGGAAGCCAAATGAATATGGTCAATTTCAAAATTGATGGCATTCCCGTAAGCGTTCCTGCCGGAACCACGATCCTTGAGGCGGCGAAGCAGGCGGGCATCAAAATTCCCACCCTTTGCTATATGAAGGATATCAACGAAATCGGCGCGTGCCGTATGTGCGTCGTCGAGGCTGGCGGCCGCGCGCTGCAGGCTGCCTGCGTGTATCCCGTGGAGGCGCTGCCGAAGAACCGCGTGACCGGCGAGGTCGTCGAAGTAAAGACGAACACGCCCGCGATCCGCAAGGCCCGCCGCGTGAACCTTGAGCTTTTGCTCTCCAACCATGACAAGCGCTGCCTGAGCTGCGTGCGTTCCACCAACTGCGAGCTGCAGGCGCTGTGCCGCGAGTATGGCGTTGAGGACGAAGCCCGCTTCGCCGGCCCCATGACCGAGACCGAGGTGGACAACTCCTCCGTGGCCATCGTGCGCAACAACGCGAAGTGCGTGCTGTGCCGCCGCTGCGTCGCCGTCTGCAACAAGGTGCAGTCCGTCGGCGTCATCGGCCCCGTGAAGCGCGGCTTCAAAACGCAGATTCTGCCCGCTTGGAACATGGGTCTGGCCGAGACCGGCTGCATCAACTGCGGCCAGTGCATCGCCGTGTGCCCGACCGGCGCGCTCACCGAGAAGGACGATACCGCCGAGGTCTTCGAGGCGCTGTCCGATCCGGATAAGTACGTCGTCGTGCAGCCCGCTCCCGCCGTGCGCGCCGCGCTGGGCGAGGAATTCGGCATCCCGATGGGTACCTCCGTCACCGGCAAGATGGCCGCCGCGCTGCGCCGTCTGGGCTTCAAAAAGGTGTTCGACACCGACTTCGCCGCCGACCTCACCATCATGGAAGAGGCGACCGAGCTGGTCGGCCGCGTGAACAACGGCGGCGTGCTGCCGATGATCACGTCCTGCTCGCCGGGCTGGATCAAGTTCTGCGAGACCTACTATCCGGAGTTCATTCCGAACCTGTCCTCCTGCAAGTCTCCTCACGAGATGGAAGGCGCAGTCATTAAGAGCTACTTCGCCGAGAAGGAAGGCATCGATCCCGAGAAGATCGTGGTCGTGTCCGTCATGCCCTGCACCGCGAAGAAGTATGAGTGCAAGCGCCCCGAGCTGGGACACAACGGCCTGAGCGACGTCGATATCGTCATCACCACCCGTGAGCTCGCCCGCATGATCAAGATGAGCGGCATCAACTTCACCGCTCTGCCCGACGAGGACTTCGATCCCATCCTGGGTGAATCCTCCGGCGCGGCCGTCATCTTCGGCGTGACCGGCGGCGTTATGGAAGCGGCGCTGCGCACGGCCTACGAAGTCATCACCGGCGAAACGCTCGAGAAGCTCGAGTTCACCGATGTTCGCGGCTTCGAGGGCGTGAAGGAAGCCAGCTACAACCTCAAGGGTCTGGAAGTGTCCGTGGCCGTGGCGCACTCTACCGGCGCTGCCGCGAAGCTGCTCGACGCCATCAAGGCCGGCGAGAAGAAGTATACCTTTATCGAGGTCATGGGCTGCCCCGGCGGCTGCGTGAACGGCGGCGGCCAGCCGATCGTTTCCCCGATCGTCCGCGAGGATGTGGACGTGAAGGGTCTGCGCGCCAAGGCGCTCTACGACGAGGACGCGGCGAAGCCCGTGCGAAAGTCCCACGAGCTGCCCGCCATCAAGCAGCTGTACGATGAGTACTTCGAGAAGCCCAATAGCCATAAGGCGCACGAGCTGCTCCATACCACGTACACCAAGCGCCCCCTGTACGAATAAATCCCTTATGAAAGCTGCCCTGCCTTCACTGGCGGGGCAGCCTTTTCGAAAACGGGAACCGTTACGGGTAGGTTCACGTCAGACAGGTTTTGAAAGGACTGTGTTTTCTTCTATATACACAATGAGATTTCCGAAACGCGGATAATAGATGTAGCCGATTTATAAATATGTTCCGTTTCGAATTACGCCGCCATGCGGCTTGGCATGGCTGTTTTTAGGGTACTCAAAATAGATTCCATCAATGTCAAACGATTCCTGTGCATGCTCGCCTTCAGGCATCGGAGCAAAGTTTTTGACGTACCCTTCTACGATTTCACAGTCTCCGTTTCTGTAGGCATTAACGGTTGTATTGCACCTATCGATGTCGTTTGAAAGGAAATCTGAAAAGAAGATTCTCGCCATGATCATGCATCCTCCTCGTTTCCCGACAGGCGATTTTCGGGAAACGAGAAGCAACGGAAAGACGGAAACCTCCCATAGAGCCGCGCGGCTCTGTGGGAGGCTGTGGTCAGCGTGCGGTGCCGGTAGCGAAGCCTTCGTAGTCGGTCAGGAACCATTCGGCGTGCTTACGGGCGTTGAGGGTTACGTTGTCGCCTTCGAAGGTGAAGGCGATGCGCAGGTTGGCGAGGTGGATGTCGATGATCTGCGTATAGAGCATCAGCTCGTTCGGCAGCCGCCATGCGACGGCGGTCAGGCTGTCATAGCCGCGGTGGCAGGGTGTGCCGATGCGGCGGCCGTAGTATTCCGTCTCCGGGAACGGGCCGCGGTGATAATGGCCCGCGCCGAAGGGGAGTGTGTGAACGCCGGAGGCGTTTTCATAGGTCAGCGTGCCGCCGTCCTCGGTGAAGTCGAAGCGCAGCGTCTTCATGCCAAGGCGGTTCTCGGCCATTTCATAGGTGCGTCCGCTGACCGCGGATTCTATGGCGGAATGCGGCTTGCCCGGCGGCGTGGGGATGGACAGCTGGTTCGTGCGCGCGGTCAGGCGCGCATGCGCCGCGGGCTCCTCGGGCAGCGGCGCGGGAGAGAGGTTTGGATCGATTTCCTCCCAGAACGCGTCGAAGACCGTGCACAGCGCGTGGGCGTTCAATTCGTCGTAAGCGTTGGTGATCAGCGTGAGCGATTTGTCCGGCAGGCACAGAGCAAACTGCCCGCCCATGCCATGCATGGCGAAGCCGCCGTTTCGCATCGGCCAGAACTGGTAGCCGTAGCCCTCGTCCTCGTCGGCGTGCGCATGGAACGCGCCGTTGTCGATCTGTTTCGTCGTCGCCTCGCGCATGTAGACCTCCGGCAAAAGCTGTTTGCCGTGATACGCGCCGTAATGCGTGCACAGGTCGGCGAATTTGAGAAATTCGCGCGCGGTCAGGCACACACCGGAGCCGCCCCATTCGTGTCCGCAGGGCGTTTCCACGCAGAAGGCGTCCCGCGAAACGCCGATTTCATCGAACACCGGGCGCAAAACGGACATGAATTCCTGCCCGCAGGCCTTTTGAATGATCATGCACAGCATTGTGGTGGCGGTGGTGCAATAGGCGTAGACCTGCCCGGGCTTGTGGGAAACCTCGGCGGTGAAGAACGTCCTTGCCCAGTTCGGGTCGGTGGGTTTATAGGACGAGCCCGCTTCGTAGCAGGTGGCCATGCGCAGACAGTCGCGGATGGTCATTTCCTTCAGCCACGGATGCACGTCCGCGGGCGCGACGTCCGCGAAGAAGTCCACGCAGCGATCCTCCATATGCAGCCTGCCCCGCTCGATCAGCAGGCCGACCGCGACGGAAACGAAGCTCTTCGAACAGGAATATTCCCTGTGGCGGAAGCTTTCGTCGATCGGCTTCCAGTAGGCCTCGCAGATCAGCGCGCCGTTTCGGGCGATCAGCACGTCGTGCATCAGAAGCCTCGCGTCGGTCAGGCGCTGAATGTAGCGCTCGATTGCGCCGGAGGGGACGCCCGCCGCTTCGGGCGTGCATACCGGCATGGGATTGCGTTCGGTCATCGTCGTGTCACCTCATTATATATGTTTGTTCCGCGCATGGGAAAGCCGGGTCAAGCCTTCGCGTATGCGGAGGATGCCCGGCCTGCTCTTTGTATGAAATTAGTCGAAATAGTGGAAATTGACGTAGATCACGGGACGAACGCCGAGGTTGTTCTGCGTGGCTTCGGCGCCGCTGTAGTGCAGGTGGCCGTTTTCGCCGACGGTCGCCGCGTTGGAGCGCGACGCACCGGCCGTGCGCAGCCACCAGAGACCATAGCCGCGATAGTCGCCGCGCGGGCTCTCCCACGCGCCGCGGCTCAGGGCGTAGCGGGTAGGCGCGGTGATGCGGGTTTTGCCCCTGCCGAGATACTTCTCCACCTCGTCCGCGCTCAGCAGGAACACCTGATCATAGGTCTCCGGGCCGCTGCGGGTATTGTAGCTGGCGTTGCGCGGGTTGTCGCGCTTCATGTTGAGCACGTAGGGGCGCTCTTCCTCGTTGAACGCGGTGTTCAGAAATTCGTCGTTCAGCCATTTGCGAATCGAGCTCTTCGCCCATGTGATCTCGCCGCTGTCGCTGTTGTAGGGCTGTGCGTCCAGTATGTAGCGGGAAACCGCCAGCACGGTGCTGCCCCTGCGCCACAGGATGATCCACTCGATCGGCTCCAGACCGTTGTCCGGGTTGCCGTCCTGCTCATACGCGCCGAACTTGAACGTGCCCTCAAAGCCCGTCACGTCGGTCTCGACGGACGTGTAGCGCTCGCCCGGAATCTCAGTGCGCACGGTGGGCGCGGGCGTGGCCTCGGCCTCGGGCACCGGCGTGGGTGTGACGGGCACCTCGCCCTGCTTCAGCCCGCACTTTGCGCACGCGCCGTTTTCAAACGCGTGCTTTTCGTTCACGCGCACCTCCTGCGTGCGCAGAAAGTGCTTGCCGCAATCCTTGCAGACGTAGTCCACCCAGCTGTATTTTTCGTGCTCCTTTTCGCTTACGGGCGTATATGATTCGTCGTGAATTTCGTCCAGCTCGCGGTGCGCGCATTGCGCTTCCGCAAAGGCATATACGTTCAAAAGCATCAGAAGCGCCAGCAGGAGCGCGCAGACGGCGCGCGGATATGACCTTCTCATGGAATCCCTCCCCGTTTTCTGTATGCGGCGCGCCCAGTCGCGCGCCCGGTTTACGAGACCATTATAGCGCACAGACGGGAGACTTGTCAAATTTTCCGCCCCTCAGGACTCGAACTGTGCCTGATACAGCTTCTTATAGAACCCGCCGTGCGCCATCAGCTCGTCGTGCGTGCCCTGCTCCACGATGTCGCCGTGGTCGAGCACCAGGATGTTGTCGGCGTTCTGAATCGTGGACAGGCGATGGGCGATGACGAAGCAGGTTTTGTTCTTCATCAGCTGAAGCATCGCGTCCTGAATGCGAATCTCCGTCTGCGTGTCCACGTTGCTGGTGGCTTCGTCCAGAATCAGCATGCTGGCGTCCAGCAGCATGGCGCGCGCGATGGTCAGAAGCTGCTTCTGTCCCTTGGAAATGTTCCCGCCGTTTTCCGTGAGCACGGTATCGTAGCCGTTGGGCAGCTGCTCGATGAAATACGAGATGCGGGCGCGTTCCGCCGCGCGCTTCACGTCCTCAAGCGTGGCGTTCGGGTTGCCGTAGGCGATGTTCTCGTACACCGTGCCGCCGAACAGCCATGTGTCCTGCAGAACCATGGCGAAATTCTTGCGCAGGCTTTTGCGCGTGTATTTCTCGATGGGACGGCCGTCGATGAGGATTTTGCCGCTCAGCCGGTCGTAGAAGCGCATCAGCAGGTTGATGATCGTCGTTTTGCCCGCACCGGTCGGACCGACGATGGCGGTCACGCTGCCGGGCTTCGCCACAAGGCTCAGGTCGTGCAGGATGACGCGGTTCTTCTCGTAGCCGAAGGACACGTTCTTCATCTCCACAAGCCCCTGTGCGTTTTCCAGCTCGATGGCGTCGGGCGCGTCGGGCGTTTCCGGCGGCTCGTCGATCAGACGGAACACGCGCTCGCCCGCCGCCAGTGCGCTCTGCAGCTCCGCGATGATGTTCGCCACCTCGTTGATGGGGCCGGAGAACTTGCGCGAATACAGCACGAACGACGAAACATCGCCCAGCGACATGTAGCGCCACAGATACAGGAGCGCGCCGAACACGCTCACCAGCGACAGCGACAGGTTGTTGACGAAGCTGACCGACGGGCCGGTGGTGGAGCCGTAGTATTCGCTCTTGTAGTACGCCTGCACGGCTTCCTCGTTCTTTTTATCGAAGCGGTCGATGGTGTAGTCCTCGCGGTTATAGGCCTTGGCGGTCTTGAGGCCGGAGAGCATTTCCTCGACAAAGCCGTTCAGCTCGCCCAGCTTGCGCGAGCGCGCGCGGAACAGCGGCCGCGTGCGGCTGGTAATGAAGCGCGTGATGAACACGGAAAGCGGAATCGTGACCGCGAACACCAGAATGAGCAGCGGCGAAATGGTGAGCATCATATACAGCGAGCCCACGACCGTCACCACGGAGGACAGAATCTGCACCACGTCGTGCGCCAGCGAGGTGGACAGCGTGTCGATGTCGTAGGAGATGACGGAGAGAATGTCGCCGATGGCGTGGCGGTCGGTGAAGCCGACCGGCAGCCGCGAGATGCTCTGGAAAGCGTCGCAGCGCATCGCGGAAACGATCTTCTGCGACAGGCGAACCATGTATACCGAAATCAGGAAGCTGAGCCCGGCCGAGACGGCGTAGAAGGCCAGCATTAGAAGCGCATAGCGGTATACGCTTGGGAAATTGACGTGCTCGCCGCCGGTGATCGCGTCGATGGCCGCGCCGGAAAGCCGGGGGCCGAGCAGCGCCAGCACGTTTGAAAGCAGCGAAAGCGCCAGCACGGCGAACATGCCGAAGCGGTAGCGATACAGGTATTTCCACAGATTGCGCAGGACGTACCGGACGTCGTGCGTGTGATTGTCCTCGACGTGCGTTTTCACGCCGCCCATCGGTGAACGCGGAGGCATCAGGCCATCCCTCCCATCTGCGTTTCGGCGATCTGCCGGTAGTCCGGGCTGGTTTTCATTAACAGGTCATGCGGGCCCTGCGCAATGGCGCGCCCCTCGTCCAGCACGATGATTTCTGTCATGTGCGCGATGGACGACACGCGCGACGCGACCACGATGGACGTGGCGTTTCCATGTCCGGTGCGCAGCGCCATGCGCAGGTTTGCGTCGGTGCGGTAGTCGAGTGCGCTGGACGCGTCGTCCAGCAGCAGAATTTCCGGGTTGCCGGCCAGCGCGCGGGCGATCAGCAGGCGCTGCCGCTGTCCGCCGGACAGGTTCGTGCCCTGCGAGTTCAGGTGCGCGTTCAGTCCGTCCGCCAGCTCCAGCAGATACGCCGCCTGCGCGTTGTGAACCGCCCGGTCTACGCTCTCCTCGGAAATCTCGCGTCCCAGCACGATGTTCTCGTGCGCGGTGTCGGCGTACACCACGTCGGACTGGAACGTAACGCCGAACATGCGGTGCAGTGTCTCGGCGGGAATCTGCCTGATGTTCACGCCGTCGATCAGAATTTCGCCCTCGTCCACGTCGTAGAAGCGCATCAGCAGAAGCAGAATCGTGCTCTTGCCGGAGCCGGTCGCGCCGATCAGACCCAGCGATTCACCGCGCTTCAGCCGGAAGCTGATGTTCGAAAGCGTGGGCTTGCGCTTGTTGTAGGAGAAGGTGACGTTTCGGAACTCGATATGATACGGGCTCTCGGGCGCGTCGCCGGCGGGCAGCACGGCGAGATCCTCCGGCGCGGTCAGCACCTCTTCGATGCGGTTCGCCGAGGCACTGGCGCGGGACACAATCACGAAAATGCGCGACAGCCCCAGCATGCCGTTGGAAACGATGGTGAAATAGTTCAGAAACGCCATGATCTTGCCCGGCTTCGCCAGTCCCCACTCCACGCGGTATGCGCCCACGATCAGCACGACGACCAGCCCCAGATTCAGAAACAGCGTGGTAAACGGCGACGACAGGCTCATCACCGCGTTGGCGCGCACGTTGTCGCGCGCGGCGCGGTCGGACTGCCTGCGGAAGCGGTCGTTTTCATAATCGCCCTTGGACAGCGCCTTGATCACGCGCGCGCCGGTGATGTTCTCGCGCACGATACGCACCAGCTCGTCCAGCGATTCCTGAAGCCTTCGAAACAGCGGAATGCCCTTCACGGAAACCATCGTCACCGACACGCCGATCAGCGGCATGGTCGTCAGCAGCACCAGCGCCATCGGTATGTCCTGAAACAGCGTAATGATGATGCCGCCGAGCAGCAGAATCGGCGCGCGCACGCCCAGCCGCTGCACCATGCCCACCATCTGATGCACGTTATAGGTGTCCGTTGTCAGGCGGGAAACCAGCGACGGCACCGAAAACGCGTCCACCTGCGCGCCGGAGAGATACGCGATGCGGGCGTACAGGTCGTGCCGCACGGAGCGCGTTACGTCGCGCGCGACGGCGGCGGAGTTGCGGTTGGCGATCACGTTGCCCGCGACGCACAGAAGCGCGAAGAAGATCATCGCGCCGCCCCAGAGGAAGATTTTTCCCACGCTTTCCTGCGGCACAATATCGTCAATAATATAGGAAAGAAGCCACGGAAGCATCAGCTCGCTGGCCGTGCCGATCAGCTTGATCAGCATGCCGACCGCGACGCGCCCGGTCAGCGGACGCACGTATTTCAGAATCGTTCTCATGCTATTCGTTTATGCCTCCCGGTTCGTGATTCATGGCCTCCATGGCGTTGTCGCACAGCCGCTTCAGAAGGGCGGACGCCGCTTCCTTGTCCGCCTCCGAAAATCCCTCGGTGATGCGCACGCGCCATTCGCGCTTCATCTCGCGAATCAGCGCCACGACCGGCTCCGCCTTCTCGGTGGCGTACAGCCGCTTGACCCGGCCGTCGCATTCGTCCGGCACGATGGTCACATAGCCCTCGTCGGCCAGCTTTTTGACCGCCCGCGCGCTGGTTCCGTTGTCGAATACCGCCGTCTGCGCCAGCTTCGTCACGGCGATGCCGGGGCAGCGCGCGATCCGGTCGAGAAAATACTGCTGCCCCGCGCCGATGCCGGTGTCCTTCAGGCGCTCGTTGAAATACGCCTGCGTCAGCCGATAGAAGATGGAGCCGTATTTCAGCAGGTGATAGTGCTTTTCCGTCTGTTCCATGAGAACGCTCCTTTGTAGATATGTACGTTCACTGTCAAATATCTATTATACGCGAAATAGTTGCGTTTGCAAGTAAAATTTCCTTGCAGACGCAACTATTTCAAAATTTGACGGAAAATTGAACCAAACGGGAGGGAGCTGCGTCCAAAGGACAGGAAAACCCGAAGGGGGCGAAAAACATGAAGAAACTGATTTCAATGGTGCTGGTTCTCGCGCTTCTGTCCGTGGTGTTTGCCGCCGCGGGAATGGCCGCGACGCTGCGCGGCACGGTTCGCACGCCCACGTCCGACGGCACGGTATATGTCCGCACACAGGCGGGCGAGGGAAAGCCGGTTGCCGGCGTGGCCCGCAATGGGGATTCGCTGGTGATTCTGAAAAAGGGGAACACGTGGCATAAGGTGCGCGTGGTTCGCACGGGTGTGGAGGGCTGGATCTATGGCCGCTATGTCCGCTTCACGACCGCCTCGACCGATACCAGCGGCGAATGGGGCGGCAATCCCGGCACGTCGAACGACGATTGGAACAACCGCCGAAATTATACGCGCGACGCTTCCGTGACCGACACGGACTCGGTTGTGAACGTGAACGCCTATGTAACCTCGTCCGACGGCTACGCCAACCTGCGCTGGGCGCCCAGCCTGGACAGCGGCGTCATCGATGAAATCGCCGACGGTACGATGGTGTGGGCGCTGGAACGCAACGGCAGCTTCTACCGCTGCTGCACCCGCGACGGCCGAATCGGTTACATTCATAAAAACCTTTTGCGGCTGAAGGATACCGCCGACGGCGTGTGGAACAAAACCGGCGTCGTGCGCTCCTCCGACGGCACCGCCGTCGTCCGCGACCGCGCAAGCAAGTCCGGCTACGCCCTGTACGAACTGAAGGTGGGCGACCGCGTGCGTATCGGCGGCTCGTCCGGCGAGTGGCTGCGCCTGAGCAGCGATAGCGCCTATATGTACCGCACGCTCGTGCGCTTCCTCTCCAGAGCTGAAACCACCGGCAACGTAAACGTCCGCAGCGGCCCCGGCACGCGCTATGGCATCCTGCGTACCCTCTCCAACGGCGAAGCCGTAACCCTCCTCGCCACCGACGGCAATTTCTGCCGAGTAGACACCGGCACAGAAATCGCCTACGTGAGCCGGAAATACCTCAGATACTGACGCGGCGATAGACGAAGCGGGTCGTACCCCCACATTTGGGTGCGGCCCGCCTCGTTTTGACGGACGGGGGAAAATGCGAACGCCGCGGGTTGCAAAATGGGGTGGGGTTTGTTATAATAGGATGGATACTGAGGGAGAAGAGGAAGAAATGTGAGTTCAATCGGAGAGCGGATTTCGGATGTGCGCAAGGCCAGAGGCTACACGCAGGATCAACTCGCGGAGCGGATACACGTATCGCGGCAGACGATTTCGCATTGGGAGAATGAGCGTGCCCTGCCGGATTTTGAAAGCATTAAGCAGCTTTCCCAGGTGCTCGGGTATGACTTTTCTTCCGAGAATGAAGGGATTGCAAGTCGGTTCGAGTCGAACGTCTCGGGAGCGGACAATCCGCTATCGGGTGATTTTTCTTCTGAAAATGGAGAAACTACGGGGAAGCGGTTCGAGCCGAAGACTGCCGGAACGGGCGGTTTGCCGCCGGCGGATGGGTCTCGGCGTGGGCGGCGCGGAAAATGGTGGGCGCTGGCTGGCGTGGTCTGTCTGCTTATGGTGGCCGCGGTCGCGGGCTGGAGGTTCTCGAAGCGCGCCGTGGCGGAGATTGCGGTTCGGCCGCTGTCGCCCGTTGCGTATCTCACGACGCTGGACGAAGGCCCGGAGGGCTGGGCGGCGACGTTTGTGTTTGAAAACGAGAGCGACGTTCCCTTCCTGCCCGACCACGTGATGGCGCTGTATTACGCGGGCGACAGGATTGAAAACAAAATTAAGATACCGTACAGCGAGCTTTCGCAGTGGATGGACGGCGACAGGATGTGCAGGGGCGACACGCCGCTTCAGCGGACGTTCAGCATCGACCATATGAATATGACGCGCATCGAATGCGTGCTTCAGGGAACGGACGACAACGGGCACAAGCTTTCGGCGCGCGCCAGCGTGGAGCTTGTGAAGCGCTACCCGGAGGACGCGCAGCCGCAGGAGACGCTCGGTCTGCCGACGTTCGAGGACTATAAGACGCAGTATGCCCGCGGCTTGGAGGAAATGGCTGCGGGGCAGGCATATCTGAACGTGCATTGCACAGAGAACCCGGTCAGACCCTCGTTCATTGAGGAAACGGGCGACATGCCGATGTGGACGTATACCATCCGCGTGGAGGAGCTGTGCGGCGCGCCGTTCACGGTGGAGAAGGTGCAGGAGGCGTTCTTCGCGGACGGCGGCCATGTCGACCGCAAGGAATACACGGCTGCCGACCTGAACTGGGGCGACGGCGTGATTGGCGCGAACGCGTATAAAGAGTGGATGGGCGGGCTTCCCGTGCAGTCGCTCGTGGGCATCGGCATCACCGTGTCCGGCGTGGACGCGAACGGGAACCGGCAGGCATTCTATGGCTATGTGGAGTTCTCGAACGAATAGGGAACCGCATTGCGGCGAAAGTTGAATCGAAGATTTGTGGCGGCCGTCTTCCGCGAGGAGGACGGCTTTGCCTGTTTTGGAGTCTGTCTGTTCGGATGACACGGTGATGCATCGGCCGCCTTTCATGTGGAGGGCGGCTTTTCCCGTTTTGACATATTCCTGCGGAGGACGCTTTTTTATGCTTGTGGGGTTCAAAAATGTGCAGATTTTTTGCAAGATATGCAGGATTTTTTCAATGTAAACCAAATGCTCAGAATCTGAGCGCTCGAACGGGCAAATGCTCAGGATCTGAGCGTGACTTTTGGAAGAATATCCTTCAAAATAGAGGACATCAAGGGCGATTGGCCGACGAAGGAAGGGAGGATTCGTGCTGTATCTGGGTTGGATTGTAGCGGCGTTTCTGGCGGGCGGCATTGTGAGCTACGCGTTGCTTCACAGGCAGCGCGCGAAATCGCTGCAGGCGCGGCTGTCGGACGTGGACGGTTTCAGCGGCCGGAGCTACGCGCAGGTGCTGGGACTGGCCAAGGTGAAGCCGCAGAGAATGGAGCGCCTGCCGGATGGTCGGACGCTGAGGGTTTGGGTCGACGGCGGATATTCGATCGCGCTGCTGTTCGACGCGGGAGAGGTTTGCTTTGGCGTGCAGGATGAACGGATGGGCTGAGAACGAAAAGGAGGAATCGGTGTGACGAAGAAACGGAACATTTCGGCAATGATCGCGTTTTGCGTGCTCGCTGTCGGGTTTGTCGTAATGAACTGGCAGGACAGCTGGTACCTGTGGGATACGCTGATGGGGGCGAGATATAGGGGGCTGTGGCAGGCGTGGTGGAATAGGAATGTCGGCTTCAATGGCGGCTTCAGAAGCTTCATGCACATCATATACAGAATCGGTGACGCGGGAACTGTGTACAGCGCCTTTACCAGTTTTCCGGGCTGCTTCTTTACGGTGCTTCCGCTGCTGGCGGTTGTGTTCACGGTGATGAAAAAGAAGATCCCGGCGGTAATTTTTGCCGTGCTGAATCTGCTGTTTTCCGCGCTGATCATCGTGCTTTCCGTCGTGTACAATGGCGAGGCGAAAGCGTCATGGATTGCGTACGCGGTTGCGAGCGTTGTGCTGATGCTGTTTGCGCTGCGGGTTATTCGGCGAAAAACACTGACGGGTCGCCTGTGTTTCGCGCTGGGTATAGTCGCCGCCGTGGTGAGCGTGATGCTTTCCGCCGATATAGATTGGTATCGTTTCTTCATGACGCTTCCGGGCGTTCTGTTTGCAGCATTCCCGCTGCTGGCGGTGGGATTTGCGGGGAAACGAAAGAAGATTCCGGCGGTGATCTTTGCCGCGCTGAATCTTTTGTTCACCGGTCTTCTCTTTGTGGTTGATGGTGTGGTGTTCAGCGCGTGCTGGGCTGTGTATGCGGCCGCGGGCGTTGTGCTGCTGCTGTATGCGCTGGGGGTTATCCAGCGGAAGACGCTGCCGGTCATTCTGTTCTTCGCGCTGGGCGCGGCCAGCGTTGCGGCGACTGTGACGCTCTCGTCCTATGCAGCTTCGCCTGACGGACAGCGGCGTGACGGACAGGGTGAATTCCTATGAGGGCGCGCAGCCGAGCCTGTATTTCATGCTGGAACCGCAGAACGGCAACCGCTTCCTGTATCTGAAGGGCACGTTCAAGAACGCCGGCAGCCGCGAGGTGGACATTCGCCACATCTACGCGCAGGTGGTGGTGGACGGAAAATACACCTACGAGGGCGATGTGCACGGCTTGCAGCCGGACGGCCGCGACTTCCAGAACTATGTGAGCGCGCAGGCGAGCGTGGGCTGCTACGTGGTCTTTGAGATTCCGTCGCAGGTGGTGAACAGCTACAAGAGCGCCACCGTCACGCTCGGCTTCACGGACAGCTTCAACACGAAGATCACCAGCGCCGTGACCGGCTACAATTTCGACTACTGCGACGACGTGTTCGAAATTACGCTGGGCGAGACGGGAACCGCTTCCGCACAGCCGTCCGCGAAGGGCAATGATGCGCAGAGCACGACGGAGAGCGACAGCGACGCGCGCGGCGTGATTACCTTCCAGGAGATTCCGTGGGATTCCACCCCCAAGGAGGCGCGCAAGATTCTGTTTGAGAAGGGCTACGTTTCCTCCAGGCATGTAAGCTCCTTCAACGACAGCTCGACCTGCATGCTTTCGGACGGCGCATCTTCGTTCTACGAGCTTGCGCAGTATTACGAGAAGGTGCTCTACGGCGATACGTCCTTCTACGACGACAATAAAAAGAAGATCGCCGGATACGACGTGGACACCATCGCGCTGTGCTACACCTACGGCATCAAGAACGGCAAGCTGGACAAGAAGACGCAGAAGCTGATTTCCGTGAACGTGGAGCTGAACGCGCCGGACACGGACGCGGCGATGAAGGATCTTCTTGCCAAGCTGACCAAGGTGTACGGAAAGCCGGACGCGGAGGGCTACAGCTCCTACGTATGGTACGGCGCGGACGAGAGCATGCTGCTTCTGTATGACTTCGCGAACCCGACGCTTCTGTATTCCAAGAACAACAACAAGGCATACGTCCAGCAGATGTACGCGGAGCTGGGCTATGTCGCCGACGAAGACGACGTGGACGGACTTTAATTGAGAATTCTAATTAAGGCCCCACCGCACAATTCGGCGGCGCGTCGGACGATGTCTTTTCCGCCATCTGCAGCATGAAAATTTCTCGATTTACCTCCAGTAAACCTTCGAAATTTGCATTTGCATC
>OLOV01001651.1_pt1 | contig 16955 bp, 7 predicted proteins | sample 1672931 | NCBI WGS metagenome assembly OLOV01 (sample SAMEA3136738, study PRJEB25190) | human gut metagenome | biome: human gut; feature: human-associated habitat; material: faeces | place: Austria | collected 2013
TTGCTCCATGGAAGCCTTATCCGCTGCCATCTGCATATGCCGTGCGCTCTCTACCTTTGCCTCCGTGATATCCCGCAGGAAGATCATGGCATATTCTGAGTCCTCGATCTCGCCGCGTATGATCGATTGTTCGCACATCTTATCAAGGTTATTTTATCCACTTGCTTAATATCCTGTATTACTACAACGCACCGAGTTTAACTACACGGCTCACTGGTGATTACTGTGACCGAATTTACGCCAGCAAGTGTGGTCCAGCTTTGCTGGACACACAACACAAAAAGAGGACCCTGGAATTCTTTATGAATCCTTGATCCTTCTTTTTAATCGGCTATGTTTTTTCACAGCCCCTTCTAAATTAATTCATTTTAATTAAAAAGTTATATGTAATTCCCTGCTGCAATTCAAAATTGTTTTCTGCGCAAACAGCTTCTTCGCCATCAGCAGCATAATATATTGCAGCAATCGCTTTATCACAGTTCATAGCGTAACGACCTGTGATGCCAGGAACAGACCGAACCATGATCCACTTCTTTTGTTTTTCAAGTATTACAGAAGTCATTTCTTCTGTTTTTATCTCAATTGGGTCATTTTTTCCAAAATCAATGCTTTCATCAGCATTATATACCATTCCCGTAGAATTATCTTTTACTGTAATATGATAAGTCCGGTGTACAATCCCTTCCGTATCGCTGGTATCTTCAAAACTGGCAGAAAAATCATAACAGGTATCTGTTTTATCCAATATTTTCTCTGTACCGTCTGAGTATACAAGCATTACAGAATATATGTCAAGATCGTTCACATAGTCTAAAAATTTAACCGGAATCGTTTCAGCATCCGGATCAATATTTAAGGCAACAGATGCAACCGTTGGATCTTCGCTTACGGTCTCACTGTCATTTGCAGGTTCCTGATCCGATACAATGTTATCTTCAGATATTGCCTCCCTCTCTCCTGTCAGTGCAGATTCCTCTTTCTTCTGCGGGTTATTCTTCGTGCATTTCAATGTATATGAGAATTCTGGATAATCTGTTCCGTTACTGATCACAAGAATATAATCAGAAGACGAATCCAGTTCCATATAAAGGGTACTACCGTTTTCTGTCAGCTGCAGCATATCCTGAACAGGTTCAGAATCCACTGTATTATTTTGAGAATTAAAGTGATACAATGCTACATCTTGTTCTTTAATGGACTGATTAAAATTAAAAGTATAGGAACTGAGGGAGTCGCTTACTATATGAAGTAAGTACAAACCATCATACAGATTCAGAGAATGAATACTCTCTGTTTCCTGAACAGGCAAAAAATCTGAAGATGACATGCTTATGCTCGCCTGAGGAAGAATAATTGTCTGCTTTTCTTCTTTTTCAGTCTGAACCTCTCCAGTATTTTCAGCATTATTCTCTGGTTCCGAAGCAGTGAAATCCTCTGTACTGTTCTGACCTTCCACATCTTCTGGCTCTACAGATGTAAACCCGTCATCACTTTCAAAAGCTGATAACTCTTTAGCAAAAACCACCTTATCCGAAATCCTGCTTCCCCCAGGTATGGCAGCAACACCAATGGACAATAAAGCCACTCCAAATTGAAGAACTGTCTTTCTTTTCACTGTCATTCAACTCCTAAAACTTGATAGTTACGATGATGATAGCACTTTTTGATGTTTTTTGCAAGAAGTGGCTGCGAAAATACAATGTCGGGATATTTCCATTCTCATCTGTATGATATACAGAGTTTAAAAAATATCACTTTTGATCAAAGTCCCTTGTGGAAATTATTCCATTATAAAATTTTGCATTGGTGTAGATCAGGTAATCTGATACATCTTCCACTAAAGCTGTCCCAGACCTGTTCGCAAGATGCGCTGTCAGTATCACCTTATAATTGGCATATTGAGCCTGATTACCTAGCTTTTCAAGTACTTCATCTGACTTGACAAAATAAGAAAAATCAATCTTAAGCGGTTCCGTGGCAAGATTTTGTACCTGCGCGGATGTCAATGGTATCTCAAACTCATACTTTTGGTCAGAATTTTTTGAACTTCCTTTATTTACACTTTCTGATGTAATTGATGTGATGTAATCTGACATGTTCACATCCGTATATTTACCACTGTTGTCTTTCTTCTGCAATTCTAGACTTCCTATCAGATAATAAGGATAAGATTCGTCTTCTTCCTCTGTCGTGTTCAGTCCTGCTATATCCGTCGCATTATAAATGCCTTGTGTCGTAATAGTAACTCCATCTTTATCAGCCACCTCTTTTCCATTAATACCAAGCTGACTTACATTTCCATCATTTGACACGGTGTCATATGCATAATAATTAATTCGCACTGAGTTTATCTTTTCGCGATAGAACTTTTGACTGTTTTCATTTGAACCATTCATTAAACTTCCGTCAAGACTGTTTTCACTATAGGCAATTGCCGCATTCACCGAAAATGTAATTCCGGATGTTGAATCATTCCCCTTTCTCATAGGGAACTGGGCATCCATCTCTCCTGCATAGTTTAATCTCAGCTGTGCTTCTATATTCACATTTGAGAAATCAACACCTTTTTTGTTTTTCACAGTAACATACAGTACTCCATTAGAAACCTCATATGTATAATCCTGCTCCACAAGTGTATTCTCACCAAGTTTTACCGAAGATACCCTTATATCCTGCGTCAGGATCTGATCTGTTCCTGTATCATCCTGGCTTGTATTATGCATTCGAACCGCAAACCGGAAATAAACCGGATCATTCTTTGCATAGGTTTCGAATTGACTCTTATATTCGTCTGGAACCGCAACCTTTGCTTTCAGAAGCAGATCAAGCGCATCATTTGTTCCACTTTTGACAATAGTAGTTTTATCCTTTCCTTCCGGTGTGATGGACACATCACTTACCTTATAGAAATCTCCAAGTGTATACGTGTTCTGAGTTTCTCCCCCACGCTTTCTTGAAGGCAATGCAGACGGATTTGAACTTGTCATTTTTTCAAGCCCCAGTGTTGCATTCTGTGTGATGACTCCGGCCCCTTCCTGACAATTTACTGTAAGGTAATAAACTTCACTTACCTTCACTTCATCTGTTCCGGTTTTTCCGTCAATAACCAGTGTGTAGTACGTTGTACCTGCCGGATCATCAGAACTCTTTGGACCATAATAGTCATATTCTTTACCATTCCAGATTCTGATCGTCGCATTTTCTCCGGGTGAAACTTTTTTCAGTGTACCATTTGAAGATTTATCATCTACTTTCAGCGGAAGCAAATCCGAAAGATAGACCGATGCATACTTATTTTTCGAGAAATCCTTAAGATTATTAAACTTCAGAACTGCATCCTGTTTGTTCTCTGTACTTTCCAGTGCAGTTCCATTTCCGGTAAAGAAAGTGCTTCCTGCTTCCCGCCGGTTCATATCTATCAGGGTATATCTGGTTGATGCATTTCCAAGTGATCCTTTTGCATCTCCAAGCTTCACCTGCTTATCGTAACTCCATAGGAAATTCGTGCCTGCAGCAATATTCGCATTCCATTCATCTGCTGTCCAGATATAAGAATATGTCAGCTGTGCCGTAAAATCTCCCTTATAATTTGCCAAAATTGCGGCATTTGTGGTGTAGGCGGAATCATATGCACTAGTGCCATTAAGCATCTTAATAGAAAACTCTGTCTGGAGAATTTTCTTTACTACAATTGGAATAAACAGATGATAACCTTCTTTTGTATTACTCGGATTTGCATAGTACACATCCAATACCGTGAACTGATCATTCTGGTTGTCGTGAGCTCCTGCCCTGACCGAAACAGAACCATCATTGTCAACGATCAGTGAAGAGTCCGTTTTAATAAACTTATTGCCATTCCACTTATATGTATATGTCTTCATATTGGTATACTGTGCTTTATCTGCAGTTGCAGAGCTGATTCCTGTCTGATCACAGTTTGTTAATACAGAAATATACTCGTGGATCATCTGAGTAATTTCTGAGCTTTTCGATGTATCGATCACCAGCACTCCAAAATCATCCACTCCCGTATATTCTTCCGCTTTGCTCTCACTTGCTGTAAAGTATGTGGATATCTGACTCTTGTAATCGCCATTTTGAGGATAAAACTTTTCAGCCACATTGGCAAGTGTGTTATTTTTATTATATTTCACACGGTTATACCTCTTCTGATATGGCGTCTGAGTGGCACTGTCCGTTAAATCTGAAACAATGCTGCTTTTTGCAGAATCAGATACTCCATCACTGGTCAGTATGTTTCCTTTTCCTGCCTCAGCTGAAGGATACACTGTAAGGTTGGATACAGGATTGGTGACCACGGATGGTATTGTATCCGTCTGAAAGCTGCTGTTAAGATAATCGGCAAAAATTACATAATTATCTTTGTTTGTATTTCCGTTGCATTGAATAATATTGTTTTGAATCTTTTTTGTCACAAACGTTGCATCATTATTTCCATTTAGCTCATATGGATAATTTCCACCTTTGACAGACAAACCAACAATTTGAATCGGTCTTAGCGTGGTCGAATCGGTCGGATCTGCCTTTGCCCCCACGATTAATCCCAGATACCCTTCACGATATTGTTTACTATCTGTCATAGAAACAGAAGAATATGGTGTATTTTGTGTATTTTCTTCATCATAAAGGCCAATTGCCGCTTTAAAATCAGCAATTTCCTTACCATTACTTGTGAATTTACCGGAATATGTCTTTTTCCCAATGGATTCGTTATTGTATTTATACTCATATTTTAATTCTGTTTTTTCCTTACAATAAACACCTAACGTCAGATTATCTGCCGAAATATTATAGCCTGATATTTTCTCGTCGGATTGTAAGTTGTTAACACCCCCCTTATTTGCTCCAAGGAGCATCCCTGCTGCCCCAGCTACGCTATCGCCAATTTTTGATGGACTATTTTCATTATTTGGATCATTATATTTGCTAGGAAGATACCTCCCCTCAAACTGTGTTACTGCAACGTTGCAGTTCTTATTTATAAAATTCTTAACTGTCAATTGCTTATTATTATATGCCTGTCCAAGTACCAGACCTGTTACTCCGTCCGAGATAACATTGACATTTGTCATTGTTAAATTTGTCAAGGTTATATTATATACACTGCTTCCAATCACTCCTCCGATTCTGGATGAACCGGAATAGGATGCGGCACCCTGTGAATAAATGTCCAGATTTGAAATGGCTATATTCGTCAAGCTAGAGTCCTGATTCTGGTTATTTCCAATAATACCACCACCGCAGCCGGCATTTAATACAGCACAACGGTTAACAGAAATCTTATTCGCAGTTGTTCTACTTGATGAATATCCTGCTACCAGACTACAGGTAGGCGTCAGATAATAATCTGTAAGATTTTCATATGGACTACTATACGGCATATCTAAATCCACTTCAACAATCGTATCCTCTATATTAAAATCCTCGACGTTCAATCTTCCTTTTATATTTGTATATGAGCCAACAACCCCTCCCAGGCCATAGTTACAGTTAAAAGCAAATCGTGGACCATAAATACGAAGGCTCTGAACAGTAACATTATTCACTGTCATATCGCCACCATAATAATATCCAACAATTCCACCGCCACCACTGTAACCTTTTTCTTTCGCATCCAGTGTTAGCTTGTTTGTGTCATACATTTCCCGACAGGCGTCTTTAACCCAGCCAATTTCTGAATCTTCCAATATACCATTTCCGGCAGGATTATTGATTGTCAATATTTTATCCGCTGCATTATAATATGTTCCCACAAATCCACCTGCTGAATATCCGCCTTCTACCGTAATGTTAGTATACGAAGAATCTGTGAATGTATAATTACCAACTGTAGTGCTAATTGTATTTAATTTTTCTGTAGTCGTTCTACTGGATTGTCCTACGACACCAAAGAATCCACCACTGTATTTGGCACCGGTTACCGTCAAGTCTTTACTCTTAACATTCACCAATGTGACAGCACTTTTACTACAATCCTTTGCAGTCAGTCCCGCAAATCCACCTGCGGATGCCTCACCAATGTAGTCGCTTTTTCCTGCTCGGTCTTCCTTATATGAAATGCAGGCTTTTCCTGAAATTGTCAGATACTGTACTGTTGTCGTACCTGCGATATTAATAACCGGGAATAATCCAATTCCCTGTGTCCACCAGCCTGTTTTTTCCTCGGAAGTATATTCCTTTACTTCCCGTGCAAGTGTAATGGTTCGATTTTCTTTTTCCTTGTTTCCAACTATCGTTGTTATTTTCAGCGTCCTGTTCTTGATGTCATGAATTGCATCTCCGTTATCCTGATAACTTGTTCCTATTCCACGGAAACCATTTCCATAACCAGACATGTCACAATTCGCTGTAAAATATACGTTATGGGCAGTTTCGCTGACTTTTGCGGCCTCGCTGCCGGATGTGTATTTGGCTGCCAGATAAGACACCTGATCTCCCAGTTTCGCTTCCATGCCGCCCCAGTATGTATTATCCGTATCTTCATCGCTGTGATCTGTTACTTTTAAGCCGACATTTGCATAAGTACCGGTTCTGCTCCGGCCATATTTGTAAGCGTCATTATTATAATAGGTATCCGATTTTTTTCCACCGGCACCAGAATTTACAATGGCAGATAATACCCATAGCTGCTGTCCTGAAGCAATGCTGATATCTGATGATGTAACTGTCAATTTATCACCATCAGTAAGTTGCGGAATTGAATAGTTCTTGTCTGTATTCTCCAGTTTTATTCCTTCTGAGCATGCATATCCATCCAGCACACGACCTACAAAAGGATTGCGATAGTAGAAATCTTTAGCAGTATCTTTTCCATACTCACTCAAACCAGATCCTTTAATATTTCGAAAGATAACCCCACCGCCTGATTCCAGATTTCCTCCGATCAGTCCGACATAACCACCGATGTCAACAAGATTTACATTTCCATTACCTTTGTTTACATTTATTTTATCTGTTGCAAGTCCGTTTAGTTCTACATTATCAATGATGTTATCTCCACCAACAATATAGCCAATGACACCTCCAAAGAAAGACTGTTTATCACGTTCCTGACTCGCCGCCTGTGCTTCAATCGTAATTCCCATTGGATTACAGCTTTCAGAGACTCCTGTTGTCTGACCAGCAGACTCGTTTTCGCTGCCATTTGCTGTTCTTCCACCAAACTCCAGAACCAGGTCTTTCACTACACTTCCCTGGCTAAATGCAATCAGTCCACCGAACGTCTTCGTTGTTCCCTGTGCGGTAATATAAATCTTCGGACAGGAACCATCCTTTGATTTTTTGCCGACAATTACTCCACTGAATGTATTTGTATCAGGATTTGAACCACCCAATCCATAAAATGAATTTGATAAATCAATATCATTCTGAATCTGATAGTAGGCATTTCTCATATAAGCCCGGACATCCTCTTTTTGCAATCCTGTTGTATCCTCGGCAGCTTTCCATAGTTCGCCGGATGTATACTCATAATGGCCATCCTTAGAAGTCGAATCATGAGTAGATAAAGATGCTTTCTTATTTATAACATTTTTAGGAAGATTTACTTTCCATCCGGTACTATTTCCACTTGCAATAAATGCTGCAACCGTTTCCAGCTGTGCTCCGGAAGTGATCTGAAACGGATCATCATATGTTCCACAGCCTTTCAGAATATCTGCACTCTGTAAGTTGATGTCCAGTTCGTGATAATAGGCATTTCCCTTACTATTTTCTGCTGTTGCGACATAACGTAAATACTTTCCATTTGCAAAACAAGTCTTATCTGTCGAACTTTCAGATGTTGTCTTTAAAATACCATCTACAACATACTCCGGTCTATTGATATCGCCAAGGTAATAATACTGCTGCCCCGGATTTCGTCCACTTTCTGTATTGGATATTTCCAAACCATAAGTAACATTTCCGTTCCAACTGTTTCCACTTTGCTTCACAGTGTCATCTTTTGTAAACGTATAAGAACCAGAAGAGGCCTTATCTGTTGGAACATATTGGAAAGAATGCAAGAAAGTAGCCTTTGTGAAGATTGACTGCGTGGTATTATAGAGCAATACATCCGATTTTTCACTGTCTGTACGTGCATCCAATTTCATATCCTGAAAAGAGACATTCATGTTAGTAGCATTCTCATTTCCGATATTTCCAAATAAACTTGTGGCTGCCTGTGTTCTGTTGTCTTTTTTATACTGTTCAGATGTGGTAACATTTTTTATATTCAAAGTGGTGTTACGATCTGCTGCATTCACAAGCAGAGGTGCATAAGCATCATTCTCCACACCATCCACATAAATTCCATTTAAGATCAGGCCGTCAATCTGGATCGTCGCAGGATACAGAATGTTCTGTGTAACTTTTCCCCCCATGATACCAACCACCAGTACGCCACTGTTTCCCTCTGCTGTCTGTCCAATACATCCGGACAGCTTTGAACCATTTTTCACTGTGATCCTTGCTGCATATGTGTCCTGGCTGGTCAGATTCCGGAAAAGGCCTGTCTGCATCATGTAATGCTGCTTTTCTGATTTATTCAGTGCCTTGTTGTTATTCTCATATGAGTTGATCTTGGCATAATCAAAGATGAGCTCTGCGTTGTCAATGTTTATTTTTCCGACATAATCGATTGGATAATAAGATAAGCCAGTCAGACCTATTTTTCCTGTAACTGTTCTTACCTTTGTGTAATTGTCTTTATCTTCTACTCTGAAATAATCCTTGATATTCCATTCTGCATCCTGTCCTAATGACCACATGATCAGTTCTTCGCCGGATTCGATGTCGCCCTCTGCTTTTGAGAACTGATCCAGGTTGTAATAATAACGTGTATGCGGATTATCATAATCTTTTCCGAGCTGTTTCCGATATGTATTGCAGGTGCTTCGATTCAGCTTTTCATGATTTTCTGTTGCGATGGAAACCACACCATTTCCATTTTCACCCATAGAAATTCCTACAAGTTCATCAAAATAATTTCCACTTTTCAGAGTTACATTTACAGATGGATCTACCTGATATGCTGCTTTAGAATTCAATTGCAGGTAAAGGGCACATCCTTCATTCGCAGCTATGTTGCGATAATCGTCTCCCCGGCACACCAGCAAAGCACTAGGTGTATCGTCTACACTTTTTCCGCTAAAAGAGACATCAGTTCCGTATTTGATTCCAAACGTTTTAGTAGTTTGACCAGCATCTTGACTTTTATCAGGCTCTTTTACAACCCAATGTCCGGCAGCTTCATAGACAAGACCTCCAAAACCAGCATTCTTCACATCCAACGTCGCATGTTCAATGGAAAGACCGCTTACTGTAAAATCCACATTACGCCAGTCATAACCTAGGAATCCTCCTGTAGATTCTGTTGCAGTACTGGTAATATCAAAACCATTTATCGTAAAACCATCTACCGTGATCGTGATTTTATTTTTACTGTCATTTTCTGCTACTGCAAGAATACCGCCTGTTTTTGACACAATACAGGACTGCTTTTTGGTATTAATAGAAGCCTTCGCATTTTTTCCATTTCCAATGGAAGAATTTGTTAATGTTATACTGCCGCCCGCTGAGTCCATACTTCCGACATATCCACCAAGGTAACAATCACTGTCAGTTGTTGCATGATCGGTAATTGTCCCCTTCCAACTGCAGTTTGTAAACGTTAACGCTGGAGAACCAGATGCTTCTCCTACAAATCCTCCGACACGTGTTGTCATGGTCGATTGTGTTTTTTCACTTGTTTTTCCTGTAAAGGAAATGGCAAGTTCCGATGTTACATTCTGATAAGAAGCTGTTCCTTTCTCCTGAAGGGCTGTCACACCACCAACCCAAATTTCCTCTTTACTGATTAATCCATAGTTGATGCTTCCGCTGATGGTTAGATTAGAAATACCACCTGTCAAATTTCCGGTTTTGGCAAAAAGACCGAGATAAGAATGATTATAAATCTGGCCACTGCCTGCATCTGATTCCTTACATTCTGTTTTTCCATCTGCCTTCACACCATAGACATCCCCGATATCCAATGTTAATGTATGGTTTCCGCCATTCAACTTTCCGGTAAATGCACCCTGCGTACCATCATCCCGCATAAGACCGGTAACACCCGTCTTTTTCAGATTAATGTCTGCTTTCAGAGTTATCTGGCTGTCCAAACCGACACTGCCAGAAAGGCGTAAAGCGCCTTCACTTTTCGCATTACTGCACTGCATTGTCAGGGCAAGTGCTGTGAAATCCTGTGCATTTGAAATCTTCCCAGGATCAAAACTTTTTACTGTTACTGTATGTCCTACATTGTCATAGGTAAGCAAAGGATTTGACGTATTTCCTTCTGTGCCGACCTTCTCGCTTAATGTACTGCCATCTACCCGAATAACTTCTCCCCAGTTTCCAATATCACTGACATACTTGCCGCTGCCATCACGCACCAAAGTCCAACCGCCATCAGCATTGCAATTAGAACCCGTTCCAACGGCATAGACCAGAGCGTTTCCACGCTTACCAACTAACTGTCCATATTGACTGCCTTCCCCGCCTGGCTGAATTCCAGATAAATCTGTTTTTCCATAAAGGCGTACCACTCCATCTGTCAGGTTCCCAACCAGTCCACCGGAAGCACCATCTTTATTTACCGTATTATTATTCTCACTTGAAATCGTTACCGTTCCGATATCAAAGAATCCAGAAGCATCATCAGCCGAACAATTTGCCACAAGACCGCCAAAATAGCTGCCATTCTCCACTTTCTGATTCACGGCTACTATCAAATCATCCATCTTTACATAGCTTTTTCCAGTTACTTCTGCGATCACACCGGCATATGCTGTTTTTTTCGTCCCGTTATGAACAGAGGTGAGCTGTAAATTTTTCAAATTTAATGTAGAAGCCAAGATCTTTGCCTCATACTTTCCAATCAGACCACCGTAGTTCTCCACGCCATTACCAGTAGAGCTGACATTTGCAGCATTTCCACTTACTCCCAGTTCCGTCTTAATGGTATAGGTATGTGTTCCATCATTCTCTGCTCCATTTTGCAGCACACCAACGACACCTCCGGCATACTTTCCGGAAGTAATAGTAACACCCTCAACAGAATATGTAGCTAAATCCAGCGACGAATCTCCTTGAGAAATCGTAGCAAAACCAAATAGTCCACCTGCTGCACCACTCGTTCCATTTGCAGAAATGGATGCATTCGTAACAGATACTTTCTTTCTCTCCGTTAAGCTGACAGGATTATTTTCTGCCAGACCGATCAGTCCCCCGGCATTTCCATTTCCAGATGTAATGCTGCCGCTGACTGTATAATTTTCATTAAGATTAATTTGTGCACCGGCTGCTGTACTTCCAACCAGTCCACCGGCATTCTGTGCCCCAGTCACACTTCCGCTATATGCAAATTCTGCACCAACCATCAGAGTTGCATTTGCAGCCATGCAACCAACAAGGGCACCAGCCGCCTGATTTGTAGAAGTTACATTAAAATCTGCGTTTCCTGTAAAACTAATGAGCTTTAATGAAGAACCTTCTTTCATGGTATTACAAAAAAAGCCTTTGTTTCCTTCCCCACTTACCGTCGTCTTTGCTACTGGTATTACGCTGGTGACTTCCAGTGAGACAGACGCATTCTCTCCAAGTGTCCCTATGATTCCTCCAAAGGAACTATAATTAGCATTTTCTTCTGTAGCAGCTTCGCTTTCTGCATCAATATTCAGATGGATGGTCGGAGAGGAAGCATCTGTCTTCTCCCCTGCCACATAGTTTTCCGCCAGAATAGGAGCTGTCATATTATCAGCGGCTCTCAGATTCAATGTTGGATTAATCTTCGCATCCCCGGAAATCGCATTAAACAGTGATTTATCCAAAGTGATATAACCGGTATAATTTCCCGAAAAGCTTATTTCTCCTTTAAAAGGAAAGTCATCTGAACCAAGACCTGCAAATTCGGTCCCGGATAAATCCCACTCCTTCGTATCATGCGGTGCCAGAGTAATTGTTTTATCTTGATATGTCCGAGGATCACTTTTTGATAAATTTACAAGATCATCTACCGTGTGTATTATTACGTCGGCTTTGTCGCTCCCCTCATCTGACAGCAGTTCCAAAGTCAGATTTACTTTCTCGCTGTCATCATCCGAAACTTCTGTCTGATTTTCCGGCAACTCTTCACCGGGAGTTTCTGTTTCTTTCTGTTGTTCTTCCTGCTGTTCTTCCACCATAACGAACTGACTCTCTATTCCGGCTTCTTCGGCGAACACCGCCAGATTGCTGTTTGACAGCACCGTTGTTACTGTGAGTATGGACGCAATTATTCTTCTTATCTGTCTCTTCATCTGTCCATCCTCCTTATTTCTTAGTTTTTCTTCCTGATTCTGTAATTTTCTTACTTGTTAAACTGATATAAGATTTGATAGCATTCCAGTCTTCCGGTATGGAATCATCGCTGTGGACCGGGTTTGTTCTGTAAAAAGTAATATCGTACTGATTGAATCCGGAATCTCCTCCCGCCTTGAAGGTCAGACTGTTATTACTGCTTATATAAACATTGGTTGATTTTTTTATATCCTCCAGGAACCATGGGTCAATCTGTACATGCGAGGTATCCCAGGTCAGAGTAAGTACTGCATACTCCGAACCGGTAAGCCTGGTGTTGATACACCCCAGATCATATGCTTTTTGCTCCTGCTCATCATTTAAATAATCAATCTTCCATTCCGAAGAGGCCACGTCTTCTGAAAAAGATATCGTTCTTCCCAGACTGTGATATCTTGTCATGCTAGGAACTGCGATTATTTTAATTTTATAACCCTTCATATATGCAGCAGGAACAGTAATGCTATAGATATGCTCTGACTTCTTACCACTTGATAAGATATTTGTCCGATCATTTAAGTCTGAAAATGAGGTATCATTCCACGTGTATCGTGACAGAACATTCGGATCCGTCACTTTTTTCCCAGTCTGATTCAGAAGAGAAACCTTTATTGTATAGTTAATGTCTTCTGATGCGTACTTTTCCGGATTATCCTGCGAATAATTGCAAATAGAAACCTTAAATGTACTTTCTGTATCTTTAGAAAACGACATAAATTTACTCTGTATATCATCTTCTTTTTCATATTCAAGCAAAATATTGGAAGAAAACAGCTGCTTTGAACCAACCGTTGATATGGTTCTCTTGGCATTGCTCAGACTGGTATATGCTGCCAGTGAGCCTGCTATCAGAAGAAACATACACGCCAGACTGCAGTTTATAATGATCAGTAAATTGGGGGTTCTCCTTTTCATTCTTCGTGCCTTTCCTGTTGCTTTCGTTTTCGCAGCAATATCCTTTATCTGCTTGCTGTTAAGTATACAATATCTGTTTCTTTGTCTTCGTGAACTTCTCCCTTTTTCCAGCTCACACGAATTACATAGTAATCAAGAAACTCCTTACCAGCTATAATATTACGTGGTCTCATTACCTTAATCCCATTTTCTTCTGCCAGAAAATATAGAGGTTCATTATTGGCCTGCACTTTAGTGCCTGCAACTATATTTTCTTTTTTTTCATCACCATAACTTAACGCATGGCTCTGGTATTTTGCCGGAGATTCCTTGTTCGCCTTAATTTCATTCATGGAAAGACCACTTATAACCGGATTGCCAACAATATCAAAGGTTGCTTTATTACCCGGGGATTCAAAAGTGACTCCGCCAGATCCATTCTCGGTTAAATTCGCTCTGTACACATCATAATGGAATGCAATATTCGTTGTGTACGCCAGCTGCAGGGAATAGTTATCCACCGGTTTTCCATATACGCAGAATACGTAATCCTTTGAACCGTTTTTACCTTCTCCTACCTCGATATCTCCCATATCCAGATATTTGATCTCCTTATCATTTCCGGCACGGATATCAAGTACAATCGGTGCCTTGATCCATGCTGCTGTGGTCATTTCTCTCTGTGTGCAGAACCATGCATAGGAAATTGCCAGAAGCAGAGCTGAAATCACCAGTGCCGCACCGGACAAGATCAATTTTCGTTTCTTTTTTTTATCGTCTGTATTAACGCTCATTCTGTGCCTCTGTCGTTTTGTTTGTTGTTCCCAGATATCTTAAAGTTGCTGTAACAAAAGAAATCCCTGCTCCTATTTTCATGTCAGCCTGATTATAATAGGAAGACAGGTCAACAAAAAGCTGTTTGTTATATTTTTCATCATTCTTTCCGCTGTTTTCATGAATATTTAAAATTTCTTTTACTTCAACATAATTTTTTGTATCAAGTGGTTTTCCCGTCAGTGAACTGAAAAAATACTTTTCCGGACGTTTAGTCATATCTGTTATAATAGTATTCCTAAGTGTTCCTGTGGAGTCTTTATCATCAAATTCCACGGTATTTCCATTCAGAAAACTGTCGCCATTATTAAGGAGTATTGTAGAAAGATTCAATGGCCATACCCAGTAAATTGAATAGTCGTATTTTTTATCTTTTACTGCATTCTGTATCTCAATTTTAAATTTTCCGTCTTTGATCCATGTATATGCTATCTTCCCATCAGACTGTTTTTCTCCCAGGAAATACAGGATATGGCCACTCAGAAGACCTGCTTCCACAGTGTTATTTTCTACACTTACTGGTTTATTATCTGTCTCACTACGAAAAAACGGAGAAATTTCCAGGGAAAAGTCCAAAGATAAATCTCCTGCTTCATATGTTTTGATAAAAAAATCCAGCTGTCCTTTCGTGCCCGGCTCCATGGCATAATCTTTTCTATACGCCGCTTCGGTCTCCTTGAAGCTTTCTCCATTCTTATAGTTTTTCATATTACTGTCTTCACTCAGCATCCAATTTATACTTCCACCCTGGGAGGTATCATGCGCTTCTTCCTTTTCAGGAAAATAGCTGGTAATTCCAGCTTTTATTGTCTCTAACAAATCATCATGAACACCGGCTTTTCCCTCTGAGCCGATCTCTATCCCCGAATATTTTGCACTGACTGTTCCAGAAGTTCCGCTTACCCGGTTATTACTGACAAACCAGGCAATACAGAGTGCAATCAATACAAACGCTGTTGCCATTATAAATACCGTATTTTGCGCAACTTTCTTTTTATCTTTTTTAATTTTTTTTCTCAGTTCTTCAAGCGATAACTCTTCAATCTCTTTCTGCCGGTCTTTTCTTTTGTCTGCCATCCGATCACCTTTTTATTTCTTTGTACCCCAAAAAGGGATTTTGATATCACTACTCAGTTTTTATCTAAATCCCTTATTTTTACTATTTTATTCTGATTTCTTTCCAGTTTTCAAAAGTGAAGCGACTCTCTTTCAAATATTATGTCAAAATATCAACGTTGTCTATATAGGTGACTATTGTAACATAAGGTACCGTTTTTTTCAAGAAACGCGTCCAAAAAGGCCTGTGAAACTTTCACTGTTTTGAGACGAAGTATGCCAGAGCATCAATCACACAGTTTATTCAGATTCTTATTTACTTTTTGGATTGTAAATTTTAATAACTTGTACAGACCCAGGTCGGACGCTTTTTGCCGATCTCACTGGTATTCCAAAGCTGTCTGGTGTAATGCCTTTTACAGCGGCCACAGATCACCTTCATCGTAAATGGATATTTCTTACCTGTGTGATTATAAGGAAACCGTCCCATTTCCCTGTTTCGGGCAAATTGCTCCTGCAACCGTTCAAAAGTATCCATGTCGATGATTGCCTCATGGGTGTCCTTCACAAAGTACTGTGGCAGCTCCCCCGTGTTCATCACTTTCTTTCTGGAAATCGGATCCCGGATAAAAGTCTTCTGAAGAAGAGTATTCCCTGTGTACGTGATGTTCCGCAAAATATTTCCGACTGCACTTACTGAAATCGGATTTCTATTGACTGCTCCATTGGTAGTAGTTGTTCCAACAGCAGTTTTCTTGTATTCAATACTCATAAATGCTGTATTGGACTGTGCCTTAATCTTAGTTGTCTTTGCAGACACTTCATTGTTACTTACAAACCAAGCATATGTACTTGATCCGAGTGCTACAGCGGCAACGCATACCATGGCAACGTTACTTACTGAACGATGATACTTTTGAAGGATATAATTCAAACAAAACAACCTTTTAACGATTTTATAACTTGCTTTTATAAGGCTTTCGAAGTGTATAGCCGTATACCAGCTTGCATTGTCAGGGATTAGGATAAACTTTTGATATTTTGCACATCGCTTTTTCCCAGTGTACACATATTTGCCAGAAACCACCTCCTACTGTTCCAAGGAGTCCTGATCTCTGATTTTTTGACTTTCCGGACAAAAAAAAATAAACCTGCTGTCATCTGCAGATCTCTCCACAGACAACAACAGGTTTCCCCTGATGCATTTATTTACTTTACCATCCGTTCAATACCATCGGTCATACGGATTTCCACGCACCTTCTTTGTCTCTGGTGCTTTCTCAATACTCTTTTCAGCCTCTTCCCTCGTTGCAAACAGCCTGTGAGCCTTCACCTGTATTCCGCCTCCCGAATCTTTAAAACGGACCAGGAACATCCCGCCTGAACACCTGCGGATCTCCACCTCTCTCACATACCGGTTTGATTCCACAATATATGCAGTATCCCCGACTTTCATATAATCACACTCCTGCACTCAAAACATCCTTCATCCTCACCAGAACCGGAAGAATCCCCACAATTTGTTTTCAAATCTCCCATTGTCTTTAACAGATCTGCATACAGATTCTCTTGTGGATTCTTTAATTCCAATACTTCCTGAATTTTTCGTATTTTCTCTGCCTTTGTCAATGCTATACACCACCTTCCATCAATCGCCAAAAATCGAATGTATGTTCCTCAGTTTTAACATACCCCATATAATTATTCCAGTCCCCAAAAAACATATGAATTTTCACAGCCTGCTTCTTCTAATGCATATTCCGCAAGAACTGCGCATCCGTTCC
>OLOV01001654.1_pt1 | contig 16943 bp, 7 predicted proteins | sample 1672931 | NCBI WGS metagenome assembly OLOV01 (sample SAMEA3136738, study PRJEB25190) | human gut metagenome | biome: human gut; feature: human-associated habitat; material: faeces | place: Austria | collected 2013
CGTACTTACCTGCCGGAATACTTGAATCGGTATAAAGCGTTCCGTTTGTCCAGTTGCCCTCTGCCGTTGTTACAAGCCAGCCGTCAAATACATAGCTGTCTTTCGTCGGTGTCGGGAGGTCGATCGTAGACTCAATCGTAAACGTCTTTGATGTCGGATTTACACTGCCGCCGTTCGGTAAAAACGTAATTGTATAGACATTCGCCGTCCACTGGGCGTAAAGCGTTACTGTTCCGTTCGGGGCTGCTGTCAGATTATTGACCAAAGCCTTATCGTCGTATGATGTACCGCTTCCGTTTTTCGCCGTGTTCCAGCCTTGGAAAGTATATCCTTCTCTGCTGAATTTGTTTTCACTAAGATTCTTTGCAACGTCATATACCATGTCCATATCAGCCATTGAACCGTTTGCATCAGTTGCATTCTTATCAAAATGAATTTTATACTTGTTTGCCGTCCAAGTTGTATAAATATTGTACGTTCCGCCATTGCAGTCTTTATACATCCGGCTTACGGTCGAAGCGGAAAGAGTCTGACCCTTATCATACACCTTTGCTCCGCCGTAGGTCTCTGACCAACCGCTGAACGTATAACCCGTAAGAGTAGGTGCTGTCAGGCTGATTGAAGATTCCACACCGAACTTAAGTACCTGAGGATTCGGTGTCGGGAGATTGCCGACCGTGCCTGCGGTTACCGCTCCTGCACTGTCGTTCGGTCTGAAAGCATTGTATTTGAGATTGAATGTCTTAGGCGTCCAACGTGAATAGAGCTTAAATCCGTCCGTTGTACAAACATGATTGCCGACAGCGTTGCCGTTTGCGTCGGTATACGGTGTACCATCTGCGTCATACCAGCCGAGGAAGGTGAAACCCTCACGGGTCGGTACATAAAGCTCGTCGTACTGTGCACCGTAGTCAATATCCTGATAATGAGAAACGATTTTCTCATTTCTTGAATTAAGGTCATTGACATAAACCGCCGTTGCGCTTGCCGAACCTGTTACCTTGCTGACCCAGCCGAGGTATGTGCTTGAATCGGCTACATACGCTCCGTCTGAGAATATCTCTGTTCTTTGAAGCGAAATATTGCCCAAGGTCAATGCACCCGGAACGGTTGAGCCGTCAACGCTGTTTTCGCTGAACCTTATCTGGTAATAGTTATTTGCCGGAACAGTGAATTGCATTGCAACCGTACCTGAGCCTGCCGGGACCTGGATATAAGCCGCTGCGGATGAAGTATAACTCGTTGAAGTTGCGTTCGGGTAGAAGAAGATAAACGGTGAAATTTTTGTGGCCGTTGTTGCCTGATAATCCATCAAAAGAGTGTACTTTTTGCCTGCTTCAAGCGTTGAACGGTAGCTTGACAAATTATCATAAGTATTTGTGTAGCAATCTGTCCCCGTCGGCTTGAGAGTAATCGTTCTTGCATCGGAGTCAAATGATGATGTGCCGTTAGCCGTATTCATGCCGTTTGAAGAAAGAACGATATTCCCGTTCGGGTCTTTAAGAACAATATTCTTGATATCCAAATCCGCACGAAGTTCATTATAATTATTATAATATGCGAAATAGAATATCATGTTAAAGAAATATTGTGTTCCCGCTGTGAACGTGCGCTTCAACTCAACAGATTCATAACCGTCGGTAGTTTTTCTGTTTTCGGTATAGGAAACGCCCTGACCGCCGTTGTACCAATAGCCGTCATTAGTGCTGAATCCGAGAACAATCGAGTCATACTCGCTCTTTCCGGTAGTATCCTTTATATATGAATAGTAATCATTGATTCTGTATTCATATGTGAGTGTATATTCGCCTTCCACCGAAGCGGTGTAGGTGTTCGACTTAAAGGTATCAAAGACCTCATCTACACCGGCATCGACAATATGCTTTCGGTCGTACTTAACATTCAGAGCGGTATCTCCCTCAGTGTCCTTTGCAATTGAATATGAGAAATAATCATTCTCCTGATAGCTGAGAGGATTCTTCATTCCCGGAAGCTTACATGCCTTGTACGAATTCATAAAAGCATCAAATGCATTGTTGTTGCTTGCCTTCCTTACAAAATCGTCAAAATTGAAATCGTTATCAAGAAGAAGCACCTTATCCGTCACTGCCCAGTGCGCATAAACAGTTCTGTCTGTGCTGCCCATTAAGGATGAAGCCGTTACACGGTCGCCGCCGTCCGGAGCTGTGAACCAGCCGAGGAAGCGGTAGTTGTCACGAACAGGCACAGGCATTGTGCCGATGCTGCGACCATAGAACTGTTGAATTGCATTCGGAGAATAGGTTTGATTTTCCGAACCGCTCTCAACAAGCTCAATCTTAACCTTATAGTTATTGTATCTGACCGTGCCGTAGCTCGGGCTGTAGGTAAACACTTGAACAAATTCCGCATTTGCCGCCTGGTACGCATCGGGAGCGAGCGTCCTTGACGTTGTTTCCTGGTTTGCGGTTTGGCCAAAAACAAATCTGTCGCTGTAGTTTTCACCGCTTGCCTTGTAGCATCTGTTACCGTTCTTGTCGCAGATATCAAGTGTCAATGTAAGCGTGCCGCCGTCAAGTGTCTTTGAACCGCTGACATAAACAACTCTGTATGTATAATTGGTATTTGCCTTGAGCTTGCCTGCAATCGGGAATCTGAAATATTCCGCACCCGTCGTCGGTGTTCCGTTGAACGTAAACGTGCTGTCTGTTTGGTCGAACGTTGCCGTTACTCCATTGCCGGGGCTTGAAGTAAATGTCGGAGAATAGAAATTATTGCCCGATTTATATGTTGTAGGCTGAGTGAGAAGGTTAACTCCGCTTGATCCGTCATTCGGGTCAAAATATATCTTGTTTTGATCAATGAAGTAGAAATTAACCATCGTCAGCGAAGTATCATTGACTGCGGCGACCCACTCATAGGCAGTGGTATCTCCGTCAAACTGCGGAACGGTCGTTGTCTTAACCGTTGTTGTTCCGATAGTTACGGTTGAGCCGGAATAGCTCATCGAATTGCTGTACAAATTGCTTGCCGAGAAAAATGTCGGAAGAGAAGCAAGCGTTTTACCGTAATAGCTTGACGGGGAGATCGTTGTGTTTGTAAGCTCATACTTACCTGCGAAGGTATAGCCCTCGTATGTATCGGGGGTAAAATAAACGTTATCGCGGGCGTCGTATGTTATTTCATACTGCTGTCCGCCGCCGATCTCGACAATCTTATACTGACCGTTATCGAGCTTTTCAAGTCCGAGATTGTATTCACGGGCTGTGCAGTTCGTTTTAAGATCTGTTCCTGTTGTAAGCTGATCAATGTAATTATTGAGGCTGGTTGCAAGTGCTGACACAGTTGTAGAGGTATAGTTACCGTCAAGTTTTGTAAGCTGACGATAAGCATTTTTATATGTATTTACAAAGTTCGTATATGTCGTGCCTGAGTAATAGTAGCTCGACATAGTGGCAGCGTTGTGTATGCCGAGATTAGGGAAGTTGTTCTGCGCACGCTTAACTGCCTTACGAAGGTCTGTCTTGTTGGTCTGAGTTGCAACAAGCTTTGTTATAACAACAGCGAGGTTCTGGTCACTGTCCTGGTTAGCTGCATATGCGCCTTTAATTCTGTATGTTTCCGTACTTGTGGCGCTGCCTGTATTATTAAGAGCCGATACCCAAATACCTGCGTATTTAATGCCTTCTGATTCATAACCGCCAAAGGAGGTTGCCGTTCCCTGTCCGGCAATAACCGTGCCCTGGTTGTTAAATACAGCTCTCAAGGTGTCATAGTTTGAACGGCTTCTTGAATTGCGTACGCCGTCTGCGGTATGGCCCAAATCGTAGGTTGTGTTATGCGACATATCGGAAACATACCATGCACCGGCATCGGAAGATTTATCATGAGTAACCATAAGTCCGACGCCGAGGTTCGGAATATCCTTAAGGTTTGTGTAACGGCTTGTATCAATATAAATAGATCCCTTTGCTTCGTTATTAAATACAGATACCTTTACACACTTGGACGGACCGGAGTCATCGTTTGTATATTCTGCGCTGCCTGCACTCTTCACGTTAAAAAGGTTATCGGTTGTGGAAGCATTTGTCGTGAAAGAACCGCTGCTTCGCATCCAGTCAATAGGCGTGTTGTTATTAACACCGCTGTTTGCCTGATTTGCACTGAACAATGCAGTAGTATTACTCGTTGTTGCAAACGAGGCATACATGTTTGTTGAATCCGAAACATATGAGCTTTTCGAGGTGAGCTTTGATACATCGGGCTGAGTTTTTGTACCCGTAACAAGTGTTGTGCTTGTTGCGCCGTAAGCCGAGCTACTGTTGCTCAGGAAAGCAGAAAGACCTTTTGCCTTGTTGGAGAATGAATATCTGGGGTAATATCCGCCCTGAGCATTCAATCCGTGAACACCGCTGATCCAGGTTATCTGACCGGAATAGAAGTTTGTACCTGCATAGTTTCCAATGTAATCCGCACCTGCAATCGGTGCAACCCACGGCTTATATACATATGTATAAGCTATAGCTGTTTTCTCGTAACCGTCCGTTAAATCAATATATTTCGCCGTCCATTCTATAAAGCAGCCTGTGTCGCCGCTTACAAGATAAGGACTGTATCCTGCCGTGACCGAAAGATTCGCGATGCCCGAAGAAAGCGAAACTGTTTTGTCTGTTTTTGAATACAGATTCGAGCCGCCAAGCGTCATGTAGGAATTGGTATTATAATAGCTGGAAGATGTGGAAGATGTGCTTCCCATTTCGCTTCCGCTCTTGTTGATCCATTTATAGCTGATCCTCAAATTCGAAGCATTCGGATAATTGAAATATACCGTACCGGAGGTATCTCTCGAAGTCGTTGTTGTCGGATTTGCCGGGTCAGAGATATTATTCTGAATATACCACTGGAAGGAAGATCTTGTCTGTGCTCCCCATGAGGATGCACTTGGAGTAAGATAAATTGCTTCCGGTGTATAGAAGTACAACGGCGGAGACAACGGAGTGGTTGTCTTCATGACTGTTTTTAAGTTTGTCTGTGCCGCCGAGATTGCAGACGCAGGGTCGGTATATGAACCCGCCGCCGCAGAGGAGACGCAAAGAGTCTTGACGTATGACTTAACATATTCCTCGATTGCCGACCAGTTGTTTGCCGATGCATTGACACCGGAATTGAGGAATTTACTGTAGTATTTACGAGCCGTTGCCTTATCGGCAAGCGTGGCATTGAGTCTTACAGCCGAGATTCCGGAACAATACTCGTCATAACCTATAAGCGGATTGAAACGAAGCGAATATTCAAAACGGATATAAGTTGAATAAACATTATTGCTGAAAGAGGCAATAGTGAGCGATGTTCCGCCCGATGTTGAATTTGTAAGATTATTCTTTGCCGCGGTTATATCGCCGTCAAGCTTGTAAAGGCCGCGAACCCATGAACGGCCGTTCTTTTCATCCGAACGGTCAACATCCGGACAATAGATTGTCGGCGCCGTGTTCATACTGCCGGCATTATTATTGATAGTTTTGTTCTTTCTGAAATATTTTGCAGCATCTGAAGATGTATAAGAAACATTTCTGATTGCGTTCAAATAGTTCTGGCTTGCGCCGCCGTCGGAGTCAAACTCTACAAAACCTGCATAAAGGTTCGGAACCTGATTGAAATTTGAAAACCTTGATGTATCGATAGTGATATCGGCAGCCGCATATCCGTATGCGTCACCGTCCGTCGAAGGAGAACCGCCGAAATAACCCGACTGGGTGATCATTGCCTTGGGATTATAGCTATTTGAACCGTCCCACTGAGTGTTATAAATTCTCGAGCCCTGTCCGAAATAATTGCTGTCATTACGCTTTGAATAGCAGAGCAATACGCCCGAACCGTTCGGATCAAAATAGTTCGAATTTATCGGCATATCAAGTCCTCTCGGATAAAGGCCTGCATTGAAATTGATAAGCGGAGCTGTAAGAGTCGAGCCTGTGCTGACCCACTTGGAAGCGACGTTACCGCCTTTAACCGAGTCTGCACCCGTAATAAATGAATACGTGGATGTCTCGGCAGGGTTACCGGTCGCTCCGCCGTATGTTCCGTAATAATACTGTCTTGTCGTCATACCTGCTTGAGAGAGCAGCGGGAATTTAATGCCCGTATAGGCATAGGTTGTATATGAACCCGAGGCGGTTGTATAAACGATATTCCAACGAATAACATATTCTTTGCCAACCTCGGCATTCGCCATGGAAATGCTCTTAATCGTCTTCGTAACAGATGACGAAGGCGCCGACAAGGCCTTATCCGATGACATATATGTACCGTCGGAGAAAGCAACATTTGTTACTCTGTTTGCACCGGAAGCGTTGAGGTTTGCGTCAAGAACAGTTATTGAAACAGTAACACTCCTCGACGTTGCACAGGAAAATCTGAGCATACCCGTCGCCGATGTCGGCTCGCTGACCGTACCGCTCGACGTTGCATTCAGAAAGTATTCCGAGTCCTTTCCGCCGGCCTTGATATAGACAAGCTCGGGCGCAGAAATATTATACTGTGCAAAGGTATCCGAGGATGTGCCTGCCTCCGTCAGCGCATGACTGCTCTTGCTGACCAACGCTTCCGATATCATCGAACCGATATCAAAGAAGCAGAAGGTAGTCAAAAGCATAACAAGGCAGAGCAGTACGCTTACCGTACTCCTTCCGAGTTTCGAAAGCTTTCTTTTCATAATATTTACCTCCCATGGTTCAAAAACGCGCCGATACCCCATTGCACACAGCGCATTTTTATTCAAAAAAGTTTTGCTGAAATTAGATTGCGGCTCTTTTCAAGCCAATAACCTATTTTTCCAGTATAGATATTATTATAATACCACAATTCAGCACAAAATTCAACTATAATTTTACTATTGTATAAGTCAATTTAGTATAAATAATGCACAAATTTTATTATATTAAGTTTAAAAATACATAATTATATAAAATTATTTTAATAGTGAATTATATTTTAAAGACATCAATCTCATAAGTATCACGATGAATTGATTTGCACTTTAGGTCTTTTTAATATAGGTGAAAAAAGGGAGGCAGAAAGATCGGAAATGTGTTTCAAGTTTGAATATCGGTCGCTATTAACACAAAAAAGTTAAAAAATAGCCGCAGCAAAGGGGGTGAAATAAAAACAAAGAAGAGTAACTTTGATATTGTATCAAAATTACCCTTCTTTTTTGGCGCCTCAAACAGAGATTCCCCTGTCAGGGGAAATGTCACGAAGTGACAAAAGGCTGACTGCGAGGTACGAGCAGCTCGAACCTGTGACTTTGAATATGTTGTCGGCAACTGCCGTTGCCTCATTGTATCGCAACGCCAAAACAATTCACCGGATTGTTTTGTCTGCGACAGATAACAGCCGCGTTCCGTTACTGCAATACGGTGTCGCAGGCGAGAGAACTGTGCAGAGGTGCCGACAGAAACAAAAAAGACCGCTCTATGAGCGATCTTTTTGTTTGGCGCCTCAAACAAGGGCTCGAACCTGTGACACCGCGGTTAACCGGCACAGTAAAAAAGTCTCGGAAGCCTTATGTATCAAGGGATTTACGCATTGTGCTGACGACATCTGACGACATTTAAAATCAAGATATTGCCAGTTTGTCCTTTTAAAAACTTTATCTTTTTTAATATACCATGAAATAAAAGAGCTGTCAATTATAATTAATGCCCACTGAATAACTGGTATTTAAAACAACATAATATTTCCATGCAATTAGGCATTGTCCCATTTTATTGAGATAATAATCCTAAAAAAATACATTATCGTTAATATTAAGCCCAAAAGCTTGTGCTTAACTCGGCGTTGTCTGCTATTTGTTGAATTAAAATCAGACTCCCAAATCAATCCATATTGCGGGGCGAACACCATCATCAGATACACCAGAATTACCACTAAAGGCAATTGAACCTGCAAAAGTAACACTGGTAGCTTTTTCTTGAGACTCACCGGGCGAACGTAGCAACCAACATGTTGTAGCTTCTTGTCCGTATGTTGTATAAAAGTTATCCATACTTGCCCCTTGGGCAACGGCATAATCAGTAGGGGCACATCTCCTGCTTTCATCTGTTTCAAAATATTTTTTAGCTTCATCTATATTAAGTATAAACACTTTGTCTCGAGTTGAATTACCTGCATTAGTGTGATACTTTTGATTATTTGTTGCAGGAACAGCAACTGTCGATATTTTGTCTTTTTCGCTTTCAGAAAATGCGACATCCAAAAAATCTTGATTCAGCCACTTTCTCAGAGAACAGGTTTCCCATGTAACATCACTCCATGATTCATTATATGGCTGGCAGTCAAGTGCCTTGTCACTGATTAACAGCAATTTATCCTCCTCTTTAGCAAGAACTATCCACTCAATTGCCTCCTTCCCATTTGAGAAATTATTATCTTGCTCATATGTACCAAATGTGTAGGTGTCCCCCACATCTATTTTCACTAACTTATCTGCCGATTCTTTGCCGTACTGTGCAACTAAGAGACTGTATTCTTGCTTCGGAATAATAACTGTATTCAATATGATTATAAAAACTATTACAACAGCCAGAATCGGTCCTCCAATTTTTGCAATTCTAATATATTTCTTTTTTGTTTTTTCTTTTTCGATTCTGCGTTTCTCAGCCTTGCGCTCGGCTTCAAGTCTATCCTCTTCTTCTTTTATTTTGAGCTGTTCTATTTTTTGCTTGCAAACAGCCATTTGCTTGTCAGCATCTCTCCAACCCGAAACAGATTCAAACAGTTTGATAGCACCTTCATAGCTTGAAATACTCTCAACATACATCTTTTCTCTGCCGTCAGCAAAAATAGCATCCTTACGAGCTGCTTCTGCTTTTTCAAGACATTCTTTTGCCTTTTCTTTTGAATCCTTGAAATCAGAAATGCTTTGAAAGGCGCGTGCAGCAGCTTTAAAATAATCTTCTGTTTCAGCGGAATTCATAGCGTTTATTGCATTGGTATAGGCGTCTGTCAGGCGATTATTTTCGTTGCGTTCTTTAATGTGTGATATGTATCCACGAATCTCGTTTTCGAGCTTTTCGTCACCGAATCGAATAACCTTGCCGTAATTATCAAGATTATCAAACGGCTGTGCACAATCGGCTAACTGTTTGCGGCTTTTAACTCTCATCTCCGCCATAAGTTTGCCGAGGTACGCCTGTGCATTCTTCGGGTCAATATCAAGCACCTTTTCACAATAAATATTTGCATCGTTCCATTTGCCGTCTTCGAGAAAAATCGATACTCTTTCAAGCAGCGGCACTACATTTGAATTATTAGCATTAACAACGACTGTTTCCTTAATTGTTTCTTTCGGCTCATCTTTCGTGATTATCTTGTTTATTCCACGAATGAGATCTTGCATAAATCCAAGCTTTGACATATCCTGTGCCTGAAGATGTGAAAACTCCTCAGGCAGATCATACGGATCCATGTCCTTGTATGCAGGAATGAGCATTTTCTTTTCACCGTTTTTGATAAGTGTAAGATATCTGCTCCATTCATTCCTGACCCATACAGCATTGAAATATTCGGGCTTTGTGCCAAGCACGACCATAACCTTTGCACTGTTGAGTGCAGCAAATATATATGGCTCATACTCCTGGCCAAGCTTATCCTCAAGAGTAATTCTTGAAAAAAACACCTTGTAGCCCTCTTGCGTGAGCTGGTGGTACAAATCATTTGCAAGTACGGAATCTGGTGTTCTGCGTCCGCTGTTGTCCGTTTCCTTGTAGCAGATGAATATATCAAAAGGCTCTTCTTTTGATGAAATTTCAAGAATACCCTTCTGTATTTTATCTATCTTGCGTGCTTCCGCCTTGTAAATTTCTTTCTGTTCAACGGTTCCGTATTTCAAAGCCGATTTATAATCCTTATCCGAAACAACGGACGAAAACTGAACACGGTTTACGGTAGGAACTCTTGTATGAGTCGTGGGGTCTTCAACATATTCAATACCGTAACGGCAGAGAATGATTGACCAATATGCCTCGGCATCCTTGCTGTCTTCATTAAGGATTTGCTCATATATCGACATCGCCTTGTCATATTCGTTATTGCGGCGAAAATGATTAGCTCTGTCGTAAAGATTGGCTCTCTTTTCGTCATCAAGACCGACGGGCAAGCTCTGCTTTGTTCCGCACGAATCGCACACTCCGACTGTATCGCCTTGATTAAATTCTATTGTGCCACCGCACATTTTACATTTAAAAAAAGACATTAGCTATGCTCCTTTATGTATTTTGTGGAATTGTTTTGTTCTTTACCTATAAAACGCACATTTGGAACATGACCCTCTATTACTTCATTTTTAAAAGCTCTACCAAAATTACGCCTATCTCCTGCAGAAAGGCTATTCCATTCTACACCGTCAAATAAATCTTTTAAACAAAATGTAGTGTTTATACTTATTTCTCCGGTTTTACTTATTGCTTTATTCATCCATAATAGCCTATCCATAAATCACTTCAACACCCTACACTTATTATTTCTTTCCTTTACAAGCGTAACAAGCTCGTCTGCGAGGCCGGTTACTTTACTTCCGCCGGAATTTACTTCATTTGCAAACTCATCAAATTTAACGGTGATTTTTGCTTCAATTACCGCGAGTGCCTCATTGCTCATGGGATCGGAATAACGAACGGCTTCATAAACTTTCTTTGCGGCTTCTATTGCTTCGGGTGTCGCGGCTCTGTTCATAAGATTCTGTACATCAACCGTCAGCATTTTTATATACTGAGACTGAACCTTAACTTTTTCCCCAACCTTTTCGACCTCGTCAACGGCAACTTTTACCTTCATAAATGTAACCAGACCAAAGGCTGCAAGCGCAACGGCAAAAATGATTCCGACCCAAGCAACCGGCACAAGAAGATAATAAACAATTCCGAGTACAACAGATGCAATTGACAAAGCATACGATTCTGTTATAAAAGAAACTCCGAGGAATGTCTTTTCTTTGGTCGAAAGCTCTGCTTTCATTGTACCGAAAATCGCTACTGTCAGCCCGACTAAAGCTATCAAAATTCCGACAACAAATGTACCGTCGTATCTCGGAGTGTAAAGACCTTTTCCGATTTCCGTGACGGTTGACGGAATAAACATTGATGTGATTCCACTGTTCAAAGCGTCAATATTGACCACAGTTACGGGATTTCCGGAAATATAAGCCGGTATTACCGCTTCGCCTGTTCCGTTATATTTATTGATTGTCACTTCATTATTCTCAACATCATATTCAAACGGAATGTCTGCCGAACGGAAATTGATATTCTGTGAATCTGTATAATATGTAAAGTTTACTCCATCTTTTTTGAATTTTTCGGCAAGAGATGAACCGTCGCAAATATACACCTTCAAACTCTTTACCGTTTCAGAATCAACATCCACTCCGTCGGGAATATAAATTTCTTTCAGCTTTTTAGCATTTGCGAAGGCTTTTTCGCCGATTTTATTTATTACAATATTTTCGATTCTTTCGGGAACAGCAACCTTTTCGCTGTTGCCGTTATACGCTGTGATTGTGCCGTTTTCATTGTAGTCAAAGTTCTCAAGACTAAGCACCTCATCCTGTTCGGAGCCCGAGATAACGGTACAATTCATATTGTGTTTTTTAGCGTATGATTGAGCAAAAGATCCGCTCTCGGTTGAAATATTGATTGATGTTGAATTGTTATAAGCAAAAAATGATACAGCAGTAAATAATACAAATATAACCGCAAATACCGAAATGGCTAATTTTTTTACTTTCATGACCGTTTCCCCCTCTGTTACATTATGTCAGCAATAATCTGAGCTTTCATTTTTGCAAATTCGTCTTCTGAAATAAGGCCTGTGTCTTTCATTATTTGCAGCTTTTCGACCTTTGTCTTGAATGTTGCCATATCATCTGCTGATTGAACAGGCTGTTCCGCTTGTGTCGCCGTCATAGCATCATTCACGGCGTTTCCGACAACTCCGCCGACTGCACCGCCGACACCTGCCATAGTACCGAGACCAACACCCATGTTGGTGAACTGTCCGACAGCTTCGTTCTGTGCGACCTTTTCAGCAACATCAAATCCGCGCTCCTGGGCATATGTATAGCCCTCCTGTGCACGCTTCGTTGCCTGAGCCTGCGAATCAATTACAACCTTTTGTGCTTCCGTCTGTGCATAAATCAAATCTGTCTGCTGGCGGAGCTTTGCTTCCGCAACATCGGCATACTGCCTGAAATGAAGCTCCTTAAATTTTTCATACTGCCTGTCGCCGTCAGGTTTAACGATTGTGGTAACAAAGAATTTTTCAAGAGATAAGCCGTATTCCGCAAAGTCGGGAATAAGAAGCTTATGAATATTCTCGGAAAAAACGGTCAAATTCTCATCAATCTCAAAAATATTGATTGCATTTGCCTTTATGACCTGTGCAATATAAGTCTTAACCCTTGTCATGAGAAATCCGCGAAATTTATTTACAAGTCCGCTTTGAGTGAGAAAGTCCTCGGTTCCGACAAGCCTTACCAATAATTTGCGGCTGTCCTCAACACGAAGCGACATTTCGCCGCTTGCACCGATTGAAATGGGGAATCCGTAGGTCGGGTCAACATACTGAACCTTGCTGTCCGTACCCCATTTAATTGACATCTGCTCCGTTTTGTTAATAAAATAAACTTCACAGTGGAACGGTGTTTCACCATCGGTTGTGCGGTTCAAAACCTTGCCAATTTTCGGGATATTCTGAGTTTCAAGAGTATATCGACCGGGTCCGAACAGGTCAAGAGCCTGTCCGTTCATGAAGAATATAGCCTCCTGACTTTCATGAACGATCAGCTGCGTAAGACTGTTAAAGTCCTCCCGAGGATGTTTCCATATAAATGTACTGTTGTCACCCTCATATTTGATTACATCTGCAATATGCGCCATTTTATTTTCCTCCAATTATCAAAGTGTGAACTGTAAATCACTTTAACTTTTATAAATATGTCTAAAGTAAATATTTTTTACTTATTTATGTCTGCAACTAAGTATTACATTTTGTGCGAAAGCACTTGATTAGTCAAAACCCATAGATGATTTTATGCTTTTCGAATAATATTCTATTGCATCGGAAATATAAGAGTATATTTCATCTCTATTTCTTGCTAATAAACTCATAGAAATGTTCATATCGCTTTTTTTAGTTATAAATCCGCGTTCCTCCCATATATTTTCATCAGTTGACAGACTTTCAGGTGCCAGAATAATTGACAGCTTTTTACTTCTTAACACATTGTCTCTGAATGGTATTGCCAATTTTTTGTACACATTTTGGGTTTTATTTATTATTACAATTCTATATTCTCTTTCATAATACCATGGGTACCTTTTCAAAAAGTAATTGTCCTTAAAAAAGTCATCAACATCATTATTAATTCTATACCATTCATTACGATAAAAAAAGTTCTTTTTGTTGTCGTAATAGCACACCCATCCATGTTTTATTTCAAAATCTTTTCCAATATTAAGTTTTGTGCTTAAATCAACCGTCATATCTGATTTAACTGGATAAACAGCATTAATAGATTGAATAAAATCCTTCATTAATCCTGGTGTAAAACGCAGACATGCACCTTTACCTAATAAACCAGAATAAAGATACCACATAGGTATACTTTCATTATCAGTATTACTAAAACATAAGGCATGAATTTTATCTTTTTCCTTACTATGAAGAGTCGCTTCATCAAGATCATTCATCTCTGAATAATTACTGATATAAAAGAATGCTCCATCGCGATTTAGTATGCTTTTAAGTGTTTTTTGCGTCGTATAATAACGAAATGAATAATCGGAAAAATCAGATATTTTCTCAGGTATAGATTTGTTTATTTTTGATAAAAAGTCACCTGTTTCAATTATTGTTCTCTCAGCCATAAATTCACCTACTTTAAAATTCCATGTTAGATGTATAATACATCCTATCCTATCGAAATCCAAATCGCGGAGCGAATACAAGCGCCTTCATGATCGACCCTAGCACCACCCTCACAGACATCGCCGTCAGGGTAACCATAGGCTGCGCAATCTTGGGTAAGACCAGATGATCGCAACCAGTACCAGCAAGGGGCTACACCACCTTTGGTATAACTATCACTTGTATTTGCGCCATTTGCTATTGCATATGCTGTCGGTATGTACACTCTTTCTTCATCACTTGCGAAATACCTGTACACCTCATTGATACTGAGCAAGAACACTTTATCGGTTGTTACTTTGCCGGGGTCGGTGTCATATTCGGGATTCTTATCTGCCGAAACATTTGTAATTTGAATTATCGCCTGTTCTTCAGTACTGAATGCCTCATTAAGAAATGTAGTATTCAACCACTTGCGGAGGGAGCAGGTTTCCCATGTAACATCATCGTATGATTCATTATACCGTTGGCAATCAAGCGCCTTATCGCTGACTAACAATAACTTGTTACCCTCTTTGGCAAGAACCAACCATTCAATATCCTCCTTGCCGTTTGAAGTATCAGTGTCTTGTTCATACGTGCCATATGTTACTTTATCTCCTACTTTTGCTGTTGAAAAGCAATACTTCTCGTATATTGGTTTATATTCTGCTGCTTTATCACCGGAATCTTTATAACCAACAATTTTTGATAATAACAAGTATGCCGATATTTTATCATCTGCCTTTACATACTCCATTGCTCTGTTATACATACTCTCATTTATAGAATCAGTGTCCCCGAGTTCGTTTAATATAGCGTACGCCTCATCATATTTCTTTGCGTCAAGAAGATCACTTGCATACAAGTAATTACACTCTTTAATTTGATTTTCACTTTCTTTGTATCCGTCAAGCTCCTCAAATGCCGCAATAGCTTCTTCATACTCACCGTTATTCATCTTTTTTACGGCAGAGTTATAATTAACACTTGGAAAGATTACAGAATTAAGAATAATAATAAAAACTATTACAACAGCCAAAATTGGTCCGCCTATTTTAGCAATTTTAATATATTGCTGTTTATTTTTCTCGTTTTCAATTCTGCGCTCTTCTGCCTTGCGCTCGGCTTCTAAACGGTCGGCTTCTTCCTGCGCTTTGATTGCTTCAATCTTCTGTTCACATTGTAATATGAGTTCTGCGCTGTTCTTCCAATCGGGGATAGTTTTGAATATTGATATCGCATTTTTATATGATTGCGCATCTTCTCCGGTCATTTTCGATTTGCCGTCTGCAAGAACAGCATCCTTGCGAGCTGCTTCGGCTTTTTCAAGACATTCTTTTGCCTTTTCTTTTGAATCCTTGAAATCAGCAATGCTTTGAAAGGCGCGTGCAGCAGCTTTAAAATAATCTTCTGTTTTAGCGGAATTCATAGCATTTATTGCACTTGTATAAGTTTCTGTAAGACGATTATTTTCATTGCGCTCGTTTATGTGCTTAATATAGCCTTCCAAATCTGCGATCAACTTATCATCACCGAATCGGACGGCTTTTTGATAATTATTACTGTTGTAAAACGGTTCTTCACATTTTCTAAGCTTCTCTTTTCTGTGAACTCTCAGCTCAGCCATCAATTTACCGAGATATGCTTCGGCAATTTTGGCATCAAAATTCAATGCCTGCTCAAAAAATCCGTCGGCCTTGTCCCACTCGCCGTCCTCAAGTGCCATAAATCCTCTGTCAAGCAACGCCCTGACGTTTCCGTTCTCATTTTGCATTACAACAGTTTCTTTAACAACGGATTTTTTTGGTGCGCTCGAATCGTTATCAACAACCTTTTTGATTCCTCTGACAATATCATTGATAAATCCGATTTTTGACATATCCTGTGCCTGAAGATGTGCAAAATCATCGGGCAATTCATAAGCATCCATATCCTTATAGCACGGAATAAGGAGCTTTGAACGATCTTTTTTCATCAGCTTTAAGAATCTTGACCATTCGTTCTTGACCCAAACCGCCGTAAAATATTCCGGCCTTGAACCGATTACGAGCATCACCTTTGCAGAATTCAGAGCGGCAAATATGTACGGCTCATATTCTTGTCCGAGCTTATCCTCAAGGGTAATTGCCGCATAAAACACCTTGAACCCCTCTTGCGTGAGCTGATGGTATATTTCATTCGCAATAACACTGTCCTGTGTACGTTTGCCCGATTCATCGGTTTCCTTATAGCAAATAAAAATATCAAACGGATTTTCGTTCTTAGCAATATTCAAAATATCCTTCTGTATAGCGTCAATCGCCTTAGCTTCGTCTCTGTAAAGCTTTTTCTGTTCGGCATCGCCGTACTTTACCGCCAGTTTAAAATCTTCATCGGCAGTAATTGCGTCAAATGATGTTCTGTGACAGGTCGGCACTCTTTTAAATGTTTTTGGGTCTTCGACATATTCAATTCCGAATTTGCAAAGAATAATTCCCCAATAAGCCTCCGCCTGCGTTTCATCGGATGCTATGATTTTGTTATACAATTCCTCCGCACGGTCAAATTCACTCTTTATTCTAAGCGTATTTGCACGATTGTAAAGACTGCTTATCGCATCGTCATTCACATTCGGCAATGTCTGCTTTGTTCCGCACGAATCGCATACTCCGACCGTATCGCCTTGATTAAATTCTATCGTGCCGCCGCACATTTTGCACTTAAAAATAGCCATAATAATCTCCTCTGTTCTCTTTAGTTGTTTCTCATAAACTCTGTAAAGCAGGTAATTAACCGCTAAAATTTTCAACCTAATTTTAGTGATCACTTGAGGTATTCCGATTTCAGAATACTTCAAGTTTTGTCTTTCATATAGAAAACCAACCCGTCAAGGCTTGATGTTCAAGCCCTGTCAGGTTGGTTTAGCACAATTATTTATATTTCGATACACAAAATCGCAGACAATTACGTCTGTCTGTCTGTCTGTCTGTCTGTCTGTCTGTCTGTCTGTCTGTCTGTCTGTCTGTCTGTCTGTCTGTCTG
>OLOV01001656.1_pt1 | contig 16920 bp, 12 predicted proteins | sample 1672931 | NCBI WGS metagenome assembly OLOV01 (sample SAMEA3136738, study PRJEB25190) | human gut metagenome | biome: human gut; feature: human-associated habitat; material: faeces | place: Austria | collected 2013
CCTTTGAACACTCAATGCGCAGCAAAAAGCCCTCCCCTGCCTGTTTGGCTTCAATGGAGTATACGGTTATGCTCCGCGCCTTTCGTTCCACCTCGCGGCCCTGACGCGCCAGCTCGTAAAGCTTTTTCCCGTTATGCTTAAGTGCCGAATACATCGGCGGCACCTGCATAAGCTCGCCTCTGAAGCCCTCCAGCACGACTTGCAGCTGCTCCAAAGTCACATTGCATTCCCGCCTTTGCAGCACATTCCCCGTTATATCCTGCGTGTCGGTAACAAGCCCCGGCAAAAAGCCTGCCGTATATGTTTTCCGCTTGTCCGTTATATAGTCGGAAAGCTGCGTTGCTTCCCCCACGCACACCGGCAGAACACCGCTTGCCATAGGATCCAGCGTCCCCGTGTGTCCCACCCTGCGGCAGCCCAGTATGTGCCGCAGCTTAACCACAACATCGCTTGAGGTCCACCCCGGCTCTTTATATACATTAATTATTCCGTTTATCATCTTCAAGCCCCGCCGCTTTCCTCCGGCAGCTCCTCCAGCGCAGCTTTTATCCGCCGCATAAGCTCCGAAGGCACATTTTCAAAATTCCCCTCAATACAGCACCCTGCCGCCAGTGTATGACCGCCGCCGCCGAAGGCCTGCGCGATGCGCGAAACATCCGCTCTCCCGGCGGAACGCAGGCTCACCTTTGTCAGCCCCTTTTCGCGTTCGTGCGCAAAAACGGCTATCTCGCACCCCTTCACATCCAGCGCATAGTTAACTATGCCGTCATTGTCGCAATCCTCGGTATCAAAGGGCGCGTATTGCTCACGGTTCATAAATATCATGCACGCTCTGCCGTCAAAAGCGGTCTCCAGCAGCTCCAGCGCCCTGCCCAGCAGCTTTGTCTTGCTCAGCGTCCGCACCGAAAACAGCTGCCTTGCTATATCCGCCGTATCTATCCCAAAGCCGTAAAGTCTGCCTGCGGCGCGCATTGTCTGTTCGGTTACGCCGCTGTATGCAAACCTGCCGGTATCGGTAAGAAAAGCAACATACAGGCATTTTGCCGTATTTGCATCAAGGTACGCGCCCAGCTCGTCCGCAAGCTCCATTATAAGCTGCGCCGTCGCCGGATAGGGCCGTATAAAGGATATATCGCCAAAGCCCGCGTTTGTTTTGTGATGGTCTATCACAAACCTAAAAGCGCACTTTTCAAACAGAGCGGCATATTCTCCCATTCTGCCCGCATCTGCACAGTCCACGGCAATGGCCGCCGTTTTTTCCGGTATTACTCCCTCTTCTTCCGGGTTAATCAGCCCGAAAACAAACTCTCTCGTTTCGTCTTTCAGCACATCAAGCGATGCCGGAAGCCCGTCCCGGCAAAAAACACGGCAGGTTTTGCCCATATTTTTAAGGATGCGGCACAGCGCCGCCGCGCTGCCCGCCGTGTCGCCGTCCGGTGATATATGCATTATCAGCACAAAGTTTTCAATTTCTCTTATAGCCTGTGCAAGGCGTGTAAGCGAAGTATTCATAATCAAAACGGGGTGAAGCAAAGCCTCACCCCTGTTCACCTTCCTTTGGGTCGCTGTCGCGTTGTGTATTTATCTGATCAATAAGCTGACCTATGCGCACGCTGTATGCAATGGAATCATCCGGAACCAGTTTAAGCTCCGGCATTTTCCGTATCCTGAGCCTGCTGCCCAGCTGATGCCTTATAAACGGCGTCGCCTTTATAAGCGCGGAAAATGTTTCCTCCTGCTCCTGCTGTGTGCCGTATACGCTGATATACGCCTTGCAGTACATCAGGTCTTTTGAAAGTTCCGTACGCACCACGGAGCACATGGTGCTTACGCGCGGATTTGTTTGCACAGATGCCGCAAGCCTTACATTTGGTGTAATCAATAACAGCAAGGTTATCAATTACATGAATAGCGTCGAAAGGACAGTTCTTTTCGCAAATCTTACAAGCGATACAACCAACGGAGCAGTTGGGGATTACATTCTTACCCATATCCTTGGAGGAGCACTGTACTTTAACTTTCTTCTTAGCGGGCAGCAGCTCGATGATGTGTTTGGGGCAAGTGGAAACGCATTTGCCGCAGGCAACACATTTATCTTTATCAATTACTGCAACACCGTCAACGATTTCGATTGCGCCGAAGGCACAAGCCTTCTTGCAGCTGCCCAGACCCAGACAGCCATAGGAGCAGGATTTTGCACCCTGACCTGCAAGCTGAACAGCCATGTTACAATCGTCAATGCCGAAATAATCGTATTTATTTTTTGCTTTATCGCAAGTACCACCGCACTTTACGAAAGCGGCAACGGGTTCAGCAGAGGAAGCTGCAACACCCATGATAGCGCCAACCTTTTCAGCAACTGCTGCGCCACCAACGGGGCAGGCATTTACAGGAGCTGTACCGGCAACGATTGCAGATGCACAACCACCACAACCGGGGAAACCACAACCACCGCAGTTAGCGCCGGGCAGACATTCCAAAACCTGACCGATACGAGGGTCTTCTTCAACCTTGAAAACTTCACTCGCAACGCCCAAGCAAGCGCCGAAAACAACGCCCATACCGCCGACACTCAGAACGGGAAATAAAATACTCATTGGATCCATATTCTTTTACCCTCCTCTATTACAGTTTGATCAGACCGGAGAAGCCCAGGAATGCGATAGACATCAGACCAGCTGTGATCAGAGCCATAGGGAAACCATCGAAGGCCTTCGGTGTTTCATTGTCAGCGATTCTTTCACGAATACCGGCAAACAGGATGATTGCCAGAGCAAAACCGGCAGCACCACCAACTGCGTTCAGAACGGATTCGATGAAGTTGTAGCCCTTCTGCATATTTGTAACGGCTACACCCAATACTGCGCAGTTTGTTGTAATCAGGGGCAGGAATACACCCAGAGCCTGATACAGAGCAGGTGCAGATTTTTTCAGGAACATTTCTACGAACTGTACCAAAGATGCGATCAGCAGAATGAACGCGATGTTATACAGGAATGTAATGTTCAGAGGCACCAGAATCAGGTTGTATACCAACCATGCTGCTGCTGCTGCCAGAGCCATTACGAAGATTACAGCCATGCCCATGCCGGCTGCTGTATCTACCTTCTTGGAAACACCGAGGAAGGGGCAGATACCTAAGAACTGGGACATAACGTAGTTGTTTACGAAAATGCCAGCCAATACTAACAAAATCAGATTCATTTATTTTCCCCTCCTTCTTATGCTTTTTTGTTTCTGAAATGGTTCAGAATAGCCATCAGAATAGCCAGTGTGAAGAAACCACCGGGAGCCATAACGAACAGCAGTGTTCTAGGGAATGCTTCGGGCAGAACTGTTACGTCGAACAGTGTGCCGCTGCCGATGAATTCACGCACCAGACCCAGACAGCCCAGAGCGATGGTGAAACCAAGACCCATACCGATACCATCGAATGCGGAAGCAACGGGACCATTTTTGGAAGCGAATGCTTCGGCACGCGCCAGAATCAGACAGTTTACTACGATCAGTGGAATGTACAGACCCAGGGATGCGTTCAGTGCAGGCAGATAAGCCTTCAGCAGGAACTCGATGATTGTTACGAATGTAGCAATAACAACGATAAAGCAAGGGATACGTACTGTATCGGGGATTACCTTTCTCAGCAGAGAGATAAACAGGTTCGCAAAAATCAGTACTGCTGTTGTGGAAAGGCCCATGCCGATACCATTGATAGCGGAAGATGTAACCGCCAGAGTAGGACACATACCAATAACCTGAACGAATGTAGGGTTTTCATTGATAATGCCGTTTTTGATAATTTTAATAGGGTTAGCCATCAATAAGCACCTCCATTCGCTGCGACCCAATCAAGAGCTTCCTGCGCACCGACACAAACTGCTCTGGAAGTAATTGTTGCACTTGTGATGGGAACAATTTCGCCGCCATCCTTTGTTACGGAAACAGAACCGGACTTGCCTGTGAACTGTTCGTAGAAGGAAGGATCGGTTGCCTTTGCACCCAGACCTGCTGTTTCGGAGTGACCTGTTACACGCAGACCTGTGATTGTACCGTCAGCATCAATGCCAACCATTGTTTTTACAGCGCCGCCGAAACCGCCGGGCTCTGTTGTGATAACGAAACCGCCGTTATCGCCTTTGTATACTGCTGTGATTGTGCCTGTCAGATCAGCATCCAGCAGCTCGAAGGAGGATGCGTCGGGCATAACTGCCTGCATACCTTCATTCAGAGATTTTTCGTTCTGTGCAGCAATAGGAGCAGCGGTTACTTCGGATACAACACCCAGAATACCGGCTGCGATAGCGGAGATAAGCAACAGAACGATCGCGGGTTTAACTACTGCTTTAGAGTCCATGCTTATTTCGCCTCCTTTGTTTTAGGCAGTGCACCGAAGATTGTAGGTTCTGTGAATCTTTCAATCAGAGGTACACAGCAGTTCATAATCAGAATAGAATAGGATACGCCTTCCGGATAACCGCCGAAGGTACGAATCAGGTAAGTCAAAAGACCTGCGCCGACAGCGAAGATAACCTGACCCTTAGGGGTTACGGGAGAAGAAGCGTAGTCAGTTGCCATGAAGATACCACCCAGCATAACGCCGCCGGCGAAGATTTCCTGCAAAGGCATACGCATGCCGTGTCTGCCGATTACTGCGAACAGAATGAATACGGTTGCGATGTAGATTACGGGAATCTTCCAGCTGATTACGTGCTTGTACAGCAGGTAGATACCGCCGATAATCAGAGCGATTGCACAGGTTTCACCGATGGTACCGCCAACCTGACCCATTACCAGCTGCTTCAGGGAAGCATCCAGTGCGCCGTTTTTCAGCTGTGCCAGGGGTGTTGCGTATGTAGCAGCATCTGCTGCAAGACCGTTGGGAACAACCCATGTGGTCATTTCTGTGGGGTAGGAAGCCAGCAGGAATGCACGACCTGCCAGTGCAGGGTTGATGAAGTTCTGGCCCAGACCGCCAAACAGTTGTTTTGCAAAGATGATGGCAAATGCACTACCTACGATTGCAACCCAAACGGGAGCGGATGCAGGAAGGTTCATTGCCAGTAACAGACCGGTTACAACTGCGGACAAATCGTTGATTGTAACAGGTTTTTTTGTGATTTTTTCATACAGCCATTCAAAGAAAACAGCAGAAATGATTGCAGCTACAATCAGAATCAGTGCTCTCAGGCCGAAATAATAGATACCCGCTGCTGTTGCAGGAACCAGAGCGATGATAACATCACGCATAATGCTCTGGATGGATTCTTTGGAACGCACGTGAGGGGTACCGGATACTACAAAATTAGCCATGTTTTATTCTCCCCCTTCTTATTTCTTTTCCTCAGCGGCCTTTTTCTCAGCCTCTGCTTTTGCTCTTGCTGCTGCAGCGGCTGCTGCCTTCTTGCCTGCTTCGATTTTCTTTGTTGCTCTGATGGACTGCGCCAGCTGACGCTTCGCAGGACATTCGTAGGAACAAGAACCACATTCGATACAATCCAGACCGTGATGCTTTACAAAGCCTTCGCCGTCACCCTTGATTGCAAAGGCATTCAGCATGAAGGGCATCAGGCCCATAGGGCAATGCTCTACGCATTTACCGCAGCGGATGCAGTTTCTTTCTTCGGGAATGTATGCTTCGTCCTTTGTGAAGCAAAGCAGACCGGAGGTTGTCTTAACAGACGCAACATCCAAAGTATACAGTGTGGGACCCATCATGGGACCGCCTGCAATCAGCTTTACGGGAGGGTTTTCTTCGTTGAAACCGCCAATGGCATCTACCAGATCTCTCAGCGTCATGCCGATTCTGATTTTGTAGTTGCCGGGGTTTTTGATACCCTTACCGGAAACGGTAACAATTCTTCTCATCAGAGGTCTGCCCTTGCAGATTGCTCTTTCGATTGCAACAACGGTATCTACGTTGTCTACGATACAGCCTGCGGATGCGGGCAGTGCGCCGGATTTTACTTCTCTCTTTGTGATAGCGTAAATCAGGTGTTTTTCGGAGCCCTGAGGGAATTTTGTTACCAGAGGCTGAACAGTGATGTTATCAATGCCCTCGCATGCCTTCTGCATGGAAGCGATTGCTTCGGGCTTGTTCATTTCGATACCGATTACGCCCTTTGCGTTGGGATGCAGCTTCAGCATAATCTGCAGACCTCTTACGATTCTTTCGGGTTCTTCCAGCATCAGGCGGTAGTCACATGTGAGGTAGGGCTCACATTCAGCCGCATTGATGAGGATGTGATCGATGGGTGTGTCCTTGGGAGGGTTCAGTTTTACGTGTGTAGGGAAACCTGCACCACCCAGACCAACAACGCCGGCATTTTTGATTGCTGCCAGAATTTCGTCATTTGTCATGGTTGTGTAATCCTTACCTTCGTTGAGACCTTCGATCTCTTCCATTTTGCCGTCGTTCTTTACAACGATAGCCTTTACCATTGCACCACCGGGTACGAGCATAGGTCTGATGTCTACAACTTCGCCGGAAACGGAGGCGAAGATAGGAGAAGACATGAATGCGCCGGACTCAGCGATTTTCTGTCCTACCTTTACATGATCGCCAACGGCAACCAGTGGATCACAAGGAGCACCGATGTGCTGGCTCATAGGGTAGAACAACTCAGAGTTTTCTTTGGGCATAATCACCTTGATGGGCTGGTCTTTTGCCAGTTCTTTCCCATCAGGAGGATGTACACCACGTTTGAACGTTAAAGCTTGCATATTATCCCCCTCTGTTCAAATTTGTCGTGCGCCAGGGATGGCGCTGGTTTAAAGTTATACTTTTGTAAGAAAATAACTATAATATAACAGCAATATTTTAATACAAAAATAAGAATTTCTCAATAATTTTGCAGAAAAAAGGCGAAAAAACTTTTTTTCAAAAGAAATTTTCACCTGATTATTCCAGAAAAGAACCCTTCTTCCACAAAATAATGTCGAAATCTGATCTTTGCGTTATAATATTGCTGAGACATCCGCAAAACAAAAAATAATTTGTATGCGAATGAATCATCTCATATAGTTTACACTTATTATCTATAAAAGTAAATGTTAATTTATTACCATAATCTTGGCATATTTTCTCTGCTTTTTTAGGGATATTTAAACAAAATGGTGGGATTATATTAGATTTTATGATAAAATAAATGCAATCAAGCATCAAGAAAGGGGGATTTTTTTATGGAGCTGTCGCTTCAGGTACAGCAAAAACAGATTTTATCACAGAAAATGCAGCAGTCTGTGGAGATTTTGCAGATGAATGCCGTGACCCTTTCCGAATATATCCGAGAATTTGCGGAGGAGAACCCCCTTGTGGAATGGAATGAGGAAAAGGAGCCCGTGCAGCAGGAAAATACGGAGCTGCTGCAAAAGCTGGAATGGCTTGAGGAGACGGATGAGCAGAACCGCAGCCTTTACCGTATGGAGCATGAGCAGGAGGAAAAGGAACGCGAAACGAATGCCTTTGGCAGAAAAGAGGGGCAGAGTCTGCGCGAATTTCTTCTTTTTCAGATAAATATACAAAAAATTCCGGCAGGACATAAGCCTGTCCTGCGGTTTCTGGCGGAGAGTACTGCCGAAAGCGGCTATCTGGAAAAGGATGCCATCGAAATGATGATGGAAAAATATCCGATGAAAAAATCCACTGCCGCAAGAATTCTGGCGCAGTTTCAAGCCTTGGAGCCCTCCGGTGTGGGGGCAAGAAATTTGCAGGAGTGTCTGCTCATTCAGCTGAAGCAGAAAAATGCCTCTGCCCTTTCCATGAAGGTCACAAGAAATTATCTGGATGAGCTGGCGAAAAACCGCCTTTCCTATATCGCGAAGGCAGAAAAGGTTTCTATGGAACGACTGATGCGTGCGTTGGAGGAAATCCGCTCCTGTCAGCCCAAGCCAGGCAGTGGCTTTGCGGGGGAGGATAATGTGCAGTATGTTGTGCCGGATGTTTTGGTGGAGCGCAGGGGCGAGGAATTTATCGTCACCGCAAACACAACCGTGATGCCCCGTCTTACCGTCAGCCACAGCTATGTGAAGCTGCTGCGCGAAAAAGCAGATGCACAGACGGAGGAATATATTGCAGAGCAGCTGAAGCGTGCCGAATGGGCATTGCAGTGCATCAGCCGCAGAGAAAGCACCTTACAGCAGGTGGTGGAAGCCATCGTGGGAAAGCAGAGGGATTTTTTCTCGGAGCCGCAGGGGCAGCTTGTGCCTTTGCGTCTGGTGGATATTGCAGAGCAGCTCAATATCCATGAATCCACCGTCAGCCGTGCGGTCAAGGAAAAATATTTGCAGTGTGAACGCGGTGTGTTCCCGTTGCATACCTTCTTTTCCAAGGCAATGGCAAAGGCGGAAGCGACGGAAAATGTTTCTGCGGACAGCATCAAGAACCGCCTGCGTGCCATCATTGATGCGGAGGAAAAAACAAAACCCCTCAGTGATCGGGAGCTGACGGAGCGCCTGACCGCGGAGGGTGTGCAGATTTGTCGCCGCACCGTTGCAAAGTACAGAGAAGCCATGGGCATTGCAGGGGCATCGGGCAGAAAGCGGTACGACGCAGAAAAGTAAAATGAGATTTTAATGATTTGGAGTATATTTAATGGAGTATATTTAATATGGTAGAAATTTTTCAGCTACAGCTGCATAAATCAAGTGCCGTTCCTCTTTATCAGCAGCTGGCAGAGGGCATTGAGGGGATGATTACGGATGGTGTTCTGCTTGCCAACAGCAAGCTGCCGCCCATCCGCAAAACGGCGGAGCATTTCGGAGTGAATTCTGTTACGATTGTCAATGCGTATAAGCTGCTTGAGAAAAAGCAGCTGGTCTATTCGCGCGTGGGCAGCGGCACCTTTGTTTCGCCCCTGCCTGTGGAGCATATTCCGGAGCCTGTGGCAAGCCGCAATCTCCGTTCCTTTGAAAGCGGTCTTTCCATGGAAAATGCCATCAATTTTACAAGCACCTCTCTGCCGAATGAAATGTTCCCTGTGGATGCGTTTAAGGAGGCGTTCAATGCGGTGCTGGATAGGGAAAAGGGCGGTGCCTTCCGCTATATGGACAGCATGGGCTATGCCCCTCTGCGCGAGCAGCTTTGCCGTTATCTTATGAATTATGGCATCAAAACCTCTCCGGAAAACGTGCAGATCATCTCCGGCGCACAGCAGGGCATTGATATCATTTCAAAGGCGATGCTGCGCTATGGGGATGTTGTTTTTGTGGAAAAGCCCACGTTTTACGGTGCAGCGGGTGCATTTCTGTCCCGTGGGGGCAAGCTGATAGAGATTCCTCTGGAGGAGGATGGCATGGATATGGTCATTCTGGAAAATTTCCTCAAGCTGTATCATCCGCGTTTTATTTATATGATGGCATATTATCAGACCCCGACAGGCATCTCCTATTCCATGGAGAAAAAACGCCGCCTGCTTGAGCTGGCAGAAAAATACGATACCTATATCATCGAGGAGGACGATTTTTACGATTTCCATTATGATAAGGAGCCGATTGTTCCCCTGAAGGCGTTAGATTATAAAAATCGTGTCATTTATATCAAAAGCTTTTCCAAAATCCTCATGCCCGGTCTGCGCATGGGGCTGATTGCGTTGCCGAAGAAAATCCATCAGGCAGTCATGGAAGCAAAATACACGACAGATATTTCCACCTCCGGCTTTATCCAGAGAGCCTTGGAATATTATCTGCGCGAATTTGGCTGGGGGGAGCATGCCGCACAGGCAAGGCGCTACGGCGGCGAGAAATACCGCAAAATGCTTTCCGCCGCAAGAAAATATCTCTCCGATGTGGCGAAATACGGACAGCCAAACGGCGGTGTCAGCCTTTGGGTGGAGCTGCCCGTGGGCGTGGGCGCAGAAGCGCTTTGCAGCCGTATGCTGGAAAAGAACGTCATTCTCACCCCCGGCAGTCAGTATGATATCAGCGGCGAGGAAAATCGCCATATCCGTCTCAGCTTCCTGAACCTCAGTGATGATAAAATAGAGGTTGGGCTGAAGCGCATCGGGGATATGATTCGCGCCATGCTGGAGGAAAAATTTCTTACACTGCCTTGACAAACGGATTTCAAGTGCCTATAATCAAATCATTATTAGAAAAACAGAAAAAAGTCAGGAAAAGAAGGAGTACATTTTGGTTCGGACTTTCAGAGAGAGGCAGCTTGGTGGGAAAGCCTCAGCAGCACAGAATGGAAGCAGTCTTTTCGGTTTCTCTTGTTTCGTCAAAGGAAACAGGCTCCGCAGTGGAATAAAAAAGTATATTGCGGCGTAAATCGGCGTTAACGATTTCGAGTGACGGCAGCAAAGCCGTAACTAGGGTGGTACCACGGTAAATTCGTCCCTGTTCTTCGGAACAGGGATTTTTTTCATTACCCCAAAAACAGGATTTTATTGTGGGAATTATATTTTTATCTTTTTAAGGAGGAAAAGCTATGAAAAATCTCGGTGTAAACGAAATCAGAGAGCTGTTTCTGCAGTTCTTTGAATCCAAAGACCATTTGCGTCTGAAATCCTTTTCCGTCGTTCCCCGTAACGACAAGAGCCTGCTGTTGATTAACTCCGGTATGGCACCCATGAAGGCATACTTCACAGGGCAGGAAACACCCCCCAGTAAGCGTGTTACAACCTGTCAGAAATGTATCCGTACAGGGGATATTGATAATGTCGGCAAAACCGCGCGCCACGGCACATTTTTTGAAATGCTGGGCGATTTCTCCTTTGGCGATTATTTTAAGAACGAAATCATCCCTTGGTCTTGGGAGTTTGTTACCAAATGGCTGGAAATCCCTGAGGATAAGCTGTATGTCACCATCTATGAGGAGGATGACGAAACAGGCGAAATCTGGCATGAAAAGGTTGGTCTGCCTTGGGAGAGAATCAAGAAGCTTGGCAAGGAGGATAACTTCTGGCAGCATGGTACAGGTCCCTGTGGTCCCTGTACGGAAATCTATTATGACCGCGGTCCAGAATATGGCTGCAACAGCCCTACCTGCGGCGTTGGCTGTGACTGCGACAGATACATGGAATTCTGGAATCTGGTTTTGACACAGTTCGATGCGCATGAGGACGGTACCTATACCGAGCTGGATCATAAAAACGTAGATACCGGCATGGGTCTGGAGCGTATGGCAACCATCATGCAGGGCGTAGATTCCATTTTCGATGTGGATACCGTAAAATATATCCGCGATGTGGTTTGTCAGAAGGCAGGCGTGGAATATGGCAAGGAGCATAAGATTGATGTTTCCGTTCGTATCATCACAGACCATATCCGCTCTGTTACAATCATGACCGCAGACGGTGTTCTGCCCTCCAATGAAGGGCGCGGCTATGTATTGAGAAGACTGCTGCGTCGTGCGGCGCGTCATGGCAAGCTTTTGGGCATTCAGGGTGAATTCCTTGCAGAGCTTTCCAAGGCTGTTATCACCTGCAGCGGCGAAGCATATCCTGAGCTGGTGGATAAGCAGGATTATATCTTTAAGATTCTTTCCATCGAGGAGAACAGCTTCTATAAGACTATCGATAAGGGTATGGAAATCCTCAAGGAGGATATGGAGGAAATGAAAGCCGCAGGCGAAACCGTGATGAGCGGCGAAAAATCCTTCCGCCTGTATGATACCTATGGCTTCCCTGTTGATTTGACAAAGGAAATTCTGGAAGAAGCAGGCATGCGCGTGGATGAGGAGGCTTTTGCGAAGGAAATGCAGGCACAGAAGGATCGTGCGCGTAAGGCAAGAGGCGGCGAGGGCTACATGGGCGCAGCCGTAACCGTATACGATGAACTGCCTACCGATCTGGAAACAAAATTCGCAGGCTATGATGTGGATACCGTAGTGGATGCAAAAATCGTTGCTCTGGTTGCAAACGATGCCGTTGCAGAAGGCGCGCAGGCAGAGGATTCCGTTGTGGTATTCCTTGACAGAACCCCCTTCTACGCAGAAAGCGGCGGTCAGGTTGGCGATCATGGTATCATCAAAACCGCAAACGGCGTTGTTAAGGTAACAAACTGCATGAAGGTAATCGGCGGCAAAATCGCGCATCAGGGCGTGGTAGAGGAAGGCTCCGTTACCGTTGGCGATATTGCCTGTGCAGAAATTGACAAAAAGCACAGAATGGCTTCCGCAAGAAACCACTCCGCAACCCATCTGCTGCAGAAGGCACTGAGAACCGTTCTGGGGACACATGTTGAGCAGTCCGGCTCCTATGTCAGCGCAGATAGACTGCGTTTCGACTTCACCCATTTCACCGCTATGACACCGGAGGAAATCAAAGAGGTTGAAAAGCTGGTCAATGAAGCAATCTTCGCAAGCTATCCCATTGTTGCGGAGGAAATGAGCATTGATGCAGCAAGAGAGAAGGGCGCAATGGCGCTCTTTGGCGAGAAATACGGCGATATCGTGCGCGTGGTTGATATGGGCGGCTACAGCGTTGAGCTTTGCGGCGGCGCACATCTGAAAAATACGGCACAGGTTGGTTCCTTTAAAATTGTTTCCGAAAACGGCGTTGCCGCAGGTGTCAGACGTATCGAAGCGCTGACAGGCGAAGGCGCACTCCTGCATTATCAGGCGCAGGAGGATGAGGTGCGTACACTGGCACAGATGGTAAAAACCTCTCCCGATAAGCTGGTGGCAAGAGTGGAACAGCTCTTGGCAGAGCAGAAGGAGCTTTCCAAGGAGCTGGAAAAGCTGAAAGCAAAAATGGCAGGCGGCGCTGCGGATGAAATGCTGAGCAAGAAGGTTGATATCAACGGCGTGGCAGTGCTTGCGGCAGAGGTCAAGGATATGGATGCCAACGCAATGCGTACCCTTGGCGATCAGCTGAAAAACAAGCTTGGCAGCGGCGTAATCGTTCTGGCAGGCGCGGCAGGCGGCAAAGTAAGCCTGATGGCAATGGCAACCGATGATGCTGTGAAAAAGGGCGCACATGCAGGCAATATCATCAAAGCGGCAGCAGCAGTCTGCGGCGGTGGCGGCGGCGGTCGTCCCAATATGGCGCAGGCAGGCGGCAAGGACGCATCCAAGATTGCCGATGCACTGGAAAAAGCAAAGGAAATCATTGCAGAACAGATGAAGTAAGTTAAAAATAGAACGTATATAAAGAAAGGGTATCTCCGAGAGGAGATACCCTTTTTTGCGTCTGCACAGAAGGCTTTATGCGCTGCGGATGAAGCGTAGCGGCTTTTGTCGAAACTTTCTTTCTGCCCTCGCCCCGTTTTGACAAAAAAAGCGGTTCTGTTTGTTTAGAATGGGCGTATGGAGGGAAGCAGTATGGAAAAGACAGAAATCACATTGGAATATACGGAACAAACACCGCGCTTCGGCAAAATGCTCCTGCCGAAAAAGGAACCGAAAAAGCCGTTTCCGTGGAAGACCCTGCTGCAGGGCGGCGGCTTCTGCCTGATGGGGCTGTTCTGGGGCAGGATTGAGCTGATGGGACTGCTGCGCCCGATGGGGCTTGCCTATCTTTCCGCCTTTTTCGGGGAGGGGTGGCTCTTTGGGGCGGTCTGGCTTGCGGTCGGACTGGGGGCATTTGCCCATGCACCGCTCAAGACTGGCGCAGGGCTTGCGGCGGCGCTCGCCATTCAGCTTACGTTGGGGCGTTTTCTGGAACGGCAGGAAATGGGAAAGAAGGCTCTTCTCGGCACCTTTGCTTCGGTGTTGGCAGGTATCTTTTTTGCTGTCAGCCGACAGGGTCTGGGGTTCTATTTTGCCATTGCCGCTGTGGAGGGCGCGCTGACGCTTGGCATCAGTTATCTGGTGCAGAAGGGCGTGGTGCTTCTGCTGGAGCATGGGAAGGCTGTGATTCCCTCCAGAGAGGAAATGCTTTCGCTCCTGCTTCTGGCAGGGGGCGTTCTGGCAGGGCTTGCGTCCCTGCAAAACCGCCCGATCGGCGCATTTCTGCTGCCGATGGCATCTGCGTTTTTTCTGCTTCTTGCCGCAAGGCAGGAGGGGATCGGCGGCGGTGCGGCTGCCGGTGTGTTTCTGGGGCTGCTGCTGCTGCTTTCCGGCGGTGCCAAGCTGCCTCTTTTCGCTGCCCTCGCTTTAGGGGGAATGTTGGCGGGCTGCATGAGAGATCTGGGCAGGTTGGCCTCTGCCCTTGCAATGCTGCTAGCCCCCTGCATTTTTCTGTTTTACATAGATATGACGTTGCTGAACCCGATTTGGATAGGAGGATTGATAAGCGGGGCGCTGCTGTTTTCCCTGTTCCCCAAGGCTTTGCTGGAAAAATACGGCGGCCTGCGGGAAACGGAAGGCCCCCAAGACAGGTATACAAAAATGAAGGAGCTGACGGAGGAGAAGCTTCTGGGCGTATCCGCGGCATTTGATGCTTTGGCGAAAACCTTTGTTCGGGAGGGGGAACGAAAGGACAGGGGCGAGATTGCAAGGCTGGTTGATACCATTGCGGGAAAGGCTTGCCAGGATTGCGGTCTGGCGCATTTCTGCTGGGAGGAGGATTTATACAAAACCTATGGCATGACCTTTGCCGCACTTTCTCACTGCGACAGTCTGGGGCGGTTTCGGGCATCCGATTTGCCGCAGGAATTTGCGGACACCTGTCCAAGAGTGGACACCCTTGTGGACACCATAAATGAGGTGTATGGACTGTACAGAAGGGACTGCTTATGGACAAGCCGCCTGAGGGAGTGCCGCGAGCTGGTCGGACAACAGCTTCTGGCGGTGGGAGAAATTATGGAATCCCTTTCGGGGCAGATGGAGCTGAACTGTATTTTTCTGGAAGGTGCAGAAAAGGAGCTGCGCCATGCGCTGAAAAAGCAGGGGCTTTCCCCGAAGGAGGTCATCATTACAGAGGAAAAGGCTCATCGGCGCAAGCAGGTGAGGGTGGTTTTGCCTGCCTGCGGCGGAAAGGGCAGCTGCAAGGATAAGGTTCTGCCGCTAGTCAGAAAAACGATGGGCTGCCCCATGGTTTTGCTGGAGGAGGGCACCTGCTCGGTGGATGCGAAGGGGAGGGAATGCAGCCTGCTGTTTCGGGAGGCACCTGCCTTTTCCCTCACGACGGCGGCGGTTTATGCCCCTGCGGAGGAAGGAAGGCCGACAGGAGATGCGGCGGCATTTCTGGAAACGGAACGGGGCAACGCCCTGCTTGCTCTTTCCGACGGCATGGGAACGGGAGAGCAGGCGGCGAAGGAAAGCCGCATTGCCATTGAGCTTCTGGAGCAATTCACGGAGGCAGGCTTTGACCGCGCGCTTGCGGTGCGGATGATCAATTCTGCGCTTCTGCTGCGCAGGGGAGAGGAGGCCTATGCGACCCTCGATATCTGCCATGTGAACCTTTTTGACGGGCATGCCGAATTCATCAAGCTGGGCGCGGTGGCATCGTTTATCTGGCGGAGAGACCGCATCATCTCTCTGCGTGCGGTGACGCTGCCTGCGGGCATCCTCAAGCAGGTAGAGCCGGAGAAAAATGAAATGCGCCTCAAGGATGGGGACATGATTCTGATGGTGACGGACGGGATTACCGATGCCCTCGGCGGCGAGGAGCAGACGGGCGCATGGCTCAAGGCGAAGCTGACCGCCTTCCCGATGTCAAACCCGCAGGACGCGGCGGAATATATTTTGCAGGAGGCAAAAAAGGAGCGCAGGGACGGCAGACGGGACGATATGACCGTTCTTGCCGGACGATTCTGGCAGAAGCAGGCATAAATTGAGACTATCCGGTATAAGTTGCGATTATGTTTGTATTGTCTTTTTTTCCGCAATCGTGTAGAGTAATGGGAAAGAGGAATTTTCGGGGAAAAAGAGGATTCCGAGAAGGAGACGAACATGCGGGAAAAGGTACGAAACACACTGCGACAATTTCAGATGGTGCCGAAGGGCGCAAGGCTTGTGATCGGGCTTTCGGGTGGGGCGGATTCCGTTGCACTGCTCCACGTTCTGCACAGCCTGCAAAAGGAATTTGCATGGGATTCCCTCACCGCGGTACATATCCACCACGGTCTGCGCGGAGCAGCGGCAGACGAGGACGCTCGTTTTGCGGAGGGCTTCTGCGCCGATTTGGGGATTCCCTGTATCGTAAAGCACTATGACGTGCGTGCAGAGGCGAAGGCGCGTGGGCTTGGCGAGGAAGAAACGGGGCGGCTTCTGCGCTATGCCGCCTTTCGGCAGACGGCAGGCGAGGATGGCTTCATTGCCGTGGCGCACCACCGAAGGGATCAGGCGGAAACCGTTCTGATGCGGCTTTGCAGAGGGACAGGACTGAAGGGGCTTGCAGGCATGGCACCCGTCAGAGAGAATATCTGCCGCCCCCTGCTGTTCTGCGACCGAGAGGAAATCGAGGACTATTGCAGGGAAAACGGACTGGAGTGGCGAGAGGATGCCACAAACCGAGAGGAAGCCTATACCCGAAATAAGCTGCGGCTGCGCGTTCTGCCGATTCTGGAGGAAATCAATCCGCAGGCGGTGGTGCATATTGCAAAAACGGCTTCTCTTTTGGCAGAGGAGGAGGATTTTCTGGAGCAGCAGACGGCGCTTTTTTGGAAGGAGGTACAGCTGCCCTCCTTGCCTGAGGAGGTTTCTCTTTCCATAGAAGGGCTAAATGCGCTCCATCCTGCCATGCGGCGGCGCATCCTGCGGCAGGCGGTGGGGCAGTTTCAGAAAAAGGATATTTCCGCAAAGCAGCTTGCGGCGTTAGAGGATTTGCTTCGGAAGGAAAGCGGGAAACAGCTTGATTTTCCTGAAGGATTGCGTGCAGAAAACCGATATGGCACACTGGTGCTTTCCCGAAGGGCAGCAGATGCGCCAAGAGGGTTCTGCTATGCCCTGCCCATGGAGGAGGAAATCTTCATTCCCGAAGCAGGTATTGCCGTTCTGGTCTCTCTGGATGAAAAAAAAGTTGAAATTTCTGCCGAAACCTGTACGAATGTATTTGATTATGATAAAATAGAGCATACACTTTTCTGCCGCACGCGCAG
>OLOV01001657.1_pt1 | contig 16913 bp, 21 predicted proteins | sample 1672931 | NCBI WGS metagenome assembly OLOV01 (sample SAMEA3136738, study PRJEB25190) | human gut metagenome | biome: human gut; feature: human-associated habitat; material: faeces | place: Austria | collected 2013
GACTATGAGTTTGAAGAAGAAGATACTAAACTATTTAGAGCAGCATTACAGGAGGTAGAAAAATAATGGATAGAATAGAAGATAAAATATTTGCAGATGCTTTAAAAGCTAAGAAGCTTAAAAGAACTAAATCAATGTATGAGAGGGATTGTAGATATCCTCATAAATGCAATATGTGTTTAGAGCAAATAGAGGAACCATCTTTTATATTTAAACTCAAACCAGAGTTTGTTACTGATGATAATACTCCATATTTATTTATTTGTTCAGATTGTTTTGATGAGTTACCTAATGATTAAACCTAAAATATATAAAGGGTATAATTTATTCAATCTATACAATTATTTCTATTCTATGATAATGTTTAGTTCTAGATATAGATTTGTAAATAATACTCTACTTAAAAGATATGTAGCTTATTTATATGTTAAACAATTAAGGAAGGGATAAATAAATGTGTGAATGTAATTTTAATGTAGGACCAGATGCTCCAATAGTAGAGAATGAACTAGGAGGTAAACAATCTAAAGCAATAGGAGCGTTTCATCTAATAGACCCTGTATTTATATATGGTCTCTTTGGTGATAATTGGCACTTAGCTATACCAGTGTTAGATTATATGAATAGAGATATAGATAAAGATGATATGGTTGCTAGACTTATATGGAATAAGGAAAATGAAGAAAAAAGGGATATTGTCTTAATGATAGCTAAGACTATGGAGTATGGTATAGGTAGATATAAATTAAATAACTGGAGATTAATACCAGAAGAAGACCATTTAAACCACGCTCTAATTCATTTGTTTATGGCTGAAATAGGTAATACAGATGATGACCATATAGCACATTTCTATACAAGGATAATGATGGCATACGCAACCAAACCATCTAAGGAATTTGAAAGAGGATATAAGGCTTTACCAATATGCGAGGATTAACAACGATAGTATTTATAGAAGGAATAAGTATCGGTTTATTCATAGGATTAGGAATAGGAATAACGATAGGAGGTTTACTATGATAGTGTTTACAAGTTGGTTAGATAAGGAGTATGATATAACAGTAAGTAGTGGAGAACCTTCTAAGTATATAGAACTATTACTAACAGATTTAAACTATAGAAGGAAATGGGTACTTAAAGAAAATAAATACATTATCCTAGATAAAGAACCTATAGATAAAAACAAATATGATTTAATCTATACTATAAAAAAGAAAGATAATAAAGATGATAACGATTTTAAATTTGTTATCTATCTTATTAAACAAGCTATAGATTATATTAATAATTTAGAAGTAGTTTATAATAGTAGTAAGGAGGATTAATATGTTGGATATACCAAGCTTAGTAGATGATATTATGAGAATGAAATGCTTAGCAGCTGTAATGCAAGACCCAGATGGTAAATCTGTTACTATCTCTGCTGTTAGTACATTAACAAAACGTAATGTAGTTCTCAAAGGAGTAAGTAAAGATAAATCAAATGAAGAAGTCTTGCAAGAGATTTACAAAAAATTAAATAGTTAATTACAAAAATACCCGCAAGGAAATTAATCCAAGCGGGTTTTCTTTTATCTAATATATTATACTATTTACATTGTATTATTAAATTATGTACAATATATTATCTAAATATATAGTTACACATAGTTTGAATACAGATAACAAATACAGTTAATCCTCCAAGAACTCTGTTCTTAAACTTCTTTAAATCATCTATATCCCTTCTCATAGCTTTAATTTCATTTAGTATCTCGTCAATTTTATCTTTAGTATTCTTATCCATTTCTTCATCTTTCTTTTTATTAAATATATAAATATTAAATTTAAGATAGCTAGGATTAATTTTAAGCTAGGTTAAATATCTTTTATATATAAATTATCCTATTGAATATTAACTCTTGTTAAAACGTATTCTAATAGCCTTAGAATTAATTTAGCTTAGAATAGTACCAATTGATTTTATTTCTTAAATAATCTCCACATTCTTTAATACCTTCTACTCCAGGATTAGGGATATAGTTTATATCTATCTTTCCATAAGAGGAAGTTTTAGGATGGGATTGTCCGAACTCTGCGTGGGTTATACAATCAGTAGGCTTTAGCCCATAGACTTTACATATCCTAGCACACTCTTTACATAAAGCTTCTATTTGTTGTGGTTTAGGTTGAGTAGCATAATCTTTTCTGCAACATATAGCTATACCTATACGACCAGTATTACCACCTCCACAATGTGCAGCATATTTATTATCAGTACAATTAAGATTATCAGATGGTTTATATTTGCCTATATATACCCTACCATCTCTATCAACTAAGAAATGATAATGTTGTTTATCTAATTCACTAGGGTAGTAATTACCTGCTGTCCAATGGATTACAATTTGTTTGAACATTATTCTTCATCCTTATTATCTTCATCATCAATATATTCTCTAAAGAACCCAGTACCGCCTTCTAACTCTGGTATTTCATCCTCTTTATTCTTAGTTTGTTCAACGTAATCAACTATAGTATTGTAACTATCCATATCCATAATAACATAGTTCTTTTTGAAGTATACTATACACATTCCTACAAGAATAATCGTATTAATTCCACATAACAAATCTATTATATTTACCATATTAATTCTCCTACTAAAGTATTATTTGTTACAAAACTTCATCATAACACTTGACAAATAATTAAAAGTATGTTATAATGGAAATAGAACTCGACAGGATAGGGATAGTTCAAAGTTTAATACGTTGCTTGCAACCCTACTAATAACGATAGGTTAATCGCTATTAACAATATTAAGAGAGGATAGACACTACAGGTAGAGTATTCTGCGTGTAGAATTTTTTATGTCTAATTTTAAATCCACTAAGGGGAACCCTCTCTCTTTCTTTCTTTATATATTTCTTTCTTTCCTCTCTAGGAAGGGATAGTTAAAGAATTAAAGAATAGGTTTAATATTATTTTCTTCTAAGTATTTTAACCAATGAATAGGAGTAATACAATGAGCTTTAAGTTTTAAATATCTTCTAACTTTAGCACAACAAACAGCTAAGTATTCAGAACATATATAACCTTTACGGTCTTTTTGAGTACCATTTTTTTTAGTAATACCTACTCTAAGTAAAGCAGCAATATCTCCAATACCATAAGGTTGACCTAGTAAATCTTTAAGTCTTTTCTTGTTAAACCTACAAGGATAAACAACTCCGTACTTATCGGTCTTAGGAAATGCTTCTTTAAATACTTCATAGCGATATGTTCTAACTCCACTAGGAATACCAAACTCATCTTCTGCTTTCATATGGCTCTCATATATTCTCCAAACTTTATCTTCATATACAAGAGCTAGAACGTGTGATGGTATCTTCTTAGCTTTAGGATAATAGTCTTTAGTAAGTTTTTGAATTAACTTAGATATAGCAGAAGTACCGTATTCTAAAACAATATATGTTTTACGTTTATCAAGTTTATCAATATTAATCATAATTAATTCCTTTATAATTAATCCAATTAGAACCTCATTGTAAATGTAGCCCATATACCAGACCTCCCATAAGGAGAGTATGGTTTAATATTAAAATCTATTTTCTTATTATCTTTATCCGCTATTATTTTCGTAGTTGTACTTGAAGTTTGTTGTTTAACTTTCCCAAGCTATCAACTAATCCCTCACTAATAGCTTCTGTAACTCCAGCAGGTACATTCTTAACTCCATAATATTCTAGAGCATAGTTAATAGCACCTTCGATTAATTTCTTTTCAGCTTCATCAACTTTTTCACTATCATCTATTTTATCTAGAACATCTGCTAGTTTATTTTCTAATCCTTCTCTAAACCCATCTGCTTTCTTAAATAAATTCTTGAAGAACTCTACAAACTTATTACTCATTTACTTTATCCTCTCTAACTACTTTATTAATATTACGTTGGATAATAACTATAATACCACCAGATTTCTTAATAACAACTTTTTGATGAGTATTATCTGTTTTCTGTTGACGTTGAGCTTTAAGTAATATACCACCAGATTGTTCTACTACTATATCTTGTGTAGCTTCCTCTGCTTTAGAATAATTACCTAATAATAATATACCACCTACTGCTAATAAAGTAATAAATGTTTTTGTTTTCATATTCTTCTCCTATAATTAAATATTAATTCTAAGATAACTAGAAGCCCCAAGAAGGGGCCCTAGTATTTAATAGGTATATTTATTTACCTCTTTTCTTTTTGCCTTTTTTACAAGCTATTATTGACCTCCTATTTGAATTGTACCTAAGTATACTTTATTAGTATCTGTAGTTCTATATAATGTATCAGCATCTTTAGTAGCTAATCCAGTATAAGCCTCTTCTGTACCTGTCCAATATTTTAGATTACCAGTTGGTGCTACAGTTGAAAAGTTTTTAGCATCTAATATTATAGCCCCATTATCATTACAATCACTGTATCTTTCTAATTGAGATGCGTATATTCTCATTTGAGTATTGTTTTGTCCAAAACTTACTAAATTATATGAACTTTGTAATGACAACCCAGAGCTGTTAATTCCACCTCTCAAGTTAATGCCTTCGGTATCTATACTTGCAGCTACTCCCGTATTAGATATTAAGTCAATTTTACTGTTATAAATTAATACTCTATTACCTGTTGTTGCAGTACCATCCGATGATACAAAAGTATTTTTAAATACCTTTTGTCCAGTAATATTTTGTACTGTATCAGTAGTTACCATATTAGTTGGAGCAGGGCTCACTTGTAGATTTGTTAATTGACTACCATCTATAGCAGGGAGTTTACCAGAACTATCTAACTGTACTAATTGACTAGCCCCATTAAAAGTATTTCCTTGTGTAGTTGCGTTTGCTTGTGGTATTTTTGTTATTCCACCACCAGTAGAGTTAATAGTAATACCAGTAGATGTTTTATCAATAGTAATGTTATTACCAGCTTTAACATATTTATATAGGTTAAAGTCTGCTACTATCTTACCTTTTTGACCTTGCTCATAATAGGTAACACCTTGTAATTCATCAATTATATTATTATTAATATCAAATCCATTTTGTATATTTATACTAGCTTCTTCTTTTACAGCACCAATTCTAAAAGAACCATTATTGTCATATGGTTCAATTATAGGTATATTAACTTCTTCAACACTAGCGTTTGTAATAATACTACCCTTTTGAGATGTTGAATTATAAGGTAATTTTAAATTACTAAATATAGTTTTATCAGCTTCTATAGTTTGTACAGTATTTGTAGTTACAAATTTTTTAGATTGTTTAGTTAATTCAGTATTAAATAATGCAGGTGTTACAATTGTGTTATCACTTGCTTCTGTATCTTTTGTAGTTTTAAAGTCTGCTTCTGTAGCTAGTCTAGCTATACCTTCTGTTTCTATTGTAGAAGCTGGTAAGTTTTGCCAAGAACAATCATCTTGATTTGCGCTATTCTTAGTTAATACTTGTCCAGTAGCTCCTCCTGCTGGTAGGTTAGCTTTTAAATTGGGAGTAGTTATCTGTCCATCTTGTGTAAGAATATTTAAAGTATAGTTACTAGGTGTATTATCCTTAACAGATATAATAGGAGTAAAACCAGCATCTCCTTTTTCACCTTGTCTACCTTGAGGACCTTGCTCATTAAGAATTAGTTCATATTCTGGTGTTGTACATTTACAACTTTTATCATTGTTATCATTATTTAATGCCATATCTTTTACTCCTTATTGATAGCATACTCTATATATTGCATAATTATTTCCATCACCACTTAGATGGGTTAGAGTATCTTTGTCGACCATATTAATTACTAAAGCATACTCTCCAGGATTTAGCTTAACACTATCTTCCTGTGTTATTTGTAATGTAAACTTACCCTTAGTAGGTTCGGTTATTTGTCCTTGTGTTAAATCTTCTACTTCTGTTATATTCTTTTCTATTAAAGCTGGTAGAGTAACGTAGGGAGCCCGTTTAATTTGAACATTAATAGTAAGTCCTGTTAAATCTACAGGCTTTTTAGTATATGTATCATCTTCTTGATTATATACTTTCTGATTAAGAGTAAAACCAAATCCTCTAGGACATCCTTGATTTACTTCTAATACTAATCTATCACTATTGCAAACCATATTACTACTCCTATATTCCTATTGATATATAGTAAACTCTATATGCTGCACTTCTACCACCAATAAATCTTATTTGACTTAGAGATACTGGTTGACAACCAACACATACTCTATCCCAATCTCCATTACTCCAAGAGTTATTAGGAGAACATACACAACAAAAATGGTAAGTTTTATAAGCTACTGGCAAATCTATATCTACTGAACTATTATTTAGGTTTACATCAGCATATCCCCATTGTATAGTTACTAAACCGTTTAAAGTTATATAACCATTTAGAGCTATTTCACCAGATACTGCATCACCATTATTTAATACTTGACTTATCTTACCTTCATCATCAGTTGTAAAATATCCTAACTGTCTAAAGTATTCAAATCCACTTGGTAATTCAGGAGTTGTATTGCTTAATGATATAACTAATTCACAATTACCAGTATCTTTATCAGCACAAACATATACATAGTATTTAGCATCATTACCTAAGTTTTCTTGTGCTTTAGATAGAGAAGTTGCGCTTGTAATCATATATTCAAATGTACTGTCGTAACAACTTCCTGCTGTTGCAGATACTGTAGTATCATTAAACTTACTTAGAACAAATCCTTTAATAACTTCTTGCGTATTCTTAACTAAGTTAAGTAATGTTTGTTTATTAATAGCATCAAAGGAATTAGTTGCATCAGCTACTTGAAATCTTTGTTCAAAGCTACCATTAAGGTCTGCTTTATTTTGTTCAAGCTGTAAGATATCTGCTGTATTAGTTGCTTGTTCAGTTTCTAGATTATCCATAAACTGTTTAGCACTTGTAAAGTTTTCATTAACTTCATTAGCTTTAGCTTTTGTACCAGCTACAAATGTATTAGGAATTATCCAAACCATATTAATAACCTCTATTTCTTAATAACATTTCTGTTCTACTTCTTTTTCTTAGAGCACTTTCTAAATCATAAGTATTTAATCTAGGAGTATATGGATAGTAAACATCTCTAGTTTTAAATCCAAGTTGTTGTCTAGTTAAATCTCTTAATGTTTTAATAGGAGCTTTATTAGTATTACCTTCTATTAATAATGGTATATTAGTATCAGGTCCAACGCTACCAAAGATTGCTCTATTAGTTGGTTGATAAAAACCTTTACCAGATAATTGACCTATTACTGGTCCTATTGTTTGGTTATAGAAAGTTGCTGCTGGTAAGAAGTTCCTTCCTACGTATCCAGCCATAGCTCCAAGTACATCAGGTGATGGTTGTTCTAGTCTATTACCATTATTATCTAATGTGATAACTTTATTACCTACTGTATAAGTATTAGGTCCAACTACAGGATTACCGTACTGGTCTAATCCCTTCATAATATTAAATACTCCAGCTACAGGATTTAAGTTACCACCTATTAAGTTCATAGCACCAGCTAATCCAGTTCCTTCTCCTTGTCTAACTTCTGGACCCATTACAGATTGTAAAGTTTCAAAAGGAGCTATCAAAGGATTATAATCATTAAATACTTTCAAAGCTGGTTCTCTCTTAGTGTATGTTGGATTAATAACAAGTCCACCTCTTATATCATTATCTCTAGGTTGACCTCCTATTTCTTCATCCATAGCTTCTAATTGATTACCGTATCTGCTTGGTATTCTAGCAAATGCTTGAACTTTTAATGGGTTATCTCTAAGTTGATTTATTAAAACATCTTTAGATGTAGTAACTACTTTATGAAAAGGAAATGCTAAAGACATTAACTCATAAGCATTAGGATTAATATAACTATTTCTACCAATATAATCACCTAATATATTATTTACATTTCCAATTAGTTTTCTTTGCAGTTCTTTATCTGTTAATGCTTTATCTAATACTTCTTCCATAGTTGTATTAGTTTGTCTAGCATATTTCTTAGCTTCATTAAAATATACAGCAGCTCTATCAATTAATTCTAATGTGCTTTCAGATTGGAATAAAGGTCTTACTGCATAATCTTGTGCTGCTTTAATCATTGTACCAGCACCAGCTATTCTTTCACTTGGAGATAAATTACTATCTGTTAATTCTTGAAATCCTCTCTTTAAGTTTCTTGTTGTATCTTTATATGTATTTACAATATTTGAACTTTCAAATCCAGGATTTAAACCGTGGAATGAAGTTGAGAATTTTAAATAGTCTGGTATATACTTTTCTATATTACCTGGTTTTAAAGCTGTTAAATAATCAGCTCCACCAATAGCACCTAATGATAAGTTACCTATTCTGTTACCAGTTACATAAGGTACTTTAGCTAATACAGAACCTTTGAATGCTCCCATAATAGGTCTAGCAGCTTGTATTATTTTACCAGTAGGAGTAGATACATCATATCTAGCTGTAGCATTTGCTAATGCTCTTAAATCATTCTTGTTTACAACATATAAATCGTTAGCATATTTACTTAGGCTAGATTTACTAGCACCTTTAGCAAACTCTTTAGTATATGTTCCTAGTTCTGATTGCTTACCAGTATTAAATAAAGTTTTAACTCCATCTTTAAATTCTGTAGGAGATATAATAACTTCACTTTTAGCTATCTTATTTACTTCATCAGGAGTTATACCACGACCAAATTTACTAGCTAGTTCTTCTATATTGTTTTGAGCTAACTTAGCTGTTTCAATTTCTTTAAATAGTTGACCGTAAGATTTATCTAAGTAAGAAGCAACCTTATCAGGAGTAGCATAACCATAAGTTCTTTGAGTTGATAAACCTTTTCCTACATCAGTTAAATCTACTAATGATTGGTTATATCCTCCAATTATACCACGTTGAGTAATAGGAAATATTCTACCTTCATCAAAGGCTTTAGAACCATCTTCAACTAATTTAGTTAAATCACTAGCCTTATCTAATCCTATAGCTTTAAGATTATCTACTGTAGGATTACCTATAGCTTTCTGTACATTTTGTAGATAGATTTGTTTATCACGTTTTGGGTCTAAGTTCTCTAGAACAAATTGTCCTACTGCTACTTTCTTAGCTTCTCCAACATCTACTCCTAAGTCTACCATTTCTTTATTTGCTTTTTCTGCAAATGCTTTTAACCTAGAAGTAACTTCTTTACTTTCTGGAGTTATAGTACCTAATGTTAAGTTTTTAACAGCTTGATTAACATTACTATCTAATGCTATATTTTCTAATTCTTTAGATATATTTATTCTATCCTTAGCTGTAGAAGTAGAAGATAAGTTAATTAAATTATTAACTTGCTTTTCTCTTTCAGTAGGAAGTATAACTCTTCTTATATTATTAACAACTGGTATATCTAATTTAGAAGCTATATTAGCTACAGCTCCTTTAGGAACAATAGTCGTTATATCTAATACAGCATTAAATGGGTCTGCTGCTGCATTATATGCTATATCTTTTATTCCTTGTACTGGATTAGAAGCTAAGTCTTTTACATTAGTTCCATAAGGAGATAAAACTAAATTAGCAAAATCTTCATAAGGATTTGTATTACCAGTTACTACGTCTTTAAGATAATTACCAGCTTGTTTATTTATATAGTTTCTAAATATAGGATTATCTCTATATTGGAATACAGCACCACCAAGAGAAGATAGACCAGAACCAAAATCTTTAGCACCAGAAGCAAATCTTTCTAATAAATTCTGACCATATCTATCTCTATTGATTAGTGTTGTTTCGTATTCTGATAAAGGTTTTTGCCCAGCATTAATTAAACCGTTATTAATTTGTTCTACACTAGCACCCATTTCTAAGGCACCTGATATAGCTTGTTCTCTTTTATTAACCATTTATTAATCCTTACTTAAATACGTTTTGCATATAATTATTAACTGCATCAGATTGTGATACTGGTTGATTATTAGTACCATTCATATTATTAAATATATTAAATAACATATTTTGACCTAGAGCACCAACTTGTCCACCATATAATGCTGCTGCTTGTAGTATTTGACCTTGTGCTCTTAGATAAGCATTAGGGTCTTGTTGTCTTAGTTTCTCTAATTCTTGTGCATTATATCCAGCTAATTGCATAGCTTTAATTTTAGTAGTATTATCTAAAGCATTCATTTGAGCTTTAAGGTTAGCTTCTAATACTGCTCTTTGATTTTCATTTAATTGTTTTAATTGTTCAATAGTATAATTACTATTTGCTATAGCCATAGCTTTAGCTAAATCTGCATCTTGCTGTTGAGCATCTTGAATTAAATTACTTACTCCAGTAAGTGCTATTTCTTGTGCTTTTGTATTTCTATCTTGAATTGGTTGAATATAATCTAGATAGTTATCAGCATTCATAGATTTAACTACTTGAATAGGTAAACCAGTTTCATTACTTAATCTAGCATTAGCTAATAGGTCTGCAAATCTTGTAGCATTTTCAGCTTCATTCTTACGCATCATTTCATTTAATTCATATTGCTGTCTAATCCTATCACTCATACCAGGAGTTTTAAGAGCTCTATCTACAGCATCATTATAATTAGTAGCATCAGGAGCACCAGTACCTACAAAGTTACCTCTCCAATCAAACGTATACATATTCTGCTTAGGTTGTAGATTTGATATTACATTACCAGCACTACCCATCATTCTTATCATACTGTCCACATTTTGGTCACGAAGTAAAGCTTGTTTATATGCTTCAATATCTTTATTAGCTTGACTAACATTCTTACCGTAAACTTCTAAAGCATTTTGATAAGCTGTTAATTCTTCTGGAGTTACTCCTAAATTTGGAAGTTGATTACCTTGTTGCATACCTTTTGTATAAGATGATAATGCTTGAATGTTATTTAACAAATTATTAACATTATTATTAAATTGAGGATTGTTTGTTGCCATATTGTTATTCGCCATATTATTTGAATTATTATTAGAAGCGTTAGATTGACCATTAACAGGTGGTAAATTAGTTACAGGATAATTTGTATTACCTTGTCTATTAGTAGGTGTTAATGACTGTGCTGGTGGTCTTAGATTTAATGTATCGTTAACTGCGTTATCTAAATTATTCTGCATACGATTATTATAATCATTGTACCAGTTTATAGCATCCTGCATTTCATTAGATTGTTGTTGAGCTTGAAGTCTTTTTTTAGACTAAATCTTCCACTGACGTTTCATCTGTCTTTCTCCTGGAGTTAGTGGTTTAAGGCTATTATTATTTATATCTGGTGTACCATCTCCGTTATTATTTCTCATAGCATTAGAAGCCATAGGAAATAATACAGAACCAGCAAACGCAGGTATCTTAAATAATCCAGGAGCGGCACCTATTCCAATAGCAGAACCTAATCCTAATAAATCATAAGCTTGACTTAATGGAGTAGCATTCTCATCTGTTAATCCTTTTATAGTTGTAGGTAAAGCTAATGCACCACTTACTGCAGGACCTAATACAGAACCTACTGCACCTTTAATACCAGCTTTAGCTCCAGCACTTGCTGCTGCTTTTGCTCCAGTCTGTGTTGATTTCTTTAAACCTTCTCTAGCTAGAGCTTGCTCCATTGATACAGCATTTTTTGTTATATCATCTACTGTATTAGTAACTGCCTGTTTAGTGTTTTGTGCTATATTCTTTGTTGTCGTAGAAGCTTTATTTATATTATTTTTAATTACTTTTTTTGTAGTATCTACAGCTTGTTTAGCTTGATTAGCTTTATTATCAAGAGCCTTCTTAAATTGTTCTACCTTTTTAGTAGCTTCATTATAAACTCCAGTACCAGGCTTTTTGCCTTCTACTTTTAATTGCTGTCTAAGATATCGATTAGCTAAATCTGGATACTTAGCAAATAGTCTATCTTTGTCAGCAGCTTTCACATCTGGGTCTAATATGAATTTTAAAAATTGTTCATAATCCATTAATATTATTCCTTATTATTGCCAAGAAAATCTACCACCATTAGGAAGTATATCTTGTAAATCACTTGTACTTAAACCATAATTACCTATACCACTAGAACCTAAATAATTATTATTATTCATAAATGAGTTATAATCAGTTCCATTTACATTTCTAGTGTTCCACCAATTAGATAATTGATTACCTAAATTAGACCATAATGAACTGTTTGAATTTACCGAACTGTTACCAGTATTTTGGTTTGTACCAGAGTTACCAATACCACCAGCTATTGCTCCTGCAACTCCTCCCCAAATGTTACCAGTTTTCATACCTTCGCTAAATCCTTCTAATGCTCCTTTATTAACATTAGCAAACCAGTTCCATCCAGTATTATTATTCTTATCTACATCATTTAACCATTGTCTATCTTTGTTTGTATTTCTAATTTGCCAATTAGCTATATCATTAGCTTGAGTAGTATTACCAGAAGTATTGAACAAAGAGTTGTAAAGGTTAGTATTAGATAATCTTCTATTGTATTCATTGTTAATTAAGTTTTGATATTGTGATGCTGTTTGACTTGCTAATCTAGCAGCTTGGTCATTGTAATTATTTTGTAAAGTATTTGTATTATATAAACCAGATGAAGCTCCAGTAGTTCCTAATCTATTTTGTTCTCTAGCTATATTATTATTAACAGCTTGCTGGTAACCTCTATTCAAATCATTCCACATTGATTGAGTATATTGGTCTGCAACTGTTTGATATTGGTTTAAATCTCTATCTGTAAATCTATTTAGATTATCAAGAGTATTCAACATATTATTGTAAGAATACTCATTGAGTTCTCTATTTCTAGTTATCCAAGGAGTATCAGCTAACTCCTCATACATTGGTCGTTCTACTGTCTTAGACATATTTATAAATCCTCATTTGTAAAACTGTAAATTAATTCATCATAAAATTTAGGTATATCATTTTTATCTTTGAATAATAGAGCTTGTTTAATTGTACCTTCGTGCTTAAATCCTATATCTTTAAGAAGTTTAATAACTCCATAACCACATTGAGGAACACTTGCTATCAGCTTTTTAATCTTATAGTTAGTTAATAGATAAGACTTAAACAAGTTCATTATATCTCTAGATTGTTTACCCCAATATTTCTTTCGTACTGCTGTATGAACATCTGTACGGATTATAATATCTTTAAACATTCTAGGGTTTTCTAAAATAAAGAATGCACATATATCATCATCTTTACTTACAACAAATACAGCACTTTTCTTTATCATACCTTCGAGATAATTTAATATATCTCCACCCATATCGTACCAAGATAAATCAAATATCTTTCTCTCTTGGTCTTTTAACATTCTATATATTTCTGTTATTTCTTTATTATATGCTGGTGTCCATTCAACTTGTAATATATTATATTTCTCTAGTTCCAAGGTACTTCCTCCAATTGTATTCCATCTATTTCAAATCCATAAATACTCATACCTTCATCTACTGCGTTCCCATAGAACTCTATTTGAGTAGTTTGAAAATATTGTTTAGGTAATGGAAATCTTTTGACAATATGTGAAGTTGTTACCCAACTATCATTATCCCAAGTAGTATCGGTTAAACTATTTTCTTCATTGTCTACATCACCCGAGAAAGATAGAGATAAGCGACCAAAAAACCCCGAAAGAGAGTTTCCAAATGAACGGTTCTGTTTCCCGAAACCAATTAAGTACAAATCTCGTTGTCCCGTATAATATCATAAACCACGGATAGATCCTTCCCCGTTGTTTGTTCTGAAAAATTAGAAGCAACAGAATGACGAGAAGCAAAAGCGCACCGCACAATTCCACAATCTGACTCGGAAAACGCACCACTTGCCCTGCTGCTGTTTCATAAAGGGCCCGTCCCTTACAGCAGCCTGTAAGCAAACACTCAACTTTCATCAATGCAAGCATGATGCAAATTGCCGGCGCGGTAATATCAAGCAAAGCCCGATACGGCAACCGCAAAAGAAGGGAGATCGGCAAAAACCAAAACGGCACCAAAAAAACCGCGCCAAAAAAAGAAAGTCCTCCCCATGTCCCGTTTTCAACAAAGAACATAATCTTCACGCTAACCACACCCGCAACGGTCAAAAGCGCTGTGGCGGCCACCGTTTTCCATATTGGAAAACCGTATTTCAAGCGACAAAGCAATGTCACGCCGAGCATGAGAACCGTGCCTATTATAAGTGCTGTTACCAATTTTATGTTCATGTTTTCCCCCTCATTCATGCTTAACAGCTTCTTTGAGCCACATCTGCCTGAGAGGCTCAAAGAAGCTTCTCCGTCTCATTCTTTTTTTGCCCAGTCGGTAAGGATTTTCTCCGTGGTTTGAATCTTGTTCTTGTCATAGGGGTTTTGGGGATTAAACCAGGTATATCCGTCTGGACACGTATACCCCTGTTTTGCCGAATCGGCATCTTTGTATTTCTTTTTGTCTCCCACCTTGCTTGACGTTCCAACAGCCACATCTTTAACTGTCTTTTTCTCATACGTTGCCGTTTCGGGTCTTAGGTACAGTTTGCTCAGTTCTCCAATGACAGGTGTTGCAACTAATACTCCGCTCACCTCGACCCGCTCACCCGGACTGTAAACAACATCGCCGATCTTCCACCCAAGCAAGCCTTCTGTCACTTTATATACCTCTGTTGTATCAACTCGGGTGTACGTGTACTGTGTTCTCTCAAATTGATAATAAGAGAACTCATAGTAGTAATACGTCGTATATCCGTCGCAAGTTGAGCCGACCGTATTCTTTTTTACCTCTCCCTTAGTCTCAACATAGCACAGCTTGCTCTCCACCCTCTTGTCCTGCGTTATGTTTCCTGAGGAGGGAAATTCCGGCTTTTCAGCAGAAACTTTTCCAAATTCATCCTGCGTCGGAAGCGTTACCGAGAAGCTACCTCCGTTCGAAGAAACCACTGGGTCAAATGATTGATACCCGTCTCGGTCCGCCTTTTCATATGAAATGGACGGCGGTGGTGTTCCAAGTTCCCGAATCGTGATTGGAGATGCAATAGTCACTGTATAAACGGTATCTCCGTCCGCCTTCATCTGCAGCGTTTTGATCGTCTGCTCGCCGGCAGGATACTGCATTTCCCACTTTTCTTCCACATCTTCGCCACACATTCCACCGCTGTTTAGCCCAACCTTTTCTTCCCTTCCGCCAATCTCAGCAGATACGGTTTTTGCAGTCTGCAGAAATTGATAGGTCGTTCCGTATTGTCCGTCGGTCCCGTTTGGAACAAACGCCGTTGCAGATGAATATGTTGTTCCCGCCTCGCTAATCGTCAACTGAACTTTAGGCAAAGAGTACCGGATATATCCGATTTCTTTTTCATCAATTGTCTGCACCCATTCTTCAGCCGCAATATAAACATTTGCCAAAAGATTATCCGCCGATAAATAGTTTTGCACTTGCATCAGCTCTGCTTCGCTGAAATATTTAGCACTCAAATTGGTGTTAAACCGATATAAGGTCTGCACACTCGGACTCACCCCGGTAATCTTTACTGCCGGCGCTTTAGAATACGCGCTTATATTCTTCAGTTCCTTTTCTTTTTTCTCTCCATCAACGGATGCAAGCAGTACCGCCTTATAAGTACCAGCTAAAAGCGGAGTTTCCTCCGTTTCATAAACCGCCCCGATCGCATTCATCTTTACGGTAATCTTTTCATACGGGCTCTCCGTGTTCCATGAATATCCGCCATTAGGCGCGGTTTTCCCGTTTTGATAGCTTAACCGCACCTCTGCGCTGACGTTTTCAAGAATCACCTTGCTTGTGTCACTGCCGTCCTCAGTCGTGAGTGTTATTTTTGCCGTTATCCCTAAACCCTCTTTTTGCAGGAAGGTGCTCGTCACATTCTCGCCCGTTTTTCCAAGTACAGTTTTTCTCTGCTGTATATTTTCATCAGCCAGGGAAATGTTGTCGGTACTGTATTTTTGCGTTGTCAGCGTATACATGCTCGGCACACCGATTTTATCCTCTGCGGTATATGTCAGTGTTTTTCCCCCGATGCTGACCTGCAGCGACTCTACCCTGTATTCCCCGGCATACTGCCATACATCTCCGCTGCTAACCTCACGATATCCGTCTTCAGCGTCTTGTTCATCCAATTCGATTTCATAGGTTCGGTTTGCTTCTGCTTGAACCTTATATCCATATTGACTGGATGCTGTCGGTGCAATATAATTCACCTTCAGTATAACTCCCGCAACCTTCTTCGCCGGGATTACATTTCCGGCTTCATCGGTCAGGAGAACTTTCATGCCGATTCGGTTCGTCTGAAAACGCTGCATAAATTTTGTTGTGGTTCCGCCGAGTGCTGTTGTCCCGGAAATCATCTGCACTTTGACAGAGCAGGAAACCGTCGTGGATAATTTTGAGAAATCAATTGTTTCATCCGCAAAAGAATTTCCGGTATCATCCACTAAATTTTGCGCATACTTCTTTGATTCTGCATCCGAGCCGATCCAATACAGCGGGTGATCTTCCCCCCGGAATTCTCCGTTCGCGTCATAACAATTCTCTAATTTCAAAAGAATCAGCTTCCAGGTTCCGTCCTGCGTATATTCCACATTTTCCAACGGCTTTCCGTCGCTTCCGACGTTATTGGTATATTTCGGAAGCGCGATGCTCCATGCGTTTCCCGAAAATTTCACGCCCTCTGCGTCTACAACATAGTATTGCTTGCTTCGGTCATTATAAACAACCGCACTGATTGTTGCAGATTCCGCATTTCTGATTTTAATCATGTCAATAACAGCATCATTTGACAACGGGGCAAACTGAATCTCTCCGTAATAGCTGCTTTGGGAAGCTGTGTCAAAAATCGGAGGATCGGGACTGATAATTGTATAAACCGGGCT
>OLOV01001658.1_pt1 | contig 16900 bp, 13 predicted proteins | sample 1672931 | NCBI WGS metagenome assembly OLOV01 (sample SAMEA3136738, study PRJEB25190) | human gut metagenome | biome: human gut; feature: human-associated habitat; material: faeces | place: Austria | collected 2013
TTTCATATAGACGCTGTGCTTGATACAAATTCTTTTTTACCACAAGAATAGATCTTGGTCGATGCTTGTATGAAGTTGCAATGACAAGAGCTTCCTGGATCGTAGAAGTTAATGGCAGATCAGATAGATTTTTATCTAACAATGATACTGCCGGATTATCTTCTAACTGTTTTAAAAGCCATTGAGGCATTTTATTGTTTGACATATTACTTTTTAATATTGTACTGATTCATGACTTTATCCATAGGCTTTGTAATCCATGCATATGCCGCATCTGCACTATTCTGCAGTGCATTGTCAAAATCAGCTTTTTCACTTTTTGGAACTGGAGATAATACCCAGTCAGGTACTAAATTATGATTTCCTTTATCAGAATGCCCTACACCAATACGAATTCTAGGAATATCTGTTGTACCTACATGTGCAATAATAGATTTCATTCCTTTTTGACCACCTGCTGATCCATTCTTACGAATTCTTACAGATCCTGTAGGCAAATCCATATCGTCATGCATAACTAGAATATCTGATGGGTCAATATGATAATAATTTACAGCCTGAATAACCGCATTTCCTGATTCATTCATATATGTGAGTGGTTTCATCAACAATACAGATTCACCATCCACTTTAACATTTGCAATCAATGCATTCCATTTTTTTGTTGTGGAAGCAACATTACATTTATCCAAAAGACGATCCATAGCTAAAAAGCCAGAATTATGTCTTGTATTTTCATATTCTTTTCCAGGATTTCCCAAACCTACAATTAATTTCATTGATCCTCCTCTTTTTCTTCGATGTTATCAAATTCCTCTTCTTCTACTGGAGCACTCACTTCTAAGCCAAGCTGTTTCATCCATCTTTCACCAATACCACTCTTCGCAAAGTTTTCCAGCATTGGTTTACATTCCTCATACTTTTCAGTTTGATCATTTTCTTTATAGATGACTGCTGCTGTTGCATTTGCAATGTTCTTATATAAACCAATTAAAGATTTGGAATATTGATATTGACTATAATCACCAGCTAATAAAGATTCATAGAAAGCTAATCCCTGATCACCTTCTTTTTCATAGAATTGATTAATAGCTTCAGCTTCTACACGTACAAGCTGATTTTTTAAAATATCTTTATACTGGTCCATCTTTTCATTCAGCTTTCTTCTATAGTCAGGCTTTCCATCTTTTTCAAGAATATTTGGAATTCCTAAGTATAAATAAAAGAACGCATCTTCATTTTCTGTAATTTTTACAGAACCATCTTTTTCATGTGTCATCATTCGATCTACATCAATAGAATTCATTACTTCATCAAATTCTTCAAATTCATTATCATTTTTAAATTCTGTTTTTATATAATAGTCTTCATTTTCTATTTTATAAATGGAAAATACTTTATAAATACATTTTTCGTTTTCAGTATATAAAGTGATATTTGTATTTTCTTCATTCTCGTACCATTTAGCATCTAGTATATTTAGCATACTGCCAAACATTGAGCCATCTCTCATATTGTGGCCATAAATTACAATATTTTTATCAGTATTATCAAACTTATTTTTATAATCTGCAAAAATCCATCCTGCTGAATTCTTACTTTTATCAAAACTATGGTTTAAATAAAAGCTATTATTGGTTCCTTTTACTACAGGGTATTCAACATTTGTATTGTTTATCTTAAGCCATGCAATAGTTTCGTTATTTTGCTCTTTTAGTTTATTGAAGTCTACTGTATATCCATTCTCGTTTCCATCTTCGTTGTTTTCTTCAACAATTACAGTGCTTTTTATTTGTTCTACTATTTTATTGTTATTTGTTTTATCTTTATACCATTTAAAGATTTTAATTCCAGAATATATTAATATAGAAAGCAAAATTATATATAAAATAAGATTTAAAATTGCTTTCTTATATTTCTTACTCTTATTCTTTTTATTTCTCATTATTTACATTGTCCTTTCTTTTATAAAAGCTAGCTAATAACTCTAGCTAGCCTTTATATGTTATTTGTACTATTCTCTTACTTTTTTTCTGTTTATTACTATTAAAATTCCAATAGTTGTTATAGAAAATACAAATAGCATTATACTTGTTGTAATATTATCTCCTGTTTTTGGATTGTTTGTTTCATTTTTTGTTTGTTCTGTTTTTCCTTCAACATTTGTTGCAATAATTCCATATTGACTTAAATGTGATGTTTCAAATACTATATATCCATCTTCTACTGTTGCTGGTATTGTTTCTTTTATTTCATCATTTGAAATATATACTACTTCATATTTGCTAAATCCTTTTAAGTCTTCTGGTAATGCAATTCTTATTTTCATTTTAGTATCACTAATTTTAACAACCTCACCATTTTCTAATACATTTATATCTACTACATATTTAACATTTTTGTTTGTTAAATCTTTTTTAACTTCTACAGGTTTTATATCTAATTTGTAGTCTTTACTAACTTCTTTTGCAAATTCAATTTTTGCTTTTGTTTCTCCTGTACTTTGAATTTCTTTTACTGTTTCTTTAACAGGTTGTTCTGGTTCTCCTGAAGTTTTAGTCCAAGAAGCATATAATGTTACATTTTTATATCTCTCATATCCGTTTTCTTCTTTTATTAAAGTATCTTTGTCAAATTCTTTATCTGTTTTCTCATCCTTATCCCAGAATCTCCAGAAAACATATTTATAAATTTCTCCACTACCATCTTTTTTTGTATTCCAACCATTAAAGGTATATCCCTCTCGCACAGGCATATATGGTAGAAGTGACATAGTTGTTCCTGAATTGCTACCACCTATATAGTCATAACTGTTAGATTCTTTGTCATTTATTTTACCACCATTAGCATTTAAAATCAATACAATTCCGTCACCTTTAAAAGTATCTTGAGTATATGTAGCAGTTAATGTTATGCAATCACGGTTAGCAAAATAACTAGAATCAATAGAAGTTACAAATTTTCCATCTAACTCCCATCCTTTAAATGTAAATCCTTCTCTTACAGGGGTATATTTTGTTAAATCTACTGTTTTAAATTCAGTACTTTTACTTGTTATGTTTACAATGCTTTGTCCATTTACTTTACCTGCAAAAGCATCAAGTGTTAGATAATATGTGCCTGTTCCTTGTAATACTTTATCAGAAAAATTTGCATAAAGAGTTAATCCATTCGTATATTCGCCTTCTGTTAACTCACCGCTCCAGCAAAAATCAGTTATTGCTATTTCTTCGTTAGCTTTTTCACCTATAAAGCTTCCCCAATATGCAAATTCTGTTCTACCATTGAATGGTACTATCCCTTTTGTTAGTTCAGATAATTTAACTGTTGTTTCTCCTTCTGCAACATTAAATTTTATAACCTTATTGCTTTCACCATCAATATTAGCATCTGTTTCATTACTGCACTCTAGTATTAATGTATATTTTCCATCATCACTAATTGTTACTGCATTTACTCTGTTTGAAAAAATAAACAGACATATACCAGCTAAAATAATTGTTAAAAATATTAAACTTTTTTTAATTTTCATTTTTTTCCCTCCTATTATTTTCTTAATTTTTTTCTTTTTGTATTAACTATTGCTAATGTAATTATTCCTAATATAGCAATTGAAAACATTACAAAGTATACTATAACATTATCACCTGTTTTAGGATTTGCAATTGTATTCTCTTTTTGAACATCATTGTTTGTTAAATTGTTATTTTCTTGTTTTTGTTCATTTTTATTATCTTCTATATTTGTATTTTGTTGTTTTTCTTTTATTGTGAATTTTGTTATAGCTTCTCCATTATCTGAAAAAGCAACCTTTAATGTATGTTCTCCAACAGATAATGTTTTTAAGTATTCATCTTTTAAAGTAATAACTGTACTTCCTGATTTTGAGTCATAATTTGTAGAATCTACTAATTTATTGTCTACATATACTTTGTTTGTAAATAGGCTATAGTCTGCATCTATTCTAAATGTTGCATTTTTTGATTCATCAATTGTATATGTTTGATTTGCTCCTTCAGTAAACTTATATTCTTTAGGACTAACTTCTTCTTTTACATATTGGAATGTAAAATCATAAGTACATCTAGTATAATAATCAGTTCTTGTTTCATTTATGATGCCACCCTCAGTGCCATCATAATTCAATGCCGAACCTGTATATTTAGTATGAAATCCTTTAAAAACTTCACTTTTTTTAGTTCCAACATTTACTGCAGTTAATATTGCTTTATTTTCTGATTTATTTCCTACTATCTTTATAACAGCTTCACTTTCATTGTCTGTTGCTAATAGACCTTCATTGTCTCTTTTGTAATATAGTGTTTTATCTAAATCTGCAAATGATTTTAACCCATTTGTAAGTTCATCATCTTTAGAAAAATCAATCACATATTCTTGCCCACCAGTTAAATCAATTACACCTTTTGATGATATATCATTATAAACATTTTTAACTGTTGTGTTAACGACAGTTCTTGTTCTTACAAGTTTAACATCTAATGTTCCACTAAATTTACTTGATTCTAATTTAAATATAACTTTAGAATTAAGTGTTGTTGTAGCATAATACCAATCATTAATATTTAATTTTACTGGTGCAGGTCCTACCACACTTCCAGTATCTTCTGCTGGGATTTCTTGTATTACAAATTCATAATCTGCTTCGTTTAAATCAATTACCATATTATTTGAAATATTAACAACTAAATCCTCGCCCTTGAATAATTGTAATTTTGCTTTCTTGCTATATTCTACATAACCATCGTGAATAATCCCACCTTCAAAATTTAATGTTACTTCATTTTTGCTTTCTGCATATACTTTGTTTATAGCTGTTGGGAATAGTATGCTAACCAATAAACAAATCATCAATAAAATTGATAGGATTTTAACTTTTCTCATTCTTTTACTCCTTTCCCATTATATTTGTATTCATATATTATCATATTAAAGCTTCTATTCTATAATTTTTACCAATTTTTCCGTGACAATTTGGTAATTGTTTTTTTACTATTTTTATGATATGTTATAATGTGAAAAAAGTGCTAATTAGGAGGCTATTATGACTTTTTGTGAGAAATTAAATAATTATATAGAACAACTCGAATGTTCTTCTCAAGAACTAGCAAATGCATCTGGATTATCTTCTGCTGTTATTAGTCGTTATCGTAATGGAGAAAGAACTCCAAATATAAAAAGTAAACAACTAGAAAGTTTATCTAATGGCTTGCACAAAATAAGTATTGATAAAAAAGTAAATATTTCTAAAGAAGAAATTTACAATGCTTTAGCAAATACACTTAGTGATATTGTTATCGATTTTGAACAATTAAGCAAAAATTTTAGTGAGCTTGTTTCTACTCTAAATATTAGTATTGCAAATTTAGCTCGTTCTATTGGATATGATTCTTCTTTTGTTTCTAGAATTCGTACAGGAAGCCGAAATCCTTCTAAACCTAAAGAATTTATTGAATCAGTATCTAGTTTTATTGTAGCAAAATATAGCTCACCTGATAATAAAAAGGCTGTTTCTATCCTTATAAACTGTGAATTAGAGGATTTAAATGATTCTTCTAAATACAATTTAAAATTAATGGAATGGCTTTCTACCAACTCTGTTCCTACTCATAATTACATTAATGATTTCTTAAATAATTTAGATACATTTGATTTAAATCAATATATTAAAGCTATACATTTTGATGAGATGAAGGTTCCTTTTGTTCCATTTTATAAACAAGCTTCTAAAAATTATTATGGTATAGAAGAAATGAAAAAAGGCGAGTTAGACTTTTTTAAAGCTACTGTGCTTTCAAAATCTACAGAGCCTGTTTTTATGTGTAGTGACATGCCTATGGAAGATATGGCACAAGATGTTGAATTCGGCAAAAAGTGGATGTTTGCTATTGCTATGACATTAAAAAAAGGGCTTCATTTAAATATAATTCATAATTTAGATAGGCCTTTTAACGAAATGATGCTTGGATTAGAAAGCTGGATTCCAATATATATGACTGGTCAGGTTTCTCCATATTATTTAAAGGGATTTCCCAATTCTACATATTGTCATTTTAACTATGTATCTGGCACAGTTGCTCTTACTGGTGAATGTATTAGTGGATACCATAATGAAGGAAAGTACTCTTTAATAAATAACAAAAACGAAGTTGCTTATTATAAGACAAAAGCAGACTGTTTGTTAAAAAAGGCTACTCCACTTATGGAAATTTATAGAGCAGAATCTAAAAATGCTTTTACTGCTTTTATATCTTCAAGTGCTAAACATAATGGCAATAGAAGAAGAATTTTATCTTCACTTCCAATTCATACTATTTCTGATAAACTTCTTTTAAAAATATTAAAAAGTAATAAAGTTTCTAATGAAGATATTGAAATTATAAAATCTGCAGTACAAGAACAAAAAAATATAATTTCATCTATATTAAAAACAAACAAATTTGAAGATGAAATCTCTAAAATTTCTAAAGAGGATTTTGATAAATCTCCTCTTACTTTATCTCTTTCAAACAGTTTTTATGAGAAAAGAATTTATTATAATTATGATGAGTATTTGGAGCATTTAGAATTAACAAATGAATATGTAAAGAATAATAAGAATTATATATTAACTAATAATCCTAACCATACTTTTAGAAATATACAAATTTCTATTTGTGAAAATCAATGGGTAATGGTTTCTAAAGATACTAGTCCTTCTATACATTTTGTAATTCATCACCCAAAACTTAGAAATGCTATTGAAAACTTTGTACCACCAGTTATAGAAGAACAAAGGGCAACTTAATTCGCCCTTTGTTCTCGCCAATTTGAGTTTCCGAATGTAATGAGGGAAATCTCGAATGCAATAGCAATTATAGCATTTTTATATACTATTTTATTTAAACACTTTCTTGTAATAATTGTATTCTAAGATTTTTGTTGACATTCTAAAATCTTGGTAAATTGTTTGACTTATTTTTTCTATATAATTTTCTTCTACTTTTTCTCCTTTGTTTGGAATAAAAGTATTTGTTATTGCATTATATTTCCCTTTTTCTGTTATAAAACTCCTATCAGAAAAAATTACAAGTGGCGAAGCATTTGATAAAATATCTTTTCCCATAAGTAATCTTGAATCAAATTCTACTCCAAACAAATTTAAAACCGTAGGTAATATATCTAAACTTGAACCCAATTTTTCAACTTTCACAGGTTCTTTCATAGAACCACTCCATATAATGAATGGCATCCTACACTTCTCAAATTTGTCGTCTCTTTCATAATCTGATAATTCATTTATTTCATTAATTTTTAATCCATAAGGATGATGATCTCCACTTAATATTATAACTGTGTCTTCTAATTTTCCTGCTTGTTCTAATCTGTTTAGTAATTCTCCTATTGCTTTATCTAATTCAATATTTGCTGCTAAATAGCTTTTAGCTTTGTCTGAATATGGTAAGTCTTCTACTTTATCCCAATTTCTTTCTGTCATTGCATTAGTTTCTTTTGAGTAGCCTAGATGTCCGCTAACAGTCATATAATATGCTAAAAACTTATCATTATTTATATAGTCATCTATTGTTGCTTTCATCATCTCGTAGTCACTTTCTGGCCATAAATCTGCATTTATTTTTTTCTCTAGCCCAGTTCCTATTGCTGTAAATGAATCATATCCAAGAGTTTCTATATATTTATCTCTTTCATAAAATGTTGATGTATGGTTATGGTAAGCATTAGTTGTATAGCCAAGCTTTTTAAATACATTTGGATATGAATATGGTTCATAATTACCTACTATTTCTTTAAAGCTCCAAACGCCTTCTTTTGGAAGTACAGAAAGGTCTGTTATATATTCTCCATCAGCTGTGCTTACTGGGAAAACAGGTGTATAGAAATTATCAAATTGAAAGCCTTCACTATATAGTTTGTATAAATTAGGTGTTATATCTTCTCGTATTGCAAGTGAACTAAAGCTTTCCCCTACTATGGCAATTATATTTTTTCCTTCAAACATTCCTGTATATTCATTTTTGTTTGTTGGTTGTTTTTCTTTAAAATATTCATGTACCTTTATAACCTTTTCATCTGTTTCTGATTCTATTAATTTGTCAAAATCTATGTCTGTTACGTTATACTCATACTCTTTTATAGTTTCTCCATCTACATATAAGTTAATTGGCAGATTCTCTTCAAATCCAAACAAGAATCTTTGTAAATCTAGCCTCATTGTTGTTAATACTCCCATGTTTTTTGCTGTTAATTTTGGTATATGTATATTGTAGTATAGGTTTTTGTTTGAATACATACTGTTAGTATTTATTGTATTTATGCATACTAAAGCTATTATTTGTATTAAAATTAATGTTGCAAATTCTATTGCTATTTTCTTTATGCTCTGTCTTTCATATATTAATATTTTCTTTTTGTTCAATATTATCAAAATTATTAGTGGTATTATAATAAGTAGTATTGCATACCAATTTTCTAATATTTTGCTAAATATAACATCCATAAACTCTGTTACTTGTTTGCCATTTATAATTGAATATACAGACAAAAAGGCTTCATATATTTTATAATATATTATTTGTGCTCCAAATAGTATTGTTATGGCTATTGTTAGTATATATGTTATTATTTTGTTTATTTTTTTACTAAATAGTAATGAGATTATTGTTAAAGTTATTGCTATTGGTATTGATAGTAAAGCAGTTAAAAATATTCCACTTTCTGTTTTGTTTATTAGCCCTGAAAATACTATTTCTTGGTATATTATAAATAATGTATAGTATATTGCTAAATTTATTTTTTTCATTTTTGCTCCTTTTTAAGCTAAACAGGCATCCTTTTTAGGATACCTGTTTTCTTGTTGTTGTTTATTATTTAATAAATGTATATGTTGCGATATTTTCATCAACTGATTTAAATGCAATTGAATCATAATAGTTTGAACTTATTTTTACTACTGGTCTAAGTGTAAGATCTACAGATCTGATGTATCCAGTTGTCTCGCTTGGTATTTCTGTATATACATTGTCTCCATATTCTCCTGCTGCCGAAACCATTCTTAATCCATATATAGTATTTCCTTCATTTGTTTTTACAATTCTTGAACCCAATATATATGATTTAGCACTACCACTATCTGTTGGCATTATTATTCCTAGCGCATTCATTTGTTCACAGTCTTCTAAGTAATAGTTATCTGCTGGCCAACAATCAGGATATTTCGTTGGGTCATCAAAAGGTCCTCCAACATTTTTAATTTTTTCTGCATAGTTTTTAATATTAATATCATTTTTACAAGCTGCATTAAGTTTATTTAGCATATCATATCCTTCCTCTGCGAAGTAATAGCTTATAGTATGTCTATATACTTTATTAGAAATCAATTGTAATCCATGGTTATTATCTTTGTATAATACTGTATAATAAGTTCCATCTTGCTCGAAATTGTCTCCTGGCTTAATTACATCAATTGGATTATTAATCTCCCAAGTTTTTACTTTTTCTTCTCCGTCCTCTGTAACAGTAACTGTTACTTTTACCGGTGTTTTTTCTAACTTTGTATCTTCGCTTTCAAAAACTGTACAGAATGTTGATGCTTCGCCAATATTTCTTCCATTAAGTTTTATTGTAGCTTTGTTGTTTTGCAATTTATTCATTAATGCATACAATCTAGTCCATTCGTCTCTTGATAATTCATTTTCGCCAGTCAATCCCCTATCTGAGTTAAGTGCTTTAACCATTTCTTCTGGTGTGATTTCTTCTTGTTCAGCTATTTTTTTCCATCCATCTTCTACTGAAGTAATTGTTTGTTCTCCAGTTAGAGTACTTGCAAACTCACAAAATTCTTTTTTGTAATCAAAGCCTCCCTCTGGTATGAAATATATCATTTTAGTTGTCTTTCCGTCTACAACACTTTCTAGTATTTTGCAATTAATTATAAGTTTATCTTCATTTTCTATTTCTTCATCTGTTATTTCTCCTCCTGCTGTTACTTTAAATTTATTTCCTGTTCTTTCATTTTCACATAAATATGTTCCTTCTGATTCTGTTACAATCCACCCATTACCTAATTCTTGTATTAATTTTGCTTTGTCAATTTTTCCCGTTGTTTCATCATAAGCGAATGCTACTGCCATATTTAGTTTTTCTCTGTCTACTTCTTTTTGTGTTCCTTTTGCTCCAATTCTTGCTTTTTCAAATAAGCCTCCATTTATTGCTGTTGTAACTGTTACGCCTACTAATATTAACATTACTATTATTGTTATTATTAAGGCTATTAGGGTTATTCCCTTTTGTTTTTTCATTTGTTTTTCTCTCCTTTTTAAACCGATTCATATTAATATTATAGTGTATATATTTTCTTTTTGTCAATGTTTAAATTATTACATTTTCGTTACATTTTTCTATTTTTATATAAATGATAAAATGGCAGAAATTTCTGCCATTTTATCATTTAATCAGAGTTTGCTTTTTCTTTAAGCTTATTCAAAAGCCTTTCGTATGATATAGTTCCAAACCCTCTGACCTTTTCAATCAACATATCTTTATTTTTCTCTAATATGTCGATTATTTCGCCGATATCCATTTTCTTTTTTGCCAAAGTTTTTCTAAACTCTTGGGTTCGATTTCTAGGATTTTTTTGTGAATCAAGCCAACAGTTGAACCTTCTTAATGGAAATTTTACTTTTTCATCTCTTAATTCAGCTGCTATGCTTTTCAAAAAGTTACAATTCTCTTCTAGATTTAGTCTTTCTGAATCTGTTAGATATTCATATTCCATAAATGCTGTACCATCCAGAAGTGCCTCCAGCTCTGCTAATCTACTTTGTGATTCATCAAGCTGTTTTTGTAATTGTAGTAGTTCTGCCTTGGGTTGTCTTGCCATATTTTTTCATCCTGCCTTTTCTGCCATATCGGCATTTATTAATATTTCACTCTTTCGAGTGTTCGACGACTAATTTGTCGTCTTATACTTTTATAATACCATATTATGTTAATTCAGTCAAATTACTACTGTCTTTTGATTTTCTTTTAGGTAAAAAATATTTACTCATGTTGTTGCCTTCATTTTCAAGCAATGATATCTTATTTTTTATTCCTCCTCCATATCCTGTAAGTGACCCATTTGCTCCCACAACTCTATGGCATGGAATTATAATGCAAATTGGATTCCATCCAATCGCTCCTCCAACAGCTTGTGCAGACATTCTTTTTATTCCGTGTCTTTTAGCTATTGTTTTTGCTATATCATTGTATGTTATGGTTTCTCCAAATGGAATAGTATTCATAATTTCGATTACTTCTTTTCTAAAATTGGTTAAATTGTTTATTTTATATTTAGGTGTAAAATCTGGCTCTTTGCCACTAAAATATGTATCAAGCCATTTACATGTTTCTTCAAAAATAGGTAATTTTTCTTCTTTGCAATTTGCTTCGTGTTTTGACGAGTCTTTTGAATCTTCAAAGTATAAACCAATTAAACTTTCGCCATCACTATTCATTATTATATTTGAATATTCTTTTGGCGTTTTGTATTTCCAGTTGTATATCATTATTCTCCTCCCAAATTTATTATCACTTTTCTGTTACTTGTTTTGCATTCTCTTTATTGGTATCTATACTTATTCCTCTTGTCTTTAAATTTTCTATTACTTCTTTTTTCTTTTCTTGCCATTCTTTTGAATTTATTACATCAAACCCTATTGATGCGGTCCCAACATTTTTTCCTTTTCCAAATATTTGAACGGCAAGCCCTGCTTCTGGATTTTCTTGTACAAATTCATCATCATTTAACTGTTTTCTACTATATGAATGTGTTGTAAAATCTAATTCTTCTAAAAATTTTATTTCTCTTTTTATTACTGCTGGAGATATCATATATATACTATTTTTACCTTTAAATTTATAAAAATTTTCATCTTTTAAAACTTTTATTTTGTCAATTGCATCTAGCAAATGTAAATTCACTAAGTCAATTGTTTTTGATATTCCATTCTTTGCTATTGATTCGTGCAAATCTGTTGGCAAGTGTAAGTGAATACAATCTCCTGCTATTCCATATGTAAACATATCATTAATAGGATATTTTTCTTCATTTTGATTTAACTGTCTCTCTGCAATTTTCTTTGTGAAAAAGTCTTTTATGCTTTCTTCATTGTTACCTAGTTTTGCTGTGGCTTGCTCAATAGAAGCCTCATCCCTTATATCTATTTCTCCAAGCAAATAATTTACTAGTTTTTCATTTTCTGGTGTTCTCATTGATATTAAAATATTTTTTACTTCTTCTTTATTCATAATACCACTCCCATATATACATTATATCATAAAGCCTAGAGTTAAACAAAAAGTGGGGCTGCATTAATACAATACTTTAAGAAATATAATTAGCAATACATTTCACTATGCCAATATTACTAATTTGTTGTTTAATTTGTTCTAAAATATTCTCTGAAAATTTTATTTGTATCAACAGAGGCTGGAATTTATGTACTAATATTAGTTATCAATCAGTTCGTATATATACGGAATCGACAAGCCGCGTCAGAAAAAATGTCCACTGGACATTTTTTACCTTCGTTTCGGCAGGCCTTAACCTGCTCGAAACTTGGCAACTTCCTTTTCGATTTCCGGCATTTGGATAACAAAAAAGACTTAAAGCAAAGCTTTAAGTCTTATCTGGTGCAGATGGCCGGAATCGAACCGGCACGGTTTATTCAACCGCAGGATTTTAAGTCCTGTGCGTCTGCCAGTTCCGCCACATCTGCATTTTTACTGGCAAGAATGATTATACTACTCTTTTATATTAATTGTCAACATTTTTTTTAATTTTTTTAATTCATTTTCGTTTTGTCGTTTTTTGTTATTAGTGGTCGACGTGTTTTTCTTGATTTTTTCCAATATTTGGTATATATTAATCTAGTTCCAAATTTTGTAAAAGGGAGGATTTGATGTGGCAAATTATTTTTGTGCAAAAGTTTCTCAGGAACACTCAGAAAGTATTCGGTTGTTAGCTTTGAATTTAGGTATTCCCCCTGAAAATATTGTTTTTAACAATATTGGATGTGATTTCTGTTCAATGGGAATATACATTAAGTTTGAAGACCAACAAATCTTAGAAAAGTTCTCAGAAAGCTTAGCCCCGTTTATAATAGAACAGTGGTAATTAATTACCACTGTTCTAGCTCCCCTTTCTCTCCTACAATTGTTTTGTAGGAGAGTTTTTTAATATTCAAACCATAGTCCCTCTTCTTTTAATTCACTTATAATTCTATTATGCTCACTTGCAGTTTTTGTAAAGTATAGTTTTCCATTTTTATCTGCTACAAAAAATATATAATCCGTATTATTTGGTTCAAGTGCTGCTTCTATACTTGATTTACTTACTGATGCTACTGGTCCTATTGGAAGTTTTCCTTCCATATTTGGTCCACGTGTATTATATGCATTATATGTGTCTAATTCTTTCTGATATAAGTCTCTTTCTCCCATATCAACTTTTACTGCATAGTATGTTGTAACATCACTTTGTATAGCCATTCCTCTGTTTAGTCTATTATATATAGCACTTGATACATCTTTTCTTCCTTCACTATTCATTGATTCTGTTTCTATTATTGATGCTATTGTTAATATTTGATGAACACTGTATTTGCTTTTTTCTATTTCGCTTTTATATTCTTCCAAAACGTCTTCCATTTTGTCTAACATTTTTTCAAAAATTTCTTCTACAGTTACATCTTTATTTTTTATTGCATAAGTGTCTGGAAATAGATAGCCCTCTAATGGATAATAAATTTCATCTTGTTTTATTTCATCTGTTAGGAACCAATATTTATCAATTAGTGAATTTATATAATTTTCATCTTCTAAAACTTGCATTACAGCTTCTTGAGAATTATTTGTTGTTTCTTCTATTTTCTTTGCAAGCCATCTCATATTTTTTCCTTCTATATATGTTATACTTAGCTGGTTTGGATCATGCATTATTCCTGTTTGTAGCATTTGGGTAATTTCTTTTACATTCATATTTTGCTTTAAATAATATTTACCTGCTTGAAAGTTTGTAACTTTATTTAGTTTTACATATAATTTAAATGCCATTTTACTTTTTATTAATTTGTTTTCTTTAAGTATTTCTGCAATTTTATTTGTTCCACTTCCTAATGGAATTGTTACCTCTATTTCATCATCCTTTCTACTAACTTTTGATATTGAAGCTACATACCAAATTAACCCTATTATTGTTAGTAGCAATATAATCGCTACTACACATATAATTATTTTTTTTATATCTAAACCTTTTGCTCTTCTCATTTTTCTCTCCTATTTTTTTACTATATAGTCAACTATATCCTTATAGTCTTTTGTGTTCATATCTTTTGATAATGTTACGCATGTTGTTATTCCAATTTCTCTTAATTTTGGTGAAAGTTCTATTATAAATCTTTTACAAATTTCTTTGTTTTCTATTCCATCGAAGTTAATGTTTACGCCTTTTACCTCGTTTTCGCTAAATAAATTCATTACTATGTCTATTACTTGAGTTCTTGTTTTGTAGTCTTCTAACATTTTTTCTATGTCACTACTCATAGATTTCAAATTTATTGTTTGCCATAATTTTATTTCTCCATTTTCATTTGTATATTCAAATTGGTTTTTGCTTAAATCTAGCTCTATTATTTTTGCTTCTTGTTTTTCTTCCATGTCTTGTCTTATTATATATTCATTATCTAGTTTGTTTGCTTTTACATAACCTACTATTCCATTTTCTGTTCTTATTTGCCTCCAGCCTCTACTTGTTGTGTAATAGCAATTTACTTGTTCTCCCTTCGCTATTTCGCCCACGTCTTTTGATAATGATCTTTGTTTAAATTTAATTTTTGAATTTTCTGTTACTGTTGCTTTTATTAATCCTCTGTTTAGACTTTCTATTACTACTCTATTGGTTTCTTCAATATATTTAATTTTGATATTGTATACTAGTCCCATATCTGAAATTGGCAAATATATTTTATCATTTATTTTTATAATTGCATCTAACATATTTACATTAGAATTATTTACATTCATTTGCTTTTTATCAATTTCTATATTTGCAACTTTTGTATTAGATGTAGTTATAATTTGATTATATTGTTGATCATAATATATGTTTTCATCAAAGAATTTTTTTACATCCTCTTCTGACATATAAATTGTTTTATTTTCATTTATATATAACATGTTCTTTAAATTTTCCGTTACATTATGCTCGTCAATAATTAAATTAACTTTATCTTTATATCTATCTCTTTTATATCCAGGAGCAATGTTTATTATAAATGCTGCTATTAATAATGCTACTACTCCAACTATTACATTTCTAATAAATTTAAGTTTTTTAGCTTTAATTAGTTTTTCTTTTAATTCTTTCACTTTAAAACCTCCATATTTGAAAACAGTATATCATAAAAAATTAATCAATAAAACACATTTTTTTAAAAATTTTGTTGATATTTTTCCTCTAACATGTTAATATTATGGTGTATATTTTGTGCATTATTCGAGAATGCTTAAATTATAGATATACTAGAAGGAGTGTTTAAATTAATGGATTTTCAAGAATGGAAAGATTTTAAGGGTAAAGCTTGGAAAGATGAAATAAATGTTAGAGATTTCATTCAAAATAACTATACACCTTACGAGGGAGATGATAGCTTCCTTGCAGGTCCTACTGATAGAACAACAAAATTGTGGGATGAAGTTTTAAAACTATATGAAAAAGAAAGAGAAAATGGCGGTGTTTTAGACGCTGACACAAAAACTCCATCTGCAATAAATGCTTATGAAGCAGGATATATTGATAAAGACCTAGAACAAATTGTAGGTCTACAAACAGATGCCCCATTAAAAAGAGCAATTATGCCAAATGGTGGTATTAGAATAGTAGAAAAATCAGCAGAAAGTTATGGATTAAAAGTTGATCCAGAAACAGATTATATCTACCATAATTTAAGAAAAACACATAATGATGGTGTGTTTAGTGTTTATACACCAGACATAAGAGCTGCTAGAAGTGCTCACTTACTTACAGGTCTACCAGATGGTTATGGACGTGGAAGAATTATAGGTGATTACAGAAGAGTTGCTTTATATGGTATAGATGCTTTAGTAGCAGAAAAGAAAGAAGAATTAGATCTTCTTAATGTTGATGAATTTACTGAAGAAGTTATTCGTGAACGTGAAGAGGTTTCTGATCAAATAAAAGCATTAAATGACTTAAAAGCTATGGCTGCAAAATATGGTTTTGATATTTCAGTTCCAGCAAAGAATGCTAAAGAAGCCGTTCAATGGTTATACTTTGGTTACTTAGGAGCAATTAAAGATCAAAACGGTGCAGCAATGAGTCTTGGTAGAACATCTACTTTCTTAGATATCTACTTTGAAAGAGATTTTAAAGCTGGTCTTCTTACAGAAGCAGAAGCTCAAGAATTAATGGATCATTTCGTTATGAAATTAAGATTAGTAAGATTTTTAAGGGCACCAGAATACAATGCATTATTTAGCGGAGACCCTGTATGGGTAACAGAAAGCATTGGTGGTATGGGAATTGATGGTAGAACATTAGTTACTAAAAACTCTTTTAGAATTCTTCATACTTTAACAACACTTGGACCAGCTCCAGAACCAAACTTAACAGTTCTATGGTCTACAAGATTACCCGAAGAATTTAAGAGATTTGCAACAGACTTATCTATAAAAACATCATCTATTCAATACGAAAATGATGACTTAATGAGAATTACACTTGGAGACGATTATGGAATAGCTTGTTGTGTATCTGCAATGAAAATAGGTAAACAAATGCAATTCTTTGGAGCAAGAGCAAACCTTGCTAAAACATTACTTT
>OLOV01001659.1_pt1 | contig 16898 bp, 17 predicted proteins | sample 1672931 | NCBI WGS metagenome assembly OLOV01 (sample SAMEA3136738, study PRJEB25190) | human gut metagenome | biome: human gut; feature: human-associated habitat; material: faeces | place: Austria | collected 2013
ATCGCTGCTCGGCTTCAACAAAATGGGGTTCATGCGCACGTCCGGCTCCACACCCGCCGCCTGCGCCTGTACGACCTGTGCGCGACCCATCTCTAAGCCGTCACGGGTAACGAAGCTGTTCAGCGCCATATTTTGACTTTTGAACGGTGCGGTGTGCAGACCGTCCTGCGCGAAAATGCGGCACAGCGCCGCGCATAATAAACTTTTGCCCGCGCCGCTCATCGTGCCCTGCACCATGATGCACTTGGCTTTTTTATTTTCGCTCATTTCAGCACCTCCCGCATGATTTTCAGTAGCTTTTCGTTTTCCTCCGGCGTGCGCACGGCGGTGCGGTACCAGGTGTTATCGAGCCCCGGGTAGTTTGCACAGCCGCGCACGACCGCGCCTTTTTCTTTTAGTCGCTCGCCGAAATCTTCCGGCGCTTTGAATAACAGGAAATTTGCCTGCCCCTCCAAGACGCGCAAGCCGAGCGAGCGCAGGGACGCGATCATTCTGGGCCGCTCCCGTGCGATTAAGCTTCGCACGCGGTCGGCGTATTCGGTTTCACCTAACGCCGCGACGCCTGCCGCCTGTGCGAGTGACGAGACTGCCCACGGCTGCCCCGCTTCACGCATATTTTCTAATAATTTTTCATCTCCGCTGAGTACATAACCGAGCCGCACGCCCGCCATGGCGTAGAGCTTGGTAAAGGCCTTTAGGATGATAAGATTCGATGCATCGTGTAAAAATTGTTTAGCAGTCAGTGCATCGCGGTCGGGTAAAAAGTCCAAAAAGCACTCGGGCAGCTTTTCTTTGAGCTCCAAATTGAGCCCCGTCGTCTCGAACGAGGAAAAGCCCGGTGTGTCGATGATCTCCGCGCCGCAGGGTAGCTCGTAGAGCTCAACATGGCGCGTCGTGTGCCGTCCGCGGCCGAGCGCCTGACTCACCTCGCCCGTCTTGAGCGACATGCTGGGGTCGAGCGCATTCAGAATGCTCGACTTGCCAACGCCGGAGTTGCCTGTGACGGCGGAGAGCCGCCCGACGAGCTGGGCGCGAAGCGCCTCGATGCCTTCGCCCGTCTCCGCACTGACGCTGACGGTGCGAAAGCCTGCGCTTTCATAGTATTCCCGCAGCGCGTCCGCGGGGTCTAAGTCGCACTTGTTGATGCAGATGAGCACGTCGCAGCCCTTGAGCGCGGCGATGGCCGTCATGCGGTCGACCAAATATGGATCGGTCTTCGGGATCGCCTGTGAGCAGACGATGACCATCTGGTCGATGTTGGCGACGCTCGGGCGGTCAAAGCTGTTTCGGCGCGGCAGAATTTCGTCGATGCGGCCTTCGCCGCCCGGCACCTCGCAGAATTCGACGTCGTCGCCCACGAGCGGCGAAATGCCCTCCCTGCGGAATTTGCCCCGGGCGCGGCATTGGAGCGTCCCGCCGCCGGTATTCACATAGTAGAAGCCGCTGAGGGCTTTTTCAATGCGCCCCCGGCTCAAAAGCGTATCTCCTGGGCGGGGGAAACGATAGTGGTATCTGTCTCCACATTGGTGAAGTAAGCGCAGACGGTAGCGCCCGTGCCGGCCACACCGGAGAAGGTATAGCTGATCGTCCCCATGGTAGCGCTGAGATACTGGCTGTCCACCACGGCGCCGTCCTGCTCGAACTCCACCTTGACCATGCCCTCCCAGCCGGTGGGCATGGTGAACTCCACCACCTTGGTGTGCAGGGCCGTGGACTCGTTTTCACTGCCGCTGACGGTGAAGCTGATCCGCGTACCGCCGTCCACCACCGTTTTCGGCTCAATATCCTGATGGACCACCGTGCCGGCAGGCTCGAAGTTGTACGGGTCGTAGGTGATCTCGCCGATGGTCAGGCCCAGGTCCTGGGCGTCGTGGATGGCGTTGGAGATATTCATGCCGGTGAAGGTGGGAACGGTCACTGTCTCCGGGCCGGTGCTGATGTGGAGAATGACGGTCTGGCCCTTTGTCAGGGGCTGATCCGCCGCCGGCTCGGTGGACACCACCACGTCGGTGGGATATTTGTCAGACATCTCATACACCGGCTGGAACGCAAGCTCCAGCCCCATGTCGCCCAGCAGCACCCGGGCCTGGCGGTACTCCATGCCCACCACATTCTTCATATATTCCTTTTCCGGCGCTTCCGCCACATAGACCTGGATGACCAGGTTGCTCTTGCGGGTCTTGCCGGCGGTGGGGTCCTGCTCCACGATCTGACCCGGCTCATACTGGTCTGTCACCCGGGTGCCTACCACCTCGATGTAGAAGATGTCCTTCACCTCATCCATGAGTTGGGCTTCCTCCACGGTCTTGCCCCGCACATCGGGGACAGGGTAGCTCTTGTTGCTGCCGGCAGGGCCAAAATCGCCCAAAATCAGCTTGAACAGCAGCAGCACCAGCACCAGCGCCGCCGCGAAGATACCCACGATGATGGCCAGCGACTTCTTATCACGCCGGGGCGGCTCGTCGTCCCGGTAGTCGTCGCGCCGTGCCTCGGCAGAGCGCTTTTTCACGGCGGAGGCCACTTGAGAAGTGGGCAGCGGCATGGTGGGCTCACTCTCGGAGGAGGGCGTGTCCAGCTCGCGGCGGATATAGTCCATATCCACCGACGGATCCTTGCGGAACTTCTCCAGGTCCGCCAGCATGGCATCGGCGGTAGGATAGCGCTTGTTGGGGTCGCTGTTCATGGCCTTCATGCAGATCAGCTCCAGCGGCTTGGGGATGCTGGGGTCGATGTCACGGGGGGCGAGGGGCACGGAGCTGAGATGCTGGATGGCCACGGATACGGCGCTCTCTCCCTCGAAGGGCAGGCGGCCCGTGAGCATCTCGTACAGCACCACGCCGGCGGAATAGATGTCGGATCGGGCGTCGATACGGTCGCCCCGGGCCTGCTCCGGGGAGATATAGTGGACAGAGCCAAGAGCCTCCTGGGTCAGTGTCTGTCCGGCGTTGGCAAGGCAGGCGATGCCGAAATCGGCCACCTTCACGCTGCCGTCACGCAGGACCATGATGTTCTGGGGCTTGATGTCACGGTGGATGATGCCCCGGCTGTGGGCATGGCTCAGGCCGCGCATGATCTGGGTGATGAAGTGCAGGGACTCGCGCCAGTCCATGCGGCCGCGGCGCTCCATATACTGCTTGAGGGTGATGCCGTCAATGAGCTCCATGACGATATACTCCGTGTCCGGGTTGGTGGACACATCGTATACCGAGACGATGTTGGCGTGGCTCAGCTGGGCCACGGCCTGGGACTCATCGTGGAAGCGGCGGCGGAAGTCGGCGTTCTCCGCCAGGTCGCTCTTGAGTATCTTGATGGCGACCAAACGGTTCAGCCGGTGACAGCGCGCCTTGTAGACGTTAGCCATGCCGCCCGATCCGATCAGCTCCAGTATTTCATAGCGGTCGTCCAGCATTTTTCCGATATACTGATCCATGGTCGTCAACTCCTTTCTTCGTCATTCAGCAGCAGCACGGCGGTGATATTATCCGGCGCGCCCCGCTGGAGGGATATTTGCAGCAGATGCTCCAGGCAGCCGTTCACATCGCCGTCGTACAGCACTTCAAACAGCATCTCCTGGTCGGACACGGTGTTCACCAGTCCGTCGGTGCAGAGGAGTATGTACTCCCCGCTGCGCCAGGGCAGCGTAAACGTGTCGGCCTTGGCGTCGATGTCCGGGCCCAGCGCCCGGGTGATCAGGTTGCGGTTGGGATGGCGGCGGGCCTCCTGAGGCGTGATGTCGCCCTTGGCCACCATGCTCTCCACCACCGAGTGATCGCGGGAGATCTGGCGGATGCCCTCCGGGGTGATATGGTAGGCGCGGCTGTCGCCAATATTGGCGATGAGCGCCATGTCGGGGCGGGCCAGCGCGCAGACCAGCGTCGTGCCCATGTGGCGGTAATCCGCATTGCGCCCCGCCTCACGGCGGATGGCGTCGTTGGCGGCGGCGATGGCCGCCAGCATCACGTGACGGAGCTGGTCGGCGGTCATATCCGCCCGCAGGTCATTTTGTATCTCACGCTGGAAACAGGCCACGGCGATGGCGCTGGCCACCCGGCCGCCGTGGGTGCCGCCCATACCGTCGCAGACCACGGCGGCGGTGCAGCCGCCGGCCTTGAAGGCGGCGTAGGCGTCCTGATTCTCGCTGCGGACAAGGCCTGTGTTGGTGATACCCCATAGCTTCACGCTGGTTCACATCCTTTTCGTGATAAATAGTCCAGCAAGGAAATAGGCTTTACAGCTGGCCCATTTCCTGCATTTGCTTTCTTCGCAGCTGGCCGCAGGAGGCGTCGATGTCGCCGCCCAGGCTTCTGCGGACGGTGGCCGTCACGCCCAGGCTCTCCAGCTTCTGCTGGAAGGCCGCGATGCGGCGGCTGGGCTTGTAGGGGCTCTCCACCACGTCGTTCAGGGGGATCATATTGACGTGGCCGGGCATACCCCGGAGCTTTTTGGCGATCAGCTCCGCCTGCCAATCGTGGTCGTTGACGCCGTCGATCATGGCGTACTCGAAGCTGATGCGGCGGCCTGTCTTCTTGAAGTAGCGGTGGCAGGCATCGAACAGCTCCTCCACATCATACGCGCGGTTCACCGGCATGATACGGCTGCGGGTCTCGCTGTCCGGCGCGTGGAGGGAGACGGAGAGGGTGAGCTGGAGCTGCTTCTCCGCCAAAGCGTCGATGCCGGGCACAACGCCGCAGGTGGACAGGCTGATGTGGCGCATACCGATGTGCAGGCCGTTGGGGCTGTTGACCAGCTCCAGAAAGCGCAGCACGTTGTCCATATTGTCCAGCGGCTCGCCGATGCCCATGAGTACGATGTTGGAGATGGGCACGCCGCTGTCCAGCTGGGTGAACAGCACCTGGTCCAGCAGCTCCGAGGGCCGCAGGTCGCGGACCTTGCCGGCGATGGTGCTGGCGCAGAAGGCGCAGCCCATGCGGCAGCCCACCTGGGACGAGATGCAGACGGTGTTGCCGTGGTGATAGCGCATGAGGACGCTCTCGATGCAGTTGCCGTCGGCCAGCTCCCAGAGGTATTTGATGGTGCCATCCAGCCGGGAGACCTGCTTTCGGGCCACGGTGGGCGCGGTGATGAAGCACTGCTCCGCCAGCTGGGTACGCAGGGACTTGGAGAGGTCTGTCATATCGTCAAAGGACGTGATGCCCCGGTGCAGCCAGGTGAATACCTGCCGGGCGCGGAAGGCGGGCTGGCCCAGGGCATTAAAATAAGCGGTCAGTTCCGCTTCCGTCATGGATTTGATGTCGGTCATAGTTATTCCTCGCTGCGGCGGCGCATACGGCAGATAAAGAAGCCGTCCGTTCCGGTACGGTGGGGATAGAGGGTCACAGCGCCGTCACAGCCGCCGATGCCGGGCAGCGTGAAGGGCGTTTTTTCAAACTCGGGGTGAGAGGCCAGAAAGGCGGACATCTGGCCCTCGTTCTCCTCCGGCAGGATGGTGCAGGTGGCGTATACCAGCACGCCGCCGGGGCGGACATAGCGGCAGACGTTGTCTAAAATGGCCTTTTGGATGGGTGGCAGCTGCGCCAGCTCCGCCGGCTTCTTATAGCGGATGTCCGGCTTCTTGCGGATGATGCCCAGACCCGAGCAGGGTACGTCCGCCACCACCAGGTCGGCCTGGTCAAGCCAGGCGGCGTGCTCCTCCCTGCCGTCCGCCAGGGCGGTGCGGATGGAGCGGAGGCCCAGACGCTGCGCGCCGTTTTCGATGAGCTTCAGCTTGTGAGGGTGGATGTCGCAGGACAGGATGTCGCCGCCGTCGGCCATGTCCATGGCCAGGGCGAAGGACTTGCCACCGGGGGCGGCGCAGACGTCCAGCACCCGGGCGTGCTCGTCCGGGGCGGCGGCCAGGGACACCAGCCGCGCCGCCGCGTCCTGCACGGTGCAGCGTCCCTCGGTGAAGGCGGGCAGCTTCTCCAGATCACCTGTGCCGGTGACGGTGAAGCAGCCCTCCAGCCACGGGTGGGGCGTGACCTCCGCGCCCGCCGCCTCCAGCTCCTGCCGCAGTGCGGCGGGGGTGGTTTTCAGGGGGTTGGTCTGTATGGTGGTGGGCACGGGCTGGTTGTGCAGCGCCAAAAGCTGCTCCGCTTCCTCCCGGCCCAGCAGCTTTATGAGCCGCTCCACCAGCCAGCGGGGGTGGCTGTATTGCAAGGCCAGCCGATCCGCGTCATCCTTGCCCCGCAAGGGAGGTAAAGCATTTTTACTTGCCACGCATTTCCGCAGCACGGCGTTGGCCATGCCGGCGGCGCGGGGTCTGCCCCAGCGCTTGGCCTGCTCCACGGCCTCGTTCACCGCGGCGCGCTCCGGGATCTTGTCCATGAACAGGATCTGATAGACACCCAGCCGCAGGATATAGGCCACCACAGGCTCTAAGTGGCTGGCCCGCTGGCTGCACCAGTGGTCGATATAGTAGTCCAGCAGGGCGCGGTTCTGCACCACGCCATAGACGAGGCGGCTGCACAGCGCCGCGTCCCGGCTGTCCAGTCCGGCCCGCTGCACGGTACGCTTCAGGCTGCCGTCGGACCAGCCGCCCCGGCTGGTCTGCAGCAGCGTTTCCAGCGCCGCGTCCCGGGCATTTCTTACGTTGGTCATGCGTCCACCTGCACGGGGTGGCCGCAGAGGTAATTCGCCGCGGTCATACGCTTGCCGCCCTCGGCCTGCACTTCAAGGATACGCAGCGTCTTGCCGTCGCCGCAGGCGATGTCGATGCCATTCTTCCCCGCCGCAAGGATCTTCCCCGGCGCGGCGGCGGTGTCGCCGCCTACGGCGGTGCGATAGACCTTCACCATCTTGCCGTCCAGCGTCATGACGGCGCAGGGCCAGGGGATCAGGCCGCGGACCTGGTCGTGGAGCTGCCGGGCGGGCTTGGTGAAATCCAGCGGCGACAGGCTGCGGTCCAGCATGGGCGCATAGGTGAAGGCGCTGTGGTCCTGGGGCGTCCGGGTGGCCGTGCCGTCTTGCAGGCGGCACACCGCCTCGCTGAGGGCTTCCGCGCCCAGCTCCGCCAGACGGTTGGTCAGCGCCAGCGCGTCCTCGTCCGGGTCGATGGCCGTTTCGCGGCAGAGGATGATGTCCCCCGCGTCCAGCTCCTTGGCCATATACATGATGGTCACGCCGGTGGCCGTCTCACCGTTGAGGATAGCCCAGTTGATGGGCGCCGCGCCCCGGTACTTGGGCAGCACCGAGGAATGGACATTGATAGAGCCGTAGGGCGGCGTATGCAGAATATCCTCCGGCAGGATCTTGCCGTAGGCCGCCACCACGATCAGCTCCGGGGCGAGGGACTGGACGATGGACAGCGCCTCTCCGTCCCGCATTTTCAGCGGCTGATACACCGGGATATTCTGTGTAATGGCATATTCCTTTACAGGGGAGAATGCCATCTTGTGGCCGCGGTTCCTGGGCTTGTCCGGCTGGGTGAACACACCGCAGACATCGTGCCCGTCCTCCACCAGCCGCCGCAGCGACGCCACGGCGAAATCCGGCGTTCCCATAAACAAAATACGCATCAGGTATCCTCTTCTTCCGTCTCTTCGATCTCGTACTCGTCGGCGTGGTCGTCCAGCCACTTCTGCAGCTCCTCGCCCTCCAGCAGGTGGTCGGTGTGCTCCACGAACAGGTGGCCGTCCAGGTGCTCGATCTCGTGGCAGAAGCAGCGGGCGGTCAGGCCCTCGTCCTCCGCCTCAAACCAGTTGCCGTCCCGGTCCTGGGCACGGACACGGACGATATAGGGCCGCGTCACCTCGCCGTATTTCCCGGGGACGCTGAGGCAGCCCTCCAGGCCGGTCTGCTCGCCCTCGGTGTAGATGATCTCCGGGTTGATCAGCTCGATGAGCTGGTCATCCTCGTCCAACACCACGCACACCCGGCGCAGCACACCCACCTGGGGCGCGGCCAAGCCCACGCCGCCGGACTCCTCCAGCGTGTCCGCCATGTCATCCAGCAGCGTGCGGAGACGGCTGTTGAAGTCGGTCACAGGGCGGCAGACCTTGGTCAGGCACTCCTCGCCCTGCAATGCTATCTTTCGTAATGCCATATCGCTTACCTCTATTCCAAAATCAAAATTAGCTCAATCCATGAGATCGCAGTCCACGCGGATATGCAGCCGCCGGTTCTCCGCCCGCTGGGCAAAAGCCCGCATGAAGGAGGACAACAGGCCGCGGACCTGGGCGTTGTTCTCGCCCAGCAGCAGCAAACGGTAGCGGTAGCTGCCGTTGATACGCACCACCGGCGCGGGCGCAGGACCGATCAGCTCCAGCCCCCTGTCGTCATAGGGCGGCTTCTTCACCGCCGCGTCCAGGCCGCTTCGCAGCAGTCCCACGGCGCGGCGAACGGCGTCCTCCTCCCCGCCGCTGACCGTGATGATGAACTGGTCGGCAAAGGGCGGGTCGCGCCGGAGACGGCGCAGCTGTATTTCGCTGCGGTAAAAGCGCTCATAGTCCTGGGCCGCCGCGGCCTGGATCACGTCGTTCTCCGGCGTGTAGGTCTGGATCACCGCACGGCCCTCCTTCGCGCCCCGTCCGGCGCGGCCCACCACCTGGGTCAGCAGGTTGAAGGTGCGCTCGGCGGCGCGGTAGTGGTCCACATACAGCGACAGGTCGGCACTGAGTACGCCCACCAGTGTCACATTCTCAAAGTCCAGTCCCTTGGCCACCATCTGCGTGCCCAGCAGAATGGGCACGCGCCGCTCCTCGAACTGCCGGAGCAGCGCCTCGTGGCCCGCGGACACGGTGTCTGCGTCCATGCGCAGCACCTCTGTGCCGGGGAATAGCTCGTGCAGCTCCTCCTCCACACGCTGCGTGCCGAAGCCGATATGCTTCAGCGCGCCGCCGCAGTCGGGACAACGCTCCGGTGCGGGCTGGGAAAAGCCGCAGTAGTGGCACATGAGCCGGTCGTTGGCGCTGTGGTACGTCAGGTACACACTGCAGCGGGGACATTCCGGCACATAGCTGCACTGGGGGCACAGCAGCTGGCGGCTGCTGCCCCGGCGGTTCAGGAACAGGATGCTCTGCTCCCCCGCCGCCATGTTTTTTTGCAGCTCGTCATACAGCGGCTGGCTGATGACGGTGCTGCGGCCCTGCCGCAGCTCATGGCGCAGGTCCGCCACGATGACCCAGGGCAGCGCCTGCCGGTTGAACCGCTGCCGCAGCTCCAGCAGACCGTAGTCGCCCTTTTCCGCGTGCCAGGCCGTCTCCACCGTGGGGGTGGCGGAGCCCAGCAGCAGCCGCGCGCCCTCCTGGGCGCAGCGGTACTTGGCCACGTCACGGGCGTGGTAGCAGGGTGCGTTCTCGGACTCGTAGGAGCCCTCCTGTTCCTCATCCATGACGATGAGACCCAGCTCCACCAGCGGTGCGAACACCGCCGAGCGCGTGCCCAGCACGATGCGGGCCTCGCCCCGGCGGATGCGCTTGTACTGGTCGTACCGCTCCGTCATACGCAGGCCGCTGTGTAAAAGCGCCACCCGGTCACCGAAGTAGGCGGTAAAGCGGGCCATCATCTGGGGCGTCAGGGCGATCTCGGGGACGAGGATCATTACGGACTTGCCCCGTTCCAGCAGCAGCTGGGCCAGCCGGATATACACCATGGTCTTGCCGCTGCCGGTAACGCCCAGCAGCAGCGTGACGCCGGCCTCACCCCGGTCTATCTGCGCCAGCAGCGCGTCGCAGACACGCTGCTGCTCGTCGTTCAGTGTAATGTTTGTCGCCTTTACAGCATACTGTTTTTCGGATATACGGTACTCCTCCTGCTCGCGCAGGGATACCGCGCCCAGCCGGCACAGATCGTCCACGGTCTTTTTTGCCGCGCCGGTGAAATACCGCAGGTCGTGAAGGGCCGTTTCGCCGTTCCGGGCCAGAAACGACACCACTTCCCTGCGTTTGGAGGACCGGCCCGCCAGATCTGCGGCCTGCTCCGCCGGTACGCAGAGGGACGCAAAGGCCACCACCTTGTCGCGGACCTTTTTCTGCTGCTCCGTGGTGTGGGTCAGCGTTCCCGCCTTCTCCATGCGGCGCAGCAGCGGCGGTATATCGTCGCCCAGGGCCTGACACAGCTTGTCCTCCGCCAGCGGGCCGTCCTGCAGAAGCCGGGCCACCGCCTGCTCCCGTTCCGGGGCGTCCGGCATCAGCACCGGCTGGCGCAGCGACCAGATCTCCCGGTAGCGATACCACACGGCGGCGGGTAGGATGGTGCGCAGCGCGTCGTAGAAGGTGCAAAAATACCGGCGGCTCATCCACAGGGCCAGCCGCAGCTCCTTCTCCGTCACCACCGGCTCGTCGTCCAGCAGCGAACGGACGGCCTTCAGCGGCTTGGCCGACACTTCCTGATGCAGAGACAGGATCACACCCTCACTGAGCCGGTTGCCGCGTCCAAAGGGGACCAACACACGGCATCCCACCCGGCCCGACAGCTCGTCGGGCAGCAGATAGTCATACGCCTTGTCGATGGCATACGTCGCCGCCTGCACGGCCAGCTTGGCGACAATGGGCATCTCAGTTCCCGTCTTCCTCGATGACAGGATTGCTGTGGTACTTGCCCTCCGCCACCTCGTCAATAGCCAAGGTCACGGGCTTCTCGTCCAAATGCATGCCGGTGGTCTCCGCCTCGGCGGCGATCTGACGGGCACGGCGTGCCACCACATTCACTATCATATAGCGGTTGGGGATATACTGGGTCAGCTTGTTCATAGCGGGATAGAGCATAGACATAACGTTCACTTTTCCTTTCTGTTGATGATCAAATTCATACGCTCGGCGGGCTTGCAGTGTTCTGCGCACAAAATGGCGCGCAGCTCCTCCACCGCCTGCTCCACCGTGTCGTTGATGACAAAGTAATCATAGTCTCCGGCCATTTCCAGCTCCACCTGGGCGCGGATCAGGCGCTTCTGTACTTTCTCCGGCGTGTCCGTACCGCGGGCGGTGAGCCGGCGCTCCAGCTCGGCCCAGCTGGGCGGCGCGATGAAGATACGCACCGTCTCCGGACGCTTGGCGCAGACCTGCACCGCACCCTGGCGCTCGATGTCCAGGATCACGTCCTTGCCCCGGGCCATGGCGTCGTCCACGTACATCTTGGGCGTTCCGTAGAAGTTGCCCACGTACTCGGCGTACTCCAGAAACGCGTCGGCGGCGATCATATCACGAAATTCATCCGGCTGGATGAAGTGGTAGTCCACGCCGTCCCGCTCCCCCTCCCGGGGCTGGCGGGTGGTGGCGGAGATGGAAAAATACAGGTCGTCCCGGCCCTCGAACAGGGCATGGAGCACGGTGCTCTTGCCCACGCCGGACGGCCCGGACACAATAAAGGTTTTTCCGGTCCTATGCACGCTCATTCATCCTCCTCTGTCAGATCCTTCACCGCGAGGCCCAGCCGGGGCGCCAAACGCTCTGCCGGCAGGGCGGACAGCACCACGTGGTCGCTGTCCATCATCAGCACGGAGGCCGTTTTGCGCCCAAAGGTGGCGTCGATGAGCATACCGCGGTCGCGGGCCTCCTGCACCAGCCGCTTCACCGGCGCGGAGTCCGGGCTGACCAGCGCGATAAGCCGGTCCGCGGAAACGAGATTTCCGAACCCAATGTTTACAAACTGCATACGGGCCACCTCATTCCATATTCTGGACCTGCTCGCGGATCTTCTCCACCTCGGCCTTCATATTCACCACATCCTGGGCGATGGTCAGGTCGTTGCACTTTGAGCCGATGGTGTTGCACTCGCGGTTGACCTCCTGAATGAGGAAGTCCAGCTTGCGGCCCACCGGCTCATCGCTGGCCAGCATGGCCCGGAGCTGGGCAATATGGCTGCGCAGGCGCACCGTTTCCTCATCCACGGCGATCTTATCAGCAAAGATGGCCGCCTCGGTGAGGATTCGGCTCTCGTCGATGGTGGTGGATTGCAGCACCTCCTGCATCTTGGCCTCCAGCCGCTGGCGGTAGGCCGCCACGGTCTGGGGCGAGCGCTCCTCCACCTTGCCCACCACCGCTTCAATGGTGGTAATGCGGCCAGCCACGTCCGCCGCCAGCTTCTCGCCCTCCACGGCGCGCATGGCATTATATGCGGCCAGCGCGTCGTCCAGCACGGCGCAGATGTCGGCGGCGATGGCCTCCACATCCTCCTCCGCCTTGGTGACGGCCAGCACGTCCGGGAACTTGGCCAGCACCTCCGGCGTAATGTCGCCGGACAGGTCAAACATGGTCTTCAGTCGGGTCAGCGCATCATAATACCCCCGGGCCAGCGGCTCGTTCACCGCCACCACCGCCGCGTCGGCGGCGCTGGCGTCGATGGTGACGAACACGTCCACCTTGCCCCGGGAAATGGCCTGCTGCACCCGGGCCTTCATGCGGTCCTCGGCAAAGATATAGGCACGGGGCATCTTCACCGTGCAGTCCAGATAGCGGTTGTTGACGGAGCGCACCTCCACCGTAATGTCGCGCCCATTGCGCATCTCACGGGCACGCCCGTAGCCGGTCATACTCTTGACCACTGGATCATCTCCTTTATTGTAATGGAAAGGGACGTGCGTCCCTGTATTGTCTCGTTCAGCAGAAGCACACCGGCACGCCCAGCGCGTTGCAGCACAGCGTTGCGCCGCACAGACGCAGGCAGTCCGCATTGCCGCAGGAGGTGGTGGTCATGGTGCTGTAGCCGTTGGGACGGTAGCCGTCCCGGCCCTCCGCCACGTCCAGCGCCCGCTGGTACTCCACATTGTCCGGGTCCATCTGCACTGCCGTCTGGTAATACCGCCGGGCATCGTCCAGCCAGCCCCGGCGGTAGCAGATCGCGCCCTTGAGGAAGTTCCACTCCGCGTCGTGGTCGGACTGGGCGTTCAGCAGCTCCTCCGCCAAATTCAGGTTGCCCTGCTGGATGGCCATGCGCACCCGCTGGTATCGGGACGTATAGCCGCTCTGATAGCCGTAGCTCTGGCCGTAGCCTTGACCATAGCTCTGGCCGCCGTAGCTCTGGCCGCCGGTGCGGGCGGCCTTGCGCTGGGACTGGACCGTCTCGTAAGCCTCGTTGATCTCCTTCATCCGCTCCTGGGCCAGGTCGGCCAGGGGGTTATCGTGATAATTGTCCGGGTGGTACTTCCGCGCCAGATCGCGGTAAGCCTTTTTCACCTCTTCATCAGTGGCGGTGCTGGGCACGCCCAGCACCTGATAGGGATCACGCATGATCGGTGTCCGCCTTTCGTATAGGTTCTTCTCTCTACCATCGATTGACAAGGGCAAGCACGGTTTTGACGGGCAGAAATGCGCCCATACTGCGTCAAGCCCCTTGGCAATACGGCAAGTATTACCTGCGGGTCTTTTCTTGTCTGGACACATTTCTGCTCCGACAAAACTGCTCGCACCTGCCAGCGATGTATTTTCGAGTGATTTTTGGCTTTTGAGACGCAGGCTTGCTGGCGCAAGCCAAGGCGAAAAGGGCAAAAAGCGCCGGAAAGACACGCTGTCAGGCGTGTTTGCCCTTGTTAATCGATGGTATAGTTGTCGAAATAGCCCTGGATGTAGACGATGGGCGTACCCTTGTCGCCGCTGCCGCTGGTCAGGTCGCACAGAGAACCGATCAGGTCGGTAAGGTTGCGGGGGGTGGTGCCCTCGGACACCATGCTTCCCACCAGGGACTGCTTGGCGTCCTTGGCCCTGATCTTCTCGGAGATGGCCTTCTGCAGCGCCTCGCCTTTCAGGTCGGCAAATTCCTTGTCCGCCAGGTACTTCAGCTTCAGCTCGTTGGGCGTGCCCACCAGGCCGGCGGTGTAGCCGGGGGCGACCACGGGGTCGGCCAGCTCCCAGATCTTGCCGGCAGGGTCTTTGAACGCGCCGTCGCCGTAGACCATGGCCTCCACACGCTTGCCGGTGGCCTCGCCCATGGCCTGACCGATGGCCTCCGCCACGGACTTGGCGTCCCGGGGGAACAGCTTCACACGGTCGTCGTCAGCCTTGTTGCTGCCCAGCAGGCCATACTGGGGGTTATAGCCGCTGCCGTCCACCGGGGCGGTCAGCAGATCGTCCAGCCCCAGCACCACCTTCGCGCCGGCGGCGGTGAGCAAACGCTTGCTGCGCTGGCGGGAGTGGATGTCGCAGCAGATGATGGCGTCGGTGTAGTCCAGCACCGCCTGGACACGGTTGGCAAACACGATCTCCGCCTCCGCGCCGGCCTCCTCGATGATGGACTTGTAGTAGTCCACATAGTCCACGCCGGTGAAGGGATGGATCACAGCGCCGAAGGCCTGACGGAACTGGGTCAGGCTCAGCACATCGTGCCAGGGGTCGATGCCCGCCTCGTCCAGCTGGTCCAAAGATACCAGATGGTTGCCCACCTCGTCGGAGGGATAGCTCAGCACCAGCACCACCTTTTTCACGCCCAGGGCGATGCCCCGCAGCAGCAGGGAGAAGCGATTGCGGCTCAGAATGGGGAACGTGACACCTACGGTCTGGCCGCCGGTCTTGGCCTTCACGTCGGCGGCGATCTGCTCGCAGGTGGCGTAGTTGCCCTGGCAGCGGGCCACCACGGACTCGGTCACAGCCACCACATCGCCATCACGGGCGGTGATGCCGTTTTCCTGCAGCGCGTTCAAAACGGTGTCCACCGTGGTCTTGACGATGTTGTCGCCCTCGCGGAAAATAGGCGCGCGAACGCCCCGGACAACCGTGCCCAAAGTTCTGCTCATAGTAACAGCTCCCCTATCATCTTAATATCAATATCAGGCGCGGCACAGCCGCGCAGCGGGAATAAGTATATCACATTTTTGACATAAGTGAAATACATAAATCTAATACCCGCGTTTTTCTGTGCTAATATCTTTCGATGAATTTCCTCTTGCTTTTTCAGGAGAAACGTGTATAATGGCAGAGTAGCCGTTCTGTGCGGCGGAAAATTGTATATTCGGGCTTGTAGCTCAGCTGGGAGAGCGTTCGGTTCGCATCCGAGAGGTCGAGGGTTCGAATCCCTTCAGGTCCACCACGAAAAGCTGTGAAATTTCATATTTCACAGCTTTTTTGCAACTTTTTGAGAAAATTTATGCGGATGCGAACCGAGCGTTTCCGGCGAATTATGGAGATTTTAGGGAGTATTGACCCCAAGCGGTTCGCATCTGAAAAACAACATATAGAAAAACGAGAGCGTCGGATCGACGAGCGGTGTCAGGGCTGTCCCTACCCACGCCACGGCATCGTCTGCTGGCATTGGAGGTCGGCGACGCGGTCAAGGCGGACTGCAAGTGTGGATGAGTTGAATGCGCTGGACGGCAAGGGAACCGCACGGCAGCTCATTGATAGCGGCAGCGGCACGATCACGCCTTACGGTGTGGTTTACGACAACGGCATGAAGTTAGAGCAGGTCTACGATGGCCGGTTCCTCCCTTGCTACTACTATGAGCCGAACGCCATCACCGTTGCGGTGAGTTCCAAAATCAAGCCGCTTGGTAGGCAGACAAACTGGAATTTGTTTGTACAATGTTCAAGATATAACTGTTATTATGTCTTGATTAGAGTACAAACTCATATAAGAGGAACTTCCTCGGTACTCCAATATCAACATATGTGATTTCGACCTTATCCACATACTTAAATCCAAACGACATATACATTTTCTGTGGAATATCATTTCCCTCTATGCAATCAAGACGAATTGATTTAAGGTTTCTTTCCCTTGCTGTGTCTATTGCGTGTTGAACTAACTGCTTCGAGTATCCACGACCTCCATATTCCGGAAGGACACGCAAGGCATGAAGAACTACTGTCTCGTTATCATTTGCATCAATAAGCCATTTAACTGTGTGATACGCCTCATCACGATCATGATTCATAATATACGCCGCAACAATTCGACCATCTTCAATACCGATAAACTGATTTCTCTCTTTGATTGCATCTTTGATCATTTCATCTGGAGGGAAACCACCTTTATCTCCCTCCGGCAGAAAATCCTTTTCGCTCAAAACTTTACACATACCGTCATAAAACTGTCGCAATTTTATAAAATTTTTCTCTTCTGCATATCTGATAATCATAGAAATCTATCCCTCCAGGAAGTTTGGTAATTTTTACAGACAGAGTACTCTTGCAATCTGTCTATTTTTCTCATTTAATATTCATGTATAATATATGTATCTCCTTTTTCATGCAACTCCATATACGTTTTAGGTGATTTACTACCATAATTACTCTATCATTAATTGATTTCATTGTCTATATACAGACAACTAACATGCACAAAAACGGTACCAAGATGCATAATTATGAAAACTGCTTATCAAATTCTTCTGCGTCCTGCTCATCTACGAGATAGCCTTCCGGTGTTGCATACTCTCCAGTAATCTCATCAAGATAACCAGGTACAAGCTCTTTACACAGAAAGAATGATGCATCTTCCCCCTCTGGCAATCCATGATATCGGATACCATACTCGCTTGCCTGCCTGAATCCACTCTTTCCATAAAAATCAATATTTTCTTCAAAGCATAATGCTCCAGACATCCAGGGCGGTATACATTCCAAAAACTATCCCTTACCAGATTTTCCACTTTGCGATATTCACTTTTTTCTTCTAAACGGATTACTATATTATTTTTCATGATCTGATTTTCCTTCACTTCAACTCTTGTACCAAACTTTTTATAGCTGATACAAATTCATCTTTTACATTTTGCTTATCTTCTGCTCCATCATACATGCTGTAATAAAAATACATAACTGCATAAAATCCGGCAGCTTTATCCTTAGCATTTGCAATTCCAATACTTTCAAATAAATCTTTCACATAAGAAGCAGGTCCAGCCACGAGATATTGCTGATATAAATTCTGCATTTCTTCACTGCGAAACTGCTCTATGGTCAGCATTTTTCGAAACGATGATGCAAAATCATCCTCTGTCCAGTATTCAAACATAGACTTGCTGTATTCCA
>OLOV01001661.1_pt1 | contig 16890 bp, 10 predicted proteins | sample 1672931 | NCBI WGS metagenome assembly OLOV01 (sample SAMEA3136738, study PRJEB25190) | human gut metagenome | biome: human gut; feature: human-associated habitat; material: faeces | place: Austria | collected 2013
GGGCAACGCCGCCGGGTACATCCGCCTGAATCTGGCCATGCCCCGCAGCATCATCGAGACCGGCCTGACCCGCATGGTGGAGGCCATCCGCAAGGAACAGGAGTAAATCAGAAATCGTATACAAGCCATCAGAAAATATCTCCCCGGTATGGCGGTGCGCCTTGCCACCGCCATGCCAAGCTAAAATAATGAGCTGTAACGCCACCGTATGATCCTTCATACGATGGCGTTTTGATTGCCTGTCAGCTGTTTTGAGCCGTACCGAACTGCTGGCTGCCGGGTCTTTCCGGCGGCTGGCCGCCGCCGGAGAAATCGGGAGCCTGCTGGCCGCCGTCTCTATCGCCGGGACGCTGGCCGCCGTTTCCGGGGCCTCCCATACCGCCGGAGGAAATGCTGCCGGTCTGGGCGGTGGCGGTCAGGGCCGTGTCCCCGGCGGTCAGGGTATAGCTGCCGTCGGCGGTCAGCTCAGGGGAGGAGAAGAACACAAAGTTGGCATTGCACAGGGCAGTGCCGCTGTAAACGGCGCTGCCGTCGCTGCCGGTGATGGTCACAGCGGCGTCCTTGGCGATGCTGGCGCTGCCGCCGTCCATGTCACCGGGGCGTCCGCCGCCCATACCGCCGGTGGAGCCGAAGGTGACGCAGGGCTGCTCCGCCGTCAGGTTCATCCCCATACCGGCGCTGCCGCCTGCCGCCAGCACCGTGCCGCCGGAGACGGTGATGGCGCCGTCGGCGTCCAGCGGCTGGTTGTCCGCCGCGTTGGCTGTCCACACGGTGACGGTGCCGCCGGAGATGGTCAGGTCACCGTTGGAATCGAAGCCGTCTCCACTGGAGGAGCAGGCGGTGATGACGCCGCCGGAGATATTCATGCTGAAGGCATAGCCGCTCAAATCGGAGTTGGCAGCGTTGAGACAGTCGCCGGAGGAGAGAATGTCAATGTTTCCGGAGAGGACGTTCAGCTCCGCCGCCTCAATACCCTCGTAGCACTCCGTGATGGCGATGGTGGGGCCGTCGGTGCCGTCTCCGCCGATGTTCAGCACCAGATCGCTGTGAATGGCGTCGTCAGCGGCGAAAATGGTCAGGGTGCCGCTCTCCACATTCAGCAGCTGCTGGGCGTTGATGGCGTCGTTGACCGGCGCATTGATGGTCAGCGTCAGCTCCCGGATGGTCAGGGAGGCCTCGCCCTCCTCGGTGGTGGACGCGCCGGACTTGATGCCGTTCTTGCCGTTGGCGTTGATGGTCAGCGCGCCGCCGCCGCACAGCGTCACCTGCGCGCCGTCCTTGCACTTGATGACGGCGTTTTCCGCCTCGGTGTTGTCGGGATAGCTGTCGTCATTGTTTTCCGCCGCGTCGGTCAGGCTGTTGGTGGAGCCGTCCGCCACCACGATGACCACCTCTGTGGACTTGCCGCAGAGGATGGGCGCGGTGTCGGCGCTGGTCAGCGCCAGTCCGTTCAGCGCCAGCGTCACGCCGGTGGTGCCCTTTTTGATCTGAATGGAGCCGTCGGCGCAGGCTCCCGTCACCACATAAGCGCCTGCCCCGTCGATGGTCAGGGTAGTGCTGTCGATCTCATAGCCGGTGTAGCTGCCGTCCTGGGCGGTGATGCCGCTGTCGGAAAAGGTAAAGGTCGTGGCGCTTTCCAGCGAGTAGACGGCGGCCTTGGCTTCGTCGCCGCCAGACTGACTCTCCGCGCCGCAGGCCGCCAGCGAAAGCACCAGCGCCGCCGCGCAGAGGATGGATACGAGCTTTTTCATAAAATGACCTCCTTCGTCATCCTGTTACGGTTTATGGAAAAGGGAAGCGGCGGGCCGCTCCCGTTGTTGTGCCGTTATCACATCCCGCCAACCTAAAAAGAACTTAAAGGGTTTCTTTTAGGTTCCTTTTAGGTAGCGCCTGTATGATAGCGTCATAAAGGAGGTGCTCCACATGGCAGCACAGATCAAAACCTGCTTTGAACGCTATGAAAAAAAGTACCGCCTGACGGCGGAGCAGCAGCGGGCGATCCTGCAGGGCATGGCGCCCTATATGAAAAAGGACGCCTACGGCGCATATACCATCTGCAACATTTATTATGATACGCCGGACTGGCGGCTGATCCGCACCTGTCTGGAAAAGCCGGTCTAAGAATATATGCTTTTTCTCCTGTTCCAATTATGTAAAAGACTACCGTGGCAGTTGCCCGACCCGGCACTATGTGCGGGCGGACGCTATCGAGCAGGTGGTAAAACTGGAGCTACAACGAATGGCGCAATTTCTGCGGGACGACGAGCCAATGTTCGCCGACCTTCTGGAACGCAAGTCCAACCGGGAGATCGCAGAGGAAAAGAAGCACCTTGAGGGAGAGCTGCAAAAGGCACGGATGCGAACAGAAACCGTGTCCCGACTCTACAAAAAGGCCTTTGAAAAGAATGCGGAAGGGCTTCTTTCCGACGAGGGCTTCCTGCAGATCACCCACGAATACGATGTAGAGCAGCTTGCCTTGAAAGCGAAGATCCCACAGCTCCGGGAGCAAATTGCGGAGGCGGAACGGCAAGCGGCCAATAAGGACAAGTTTATCGCTGCCATCCGAAAGTTTATGCAGATGGACGAGCTGACCGCACCGCTGCTGCGGGAGCTTATTGACCATATCGAGGTGTACGAAACGCAGGGCGTCGGAAAAAGTAGAACACAGCGCATCACAATTCACTACCGCTTTGTGGGGTACATCGACATCCCGGCAGTGCCTCTGACAAGCCATTATATCTCCGAAACAAGGCAGGGCGTGGCCGTGGAATATATCCCCGCATAACGAAGGAGAGCAGGCGAAATGCCTGCTCTCCAAAAGAAGCATAAAAAATCGAGTGTTCATAACATCAAATCCGTTATGAACACTCGATATGGTTGCGGAGGCAGGACTTGAACCTGCGACCTCCGGGTTATGAGCTGCGGTCAGGAATACTTTTGCGGCGATTATTCAGGGGTTTGGCACATATTGACGGCTTTTTCCAACGCTCCGAATCCACTGAAATCTGCCCAATCCACTGTGTGCTAACCCCGTATGGGTCAAAATATGGGTCAAAAATGTGGTCTTAAAAATGGGTCAGCCAAGCAGGCAGCTTTCACTGCCAAATTTGGACTTACGACACATTCAAGACCACTTTGGATTCACTTTCCGATGGTTACGCTGCCCGGGTTTTCAAGAGATTTTTCATCCCCTGTTTTCGAGCCAACCGCCAATACCGGAAGCTTTTCTTACTCTGCCAGTAATCTCCCGCCCTAGTTCCAACATGGGTCAAAAACATGGGTCGGGCGGTTTTCCTCTCCCAAGGCAGAAACCAACTCCCATCCCAAGGTGTCGTGATTGTACCATAGCTTTTAGAAATTGCAAGTCTTTTCTTCCCAAAAGAAACTGCCGCCGGATGGTATCAACCGATACCACCCGGCGGCAGCTAACAATACGAAGTAATCAAATAAGTGGAAATCTTACTCTGCTAACAAATCAATTTGCTACCAATGCAGTCAGAGCATCCGCTGTGTCCTTAGATTTCTCGTCACCAGCAGTCTGTGCGATCTCAGCAGCTATCGCCTCTTTATCCATCTTCAGCTTATCCAGCAGGAAAGCATGCCTCAAATCAAAGCTTTGGAACACATCATCCCATGTCAAAGCATAGACTTCATAGTTGTCAATTTCAGCAACCAAGCCCTTTTTGCCTTTAGACTTCTGGGAATCGTATCGTGCCTTGACATCGTCATCAACAGCGCTACATACAGCAATAAACTTCCATCTGCGGTACTGGCTATTAAACAACGGTTGTTTTCGGACGTAATCCATATAGTCTTCAATTTGACGTAAAACCGCTTTGGTGAGCACTACTTTGGGTGCTTTCAGCTCAACGACCAGATTTTCCTGAATCGCACTACCATTTGCATCCTCAGTATTTCTTGCAGCACAAGCAAAAATATCCATCCGGCGAAGCTCTTCTTCATCTGGTGTCAACACTGGATTTGGAGCCTTATCACCATAGAGCAAGTACAGATACTCTTCAAGCGCCTTTTGCATTCGCTTGTCTGCCGTTACCAGGTGATACTGTTCTCCGAACAGCCAGTAATGCTGCTCCACAATCTTTTGAACGTGGTCACGTTCATTCGCATATCCTGCACAGTCAAAGACGATTGTCTTGAGAACCTCGATGACCTTATACCGGTCTTCAATAAAACGAATGGTTGCTATAATATTCTCCAGATGTGTCCGCTTTAACACAGATGCAAATTCTTCACGCTGCTTTGGCGACAGTTGAACAATTTCATCGATAATGGAAAGAACATTTTCCCTTTCTTCGGAGCTGAGCAACAAATTCAAAAAACCCAGTAAAGATTTTTCCTGAATCGGCTTCAGGTTATGGAATATCCTAGGCTGAATTCGATAAATCTCCTTTGTGACTTGCACCAAATCCTTTTTACGTAAGGCCCCGTAAAAGTCATTCGGGAATGTAGGGAAAGAATCTCTGGCCTCCATTCGCGCAATGGCTTTATCCACTTGTGCCGCCATGTGCTTATGCAAGCTTTCTTCTATAACATCCTGAATTTCTTTGCTTAACTCTTTTAGAACCTTCTTGTCTTCATCATACTCATTCAACGCAGTTTGCCCATCAAGTTCTACTCTTTTGCCCTTTAATGTAATTCCGTCTCTCCCCAAAAAGAACGGCGAAGTGACAAATACACTGTGGTTAAAATTCACCGTATTACGGTTAAATGTTGTCGTATCCTTCGACCTAACAACACCCTCTTCATCCAGGAAATACACAGAGAAATTCTCTGTAATTTTCTCATTCCAAACAATTAACGCAATTTTGAACGGGATTCTGGATATTAGGATTTCCTTTTCAACACTTGCATCAGTATTAATGTACTTTCGATAATCCAACTCTGTACCATTGATGGTTAGTACGATTTTCTTATCCTTATTGAGGTACAGATACCATGCAAAGGCTTTGAGCATAGTATCTTCTAACTGCGCAAAGGTTACATCATCTTCACATATACCATCAATGCCACTGATGATCAGTCTCGTGCCCGTTGATCTCGTTGTTGGTGCCGGATCAGAAACATCGCATTGGTTTTTATCAGCATTCTCCAAGCTGATTGTATACGCGATATTGCCATCTGGTGTTGCCGTTACCGTCGACCATTCAGCCAAGGATGCAAAGGAAAAACACGAGAATCGTCCTTTGCCCTTGTTTGCCTTTGTTTTGATTTGCAGGGATCGGCTGTTCTTTTGAGAATCGAGGAATGCACCAAATGTGCGTTCAAGGGAATCATAGGCGATTCCATCTCCGTTGTCGGTGATAACAATCTCTGCACTTCCTGTCAGCTCATTGGGAATACAATCAATTGCAACAGCGGTTGCATTGGCCTCAAAGCTGTTCCATACATATTCGCACAGGGCATCCTTGTAGTCCTTCGTAATACCCGAACTCTCTACACTCTGATTGTTTACACTAAGCTTAAGAATCATTTGAATACCCCCAACTGTCTATATCTGTCGCCGAGGTTATACTTCTATATTTGTATTCTATCATGGAATTTGTCCAATTTATAGCATCAATTTAGGAAAACACAAAAATAGTTGTTTTGTAGACTTGCAATAATCTGCAGTTATCAGCCATCCAACAGGGAGGGCTTGTGCTATATTGCAGCCTGTGACAAACCAAAAGAGCAACTATCACTTCGTTTCCCACAAATACGCCAGTCAGCAGGCTTGTTATTTGGCTCAACCGAAATTTATGTTTTGTACAGAATATTTTTCATTCTCCTATTGACAAATCCCTTTCAGTGTTGTATATTATTTCCATCAATTTCTAAATTTTGGATGAAAGGAGTTTTATATGAATACATCCAACACTAATGACTATTCCGTTTTTAAGGATGCGCTAGGGAAGCGCATTCAGCTTTTGAGAACTGCAGCAAGCCTAACGCAGGAGACACTAGCAGCGAATTCCGGATTGACGCGCACGACTATCGTTGATATCGAGAAAGGTGCTACAAACCCCACATTAGAGGGACTCGCTCACATTGCATCTGCACTGGGACTCAAGGTGCCCGACCTGTTCTCTTCCGGTGTAGCGCACCAAAGTACCTACATCATGCAGCCCACCAGCGGAAACCTCTATACACCCTTGGTGGAGCAATTGACCACAGTTAAAAATGGTGAGCTGAATATCCATGTTGCCTATGCTAAAAGCAGTGGCGTCGATCTGCTGACAGCGGCACTCCAGACCTTCCGCAGCGCAGGCGGACACCTCCGTGTACTCGCTGGTATTGATCAGAAAAACACGACCGCTGAAGCCCTATACAAACTCACAAAGCTCTGCGACGAACTCTATGTAGTCCATGATAGCGCATTTGCTCAGACATACCATCCTAAGATTTTCATCGTCCGGAATGCGGATCAGGCATGGGTCGCTGTGGGTTCCAACAATCTGACTCGTGGTGGTTTGTGTACCAATTACGAAACCTGCAACACTCAGTTTCTGAATCTGAACGATACGCTGGATCACAGATCTTACGAGAATCTGACGGAAGCATTCACCCTGTATCGGGAGTCTAATCTGGTAAAAAGGATTTCTTCTGTTGAGGACATCCAAGAGCTTCTGCGTAATGGTCTGATTGTTACCGAGCAGCAGAGCCGACAAAACTCTACCAAGCGCAGTAGCTTCAGTGCGAATACACACTTTGGCCACCGTGCAGTTTCCAATCTCCCCACCGCATCGGTAAAGATTCCCGTCCCCGCCAATTTGTTTGCAGGCACATCTTCCAATTCTAGGACAGGCAACAACGAAAGTGCCGCCACACAGCAACCTACCGCACCTTTGCATGATTCTGAAGTCACCGCAGCATCTTTTCTTTCTTTGGAAGCATCCAGTGATGTACAGGCAACCTACTGGTTCGAAATGCGCGCAAGCACCGGCGGCTCTAGAAACATTCTCGATCTTTCTTCTTCCGCTAAGCTTCAGAGCGGCACCCACCCCAATGTAGAAAACGGATCTATCCCCGGTAGTGTGGCCTTTTTCGGTTTGGATCCCATGGCTCGTGATGTGGAGAAGAATGTCACTATCGTCTATAACGGTATTTCCTACTATCCCAGCACCATCAAATTTGCACCCAATAATGCATCCTGGCGAATCCAGCTCAAGGGAGATGCGGAGACCGGCGACGAATCCCTTTCTCAGTATGGCAAAACAGACTTTGCCTATCACATTCTCGTTTTCCATCGTGTAACCTCTGACCACTACATTCTTGAAACCATGGCCGAAAGCGAACTGGACGCACTGAAAGCAAACAGCGAATTCTGGGCAACCAACGGCATTAATAAGTCTTCCAAGGCATTTGGTAAGATCAGAATTGGATAATCCCAATAGATAAGACGCAGGCCCGAAAGCCTGCGTCTTTTACTATGCCTTAAAGGAGTTGCGAACCATTTTCTCTTCTGCGCTTGTAAGACCATACATCTGGAAAATAATCTTGTCGATTTCCTCCCGTACATCTGCAGCGGTTTTGTAGTAGTTATCCGCATTCTTTATTTCCGGAACACCATCCCACAAACCACACAAGTCCGGCTCATTCCGGTATAGTAGCCGTTCCAAGGCTCTGACCGCATCCAATGCCGTATAATCTACACCATGTAAAGTAACCATGCTGTTCCATGCCTCTCGGAAAGGAACAGGAATCTGCCGTACAACACTCTGCGTCAGATCAATACCCCCCATTTTCAACCGTACAAAAAAATCAAACACCTTGGAATTAAACAGCGCCAGTATCATCAAAAGATCCTCAACTGGTGTTGTCTGGAGCAATTGAACGGATTGGCAAGTTGGCATTGACGGTATGATCGATGCAATCATAGTCCGTTGATTGGTGGGAGAGGTAAGACTTCTCCAGCACAGAGAATACGGTTGATCATACCTATCAAGAAATGATTCCCAAAATTTCTTATCAATAAAGTATCTGCACTCCGGAGCAGGCTTTGGGGCAACAAAACTATCACCCGGTTGCCGTCTAGCAGATGCCTTTGCTTGATAACGTTCATCAGCACTCATTCCTGCAAATGTGGAAAAACGATTATCATATTGTTCGATGAATTTTCCCTCATAGATTGGGACTCGTGTTTTTTCCGACTTTGTAGAAATGTGTTCTGCATGCGCAGTAAGGTGTACCAACCTACCAAAATGACACTTTGGAAATTCTTTTGCAAACACTGACAGCGATCTGTGTGTTCGAAGTAAGAACGAGAACTCCTTCGAATCTGCCACATTCGGAAGCAGTCCTGTTTCCGGATTGACAAGTTCCAGCTCCTCGCTCGTAACATTGATTGGCACAGACGACAATATCTGTTCTTGCTTAGTCAGTCCATAATGTACCTTTATGCCACCGGCATGTTCTCCTCCGAAGAAGAGTACACAGAATTTCTCGCGGCTGTCAATTTGGAAAAGCTTCTCCCGATTATCAAAGAGAAACACCTCTGAAAGTGATCCCTGATTAACAAAATGTCGGAAGCAAGACGAATAGCAAGTTGATGTAACCAGCGCACTTTTCGCTATAATCGCTGCAAAACCATCTTTTTCTGTCAATCGAGAAGCTAGCTCAGCAAACATTGCATATGTGTTCAGCTCCCCAACCAACGATACTTTCAGGAGCGGATGTTTAGGGATTTCTTTTTTCACCGAAGCATAATCATCTTGCAGAAGCTGGTAGTACTCCAACAGTTCTAGCCAATTAACCGCAAGTTTTTTAATTTCCTTTTCGCGCTTGTTTTTCTGCGAGATTGCTGAAATTGCAGGACAAACCGGTCTAAAAAATGCCCGTTCTTCAAAGCGGAGCTTTTCCCATGGCGGATTTCCTAACACGACCAGGTTTTGTTGTTCCAGTTCCAAGCAATTGATTCCTTCTGTCTCAGCATACAATCTGTTAAGCGCAAAATTATCAAACCTCACTTCTAGCGGTGCAATTTTATCGCTATGAAGCAATGGATTGCCTACAATAAAGTTCTTTGCGACCTCACGAAGCAAATTTTCATCATCTTCAGCTTCAACTGCAGAAACAATCCGCGCAATGGTGATCATCAGTGCTATTGGGTTGACATCTACACCCCTCAACTGAGTTGCCAACTTCTTTCTGGAATAACCCAATACATGATTATCAAAATACTGGATTACCGCTAACAGAAATTCTCCGCATCCACAAGAATAGTCCAGGAAGGTTATATTCTCATACTCATTGCAGCAAGCAAAAGAGTCTGAATCTATCGCACGCCTCCGCTTTCGATCCATGTAGCTCTCTAGCGCACGATAAGTAATTTGCGCAGAAAAGTCAGAAGAAGTATAATATGCCCCCGCAATATCTCGGCTAACTTTATCGATTTTATATCCAACTCTCTCAGGCTGTACGCAAAACTCGCTTGCCAAAAGTGCATCATACAGGATTTCTGGTTTTGCTGCAAGTGCGCTTTCTTCTGGCCAATTGTTAATAATGCATTCGCGGTTATTCTCAAAGAACTCTGTCGTGCTCTGTGGGATTAACTCAATTCTTTGATAGAGCGCTAATTGATCTTTAATTGGCATATTCTCGCGCTTGAGAAGATAGCAAGTGCCATGGCAAAAGTAAATCGCCTCGAGATGCAATACCGCTTTTTTGACTTCGCATATACGCCTAAAGTCACCACGAAAAATTTCCGAGATGGTGGTCGTAATTGCATTTTGAATTATATGTATCTGGTTGCTCATGCTTCACCATCCTCAAATCTTTCTTGTGAACATTCCGCCCTCATAATGATAGTACGGACGATTACTGAAGGTCTGTGTATGAATAGAATTGAACTGCATCGCAATCCATTCTTCTACTGTATCCCATTCGTTTTTCAACCCAGGATACATCTCATAGAACTTCTGGCACAGTTGTAACATCTGCATTTCATCGCGAGTCTCCACTCTAAAACCAAGAATTGCTAGAACAATGTTGTGCAATACCAAGTTCTTGTACTTGGCCTTGCATTCTTCGAACGTCTCAGGAGAAGACGAAATCAACTCAACAATTAGTTCTGGACTAACCTGTTCCTTACGTGCGATAAACTCCAACAAGCCATCACAACCCAAGGATTGTTTATTCACTCTGGTTCGAACAATCTGACAATTCGCATCTAACGCCTGGGCCATTACTTTATCCAATTTGTTCGCGATCGACGTTCCGGTTATGTCTATAGCAGGTACTCCAACAGTTTCATTCAGTTTCGAAAGCTCTGCTTTATCAAGCGCATATGCCTCAAGAATAATGTCATCAAGTTTCTTTTCGCAGCTTAATTTCACTAACTCGTCTTGCATTTCTTTCAGGAAAAGCTGCCATACAAAAGCATCCAAAGACGCGAATTCAATAACCGGTACTTGCCATTCCAAATTATTAGGTCGCACTTTGAGCTGCTCTCTTTTTCTGTCATAACATTCTCGTCCTAAGCTATTCAGCTCAATTCGATCAAGCAAACCAGTAGGAACCGGAACTCTTGAAATGTATCCGGCTGCAACCGTAAGCTTTGGCGAAAGCGCTCTTAAATAATAGGAAAACACTCTAGAGTTCAACAGTGAAAGATGCGCGTAAGGACTTCCCTGAACATCTCTAATCCCCGGTCCAGATGCCACAAACAGCTGACCTTCTTCCAGCAGACGAGCGTTGAAGCCGGATGTACCAGTATCGCTATAGACCAGCGATGTTCTATCGAAATACTTTGTGTTGCGCAGAGCCGAACCCTTAGTCGCACGAATATATTCGCCGTCAGCGCCCCATTTTAAGACATAGCTATTAAGTCCACACCAGCGAGAATAACTGCCGCCTTTACTAACAGGAACCCACTCTGGATCATTTAAATGTTCCCAGTAATAGCCTATTAGTCTAGCTGCATCACCCGTTGAAGTGCCCTGCATCGGGATTCCGTAATCTCCGTATTTCCCTGGCATAGCATGTACAGTATTGGGGGTGGTTTGGCTTAAAGAGAAAGCCATGTGTTCACCACCAAAAAGCTGCGTCTGTTGCATAAGCAGCACCGAATCGGAGGCCTTTCCCAGTACTGCAGCTTTTTCTTTAAGCGGAATATCTCTCAATGTCAACACTTTGACACATGCATTCGCATACGGTGTTTTCGTAACCCTGACCAGCGCTACATTTGCCTTTTCTCCACTTAGATCATAGAATGCTCCAGAACCTAAGTCTGCAATTGATTCTATCGTATTATTGGTGATAAGTTCTCTTCGCAAATTCTCGAAACTGTCTAAATACATCCAGCTGCTTTGCGTAACAAGTCCAATCGTTCCACCTGTTTGAATTTTATCGATGCACTGTAAAATAAACGCATTGCACAGATCGCACTTGGCGTTAGGGAAATGCTTCTTGAGATGTTCCTTCATAGAACTAGCCATACCTTTAACGGTTTGGAATGGCGGGTTCGTATAGATCTCTGTAGCGACAGCGGTCATGCTTTCTAAATTCTCACGCTTGCCATCCGCCACTCTTCTGATTCTGTGCGTTGAAAAGTCTGCCTCCAGGAAGCCAAATCCATTTGGCTCAACGGATGTAAAAATATTGGGGCAAAATAGTCTCCAATCAACAGTAGATACCTGCTGTACTTTAGCCAACAACATCAATGCTTTAAGCTTCAGGTTCACTGATGCGACCGCTGCCAGATTGGGATCCAATTCATATCCATATAAAGCATTGAAAATATTCTCAATGCAAGCGATAGGATTATCTAATTCTCTATACCTTAAAACAAACAACTGGTTCAAGATATGGGAAAGGAAATTACCACCACCGCAAGCTGGATCTAAATATACAGAACTAGCAGTCGTTGTTCTAGGAATACCTTTTGTAAGATACTCAATCATGTATTCTTCCGTAAAGAACTGGGTACTTTCTAACCCAGAATCCAGGCTAAGTTTGTTCACATACTGATAAGCCCACGATAAAATATCATCAACATAGTCTGCATAGCGATAAATGTATTTTTCAAAATCCGAAACCAAGGACGAAAACATTTCCCAGAAGGATCTGCGGCTCGACTCCTTGAACTCAATCTCAAGCAGTTCCGAACTGATCATCAAAAACACATCATCTTTCTCATTAGATGATTCATCGTTCTGGATATCACAGAAAATAGTTGTAGCAAGTAAGCTAACAAACACCATTTTGGATGTGCTGGGGTTATTAAGCTTTCCGTTTATTTCCTGATAAGCATTTACCGTCAGCTTCTTTAGTGCTGTCCTAGCTGCTCGTGCTGTGGGCGATTCAACTGTATGGTGAGTTTGAACTCGACCGTCTGCCGGCTTCAAAGCATCCTCTGGCACCACCCACATATTTCCGATACGAGTTGCATTCTTAATTCTATTTTCAGTACAAAGCACTTGAACACGTCGTTTAGAAATGCCCCACTTTGTCGCAGCTTGCTGTGCAGAAATGTATCCCATATTCATCTCTCCTTACTCGCATATTATATTCTCTATCAAGAATAATATCAAGATAAATTTACTCATCTCATCAAGCTTTTTGACGAGACGAGTAAACTATGGATGTACTATCCTAACTCTTGTAGTAATCTAACGCCAATTTTGATTCCCTCCACAACCCCTGCCCTCTCATGATCCCGGCAGAGCTTGCAAACCGGATAGACGATTCTGTCCATCTCCCGGAGGGGCATCCCGTTCATCTGCCGGTACAATTCTTCGAAATCCGCCTTTATCTGCTCACTGTCATAGGGGTTGTTTTCGTTGAAGCATTCATACAGTAATCCTAACCGCTTTTGCAAGCGGCCGTCCGGCGTTTCAGAAGCACGCAAAGCACGCCGAGGGTAGTGATACCACCCATGCCTCGCACACGCAGAAAGCCCTGAGCGCAGGATGTACAAACCGCAATTTCGGCAGAAGCGAAAAAGATCACGCAGCCCAGCGGGGCCGCGACGCCTCGGGACAGCGACACGCATAAGCGCATCGCTGTCCCGCAGGCTTTCTGCGTCCTTCAGAAGCGCCTCCGACCAAGACCCAAAAGCGGCAAAGTACGCCGTTCTGACACCCGGCCCGGGGATGTTCGTGAACGTGCGGAATGCGCCGAGGGTAGTGATACCACCCCCATCCGAATCGCCCCCTGTTTCGCCGTGTAAGCCCTTGTGTGCGATTTTTCTTGAAGAGCCGAGTGTGTGTACCCGCTTTTGCCCGTGAAAGCAAACGTGGGCCATTTGTGAGAGAAGCCGAGAAACGCAATGAGGAACGGTTGGGGATAAAGTTTATGGCGGCAGTTTTGTCAGATTTTCTCCCTCTGCTGATAGTGGGGGTTCACAGAGAACCGGGAAATGTATGTATATAAAAGCGTGGCGGATTAAAAGGGATTTCACTGGCAACGCAAAGCCCTGCTGTGACCGGGGGAAGGCCCCTGTTTCGGCGTGTAAGCCGCTGTGTGCGATCCTGTTGGCGAAGGCGAGTGTGTACCCGCTTTCACCCGCGAAAGCAAACGTGGACCGTTTTGCAGGCCATTGCGACAAGAGCTTTTTTGCCGCGTGGTACCCATTGATGGAAGTAGGGGATGGGTGTTTGTAACGGCGTTTGAGAGACCATTGAAGCCCATATGACCGATGCATTGGAAACGTTGGTATGACTGCATTTCCTACGCCTTTCACGGCTTTTCCGAGGACGAAAAAGAAAGCAGTCGGCTATGGGTTTGTCAAGGGATAAAATTTCTGCTTGCGTGTATAAGGGATATATCGGAAAAGGGCACAAAGAGCCAGACCCTTTGCGGGCCGGATGAAAATGATGCAGCTCAGTTAACCGGCAGATTGCAAAATGGGTTGGTACGGTTGTCCATCCCGGAGGACAGCGAAGATCACAGCGGTCATCTTTCTGCTGACATGACCAATCACATTCATGTAATGCAGACCTTCGGATATTTTCTTTTCGTAATAGGTTTGAAACATCGGATCACGATGTACTGCTACCGTGGACGCCAACCAAATGGCACGACGTAAATAAGGAGATCCCCGCTTGGCCATACGATTCTGGTTGCTCTTAAATTCGCCGGACTGCTTCACGGATGGATCAAGTCCTGCGTAAGCCAACAGCTTATCGGCAGAAGAAAAGCGAGTAATGTCACCGATCTCGCTTAAAATTGTTGCGGCGAGAACAGTCCCAACTCCCGGTATAGAGGTTAAAGGGTTATTAAACTCTTGGAAGAATACGGATATCTGTTTTTCCAGAGAATCTGCCTGTGCAGTTAAAGACAGGATCTGCTCAAGGAACATCTCAAGCAACGTGGAATACACGCCGCCGCTGTCATCGATCCCAAAGCTGCTGCAGGCGGCCTCTTTCAGTTGATGGGCCTTCCACTCGCCAAAATGTCCGTTGCTGCTTTCCATAAGGAGATCCGTCAGTTTCCTGAGATTTGCATTTTTCACTTTTTGGGGTGTAGAGTATTTGCTTAGTACGGCAATAGAAGCCTTGCTGAAAACAGAATCAAACAGGGATTCGTACTCCGGAAATATTCTGTCCAATAAGGCAATCAGCTTCCGCTTCAGATCAGCGGCCATGTCTACCAGATAGGCGCGGCTGCGGCACAGCTCTCGCAGAGCCAGGATTTTGTCCTGAGGCACGTTGCTGGCTTTGCAGCGGCCAAAGCGGACAAGGTCCGCAATGATGAGTGAGTCTCTGGCGTCGGTTTTGGCCTTGCGGATGTAAAGCTCCCGCAGGGAACGGGATTGGATAGGATTCAGAACCATGACTGCGTATCCGTCTTTCAAAAGTCTGGCGTAGAGTGCCAGCCAATAGTGGGCGGTGGATTCCATGGCGAATACGATCTGGCTCTTTACAAGGGTCAGTCTCCGTACCTGTTCCAGTAACAGATTGTAGCCGGTACAGTTATTCCGGAAGCTGAATGCCTTGCGGACAACCTGGCCATCCTCAGCGATGATGATGGCTTCGTGACTCCGTTTGGCAATGTCGATCCCGACAATGAACATAGTGTTGGCACCTGCCTTTCCTGTTGATGTACAGACAGTTCCTCATGTCCTTATGAGTCATATCCTGCATAGAAATCTGCGGAAAGATCACTCCCGCATCCGGCTCATTCATGAAATCCCATAAGGGAGAGGTCCCATACTGCTGTAAAGCGGACGGTGCCGCAGGGATAAAGCAGGGAACCTCTGTCTGCATGAGGAAATTATATCATCGTCACCGTTGGACGAGGATAGTATACGGTAAATGTGCAAGGAAAACGGATAATTATTGAGAGATTCAACACATCTTATTTATAGCAGGATAAAGGGCTGGCGTCGGAACCGACGCTCTGCCCAATCACTTCTGCCCGCAGTGCGGGCAGTTGACGGGGGTTTCAGCGCAGTCGGTTGTGGCGCCTTTTGAAGAAAATTTCAGAGCGGCTGGCGTCTTGGTTCCCGCAAACGCAGATGTCCCAAGGATTTTGGTGGTGCCTTGTGGCCGTTTCGGAAGGAAATCGAGGTAATCACCTTCGCGTGATCAATGGTGCAGGGCAAGCGTGTTTTGAGTCACCGCAGTCAATGAAAAGAAACTTTCGACCGTTCAAAAATCGCACCGCTGTAACTAAAGAGCTACCGCATTATTTTTCCTACACTTTTCAGCCGTTTTTAGCGATTTTCTCTCGATTTTAATTCCTTTCCTAACATCTTGTGACCTGAGTTTCCCATGTGTTCCGCACCTGTCTGTGGCATTTTATGTGGTCAAAGGCAATGCCTCGCCGGAGTAATTCCGGCGGGGCTTTGTCGTATTCTCAGAATCCCGCTTTTCCACTCGATGAACAACATGAAAACCGCGCCGAGGCCACCCCATGAGGTGGGATGCCATAATCAAAGAAAACAGCCAGCACGGCGTGAGATCTTCCGGGAAGAGCGAAGCTGGAGAAAAGGCGGGTGTGGCGTGTAAAGAATGCCCCCATATCATACAATAACCCTAAAGCTATGATACGGAGGATGATTTCATGAACGAGCTGCAAGCCTTTGAAAAGCACCTGCGCGAAAACGAGAAAAGCACTGCCACGATAGAAAAATACCTGCGCGACGCCCGCGCCTTCCTGTGCTGGCTGGACGGGCGCAAGCCCACCAAGGAGCTGACCGTCTGCTACAAGGAAGGACTGACCGAGCGATACGAGGCCACCAGCGTCAACTCCATGCTGGCGGGGATCAACAGCTACCTGTCCTTTTCCGGCCGCGCCGACTGCCGCGTGAAGCCCCTGCGCGTCCAGCGGACGCTGTTCGGGAGCGAGGAACGGGAGCTCTCCCGCGAGGAATACGCCCGCCTTGTCCGCGCCGCGGGCGGGGCGCAGATCGGCATTGTCATGCAGGCCATCTGCGGCACGGGCATCCGCGTCTCCGAGCTGCGGCACATCACCGCCGAGGCGGTGCGGGAGGGCCGCGCCGCCGTCCGCAACAAGGGGAAAACCCGCGTGATCCTCATTCCCGCCGCGCTGCGAAGGCTCCTGCTGGGCTATATGAAAAAGGCCGGCGTCACCACCGGCAGCGTGTTCCTCTCGAAGAATAAAACGCCGCTGGACCGCAGCACGGTCTGGCGGCGCATGAAAGCCCTGTGTGAGCGGGCGGGGGTGGACCCGCGCAAGGTCTTTCCCCATTCTCTGCGGCATCTGTTCGCCCGCGTTTTTTACAGCGTGGAAAAGGACCTGCTGCGTCTTGCGGACATCCTCGGCCACGCCAGCGTGAACACCACCCGCATCTACACCATGGAAACCGGACGGCAGCACATGAAGCTGCTGGAGCGCGTCAGCCGAACACTGCTCACATAATGGCGATTCTGTTGCGGAATAGTTACAACAAGCCCATATTACATCTACATCATAACAGAGACCCAG
>OLOV01001662.1_pt1 | contig 16890 bp, 15 predicted proteins | sample 1672931 | NCBI WGS metagenome assembly OLOV01 (sample SAMEA3136738, study PRJEB25190) | human gut metagenome | biome: human gut; feature: human-associated habitat; material: faeces | place: Austria | collected 2013
ATGTTCTGCACCCCGGCCGCAAACAACTCGTCCAGCACCGGGCGAATGGTATCCTGCTCATTGCCCATGCAGATCAGATGCGCAAGCGTGGGGATGTGCAGCTCGTTCTGGATATAGTCGGCAACCTCGGCAGTGGAAACGCCGCCGGCAGAGCCACCTGCGCCGAAGGTGACGCTGATGAACCCGGGATTGAGCGTCTGCATCTGCTGCAGGGTGGCTTTCAGCTTGTCCATCTGGGTGGTCTGTTTCGGCGGAAAGCACTCGATCGAGAAAACACAGCGTTTGGCTTTGAATTGTTCGGTGATCGTCATTTGTTACTCCTTGTTATTACGCCGCAGGAGCGCAGGCATCTGCGGTGGTCTCCACGCTGAGCGTGTTATTCTGCCATAGAAAGGTGAGGCTGCCCTCCTGATCGGTGCGGTACACCTCGGCCCCGACGGCCGCAAAATTTTCAAGTGCGGCGCGGTGGGGGTGGCCGTAATCATTATCAAGCCCGCAGCTGACGGCCACGGCGGCAGGCCTGACAGCCTGCAAAAAGGCTGCACTGTTGGAGGTATACGACCCGTGATGCCCTGCCTTGTAAAGCACAGCATGCAGGGCAGAACCGTAGGTATCAAGAAGCCGCTGCTCGGCAGCTTCCTCGGCATCGCCGGTGTCGAGAAAGCGGAAGTCTCCGGCCGTGAACATCGTACAGAGCGAAATATCGTTGACGCTTGCGGCATCTCCGCTGCCGCCCTGCAGGATCATGAGTGTGCCGCCGCCCAGCGGGTAGCGATCCCCGGCCTCCGCTGTGATTAGCTCAGTGCCGTTTTCTGCGGCAGATTCAGCGAGCCGGCGGGGCCAGTCGGCGGTATCATCGGCACCCGGCTCCCACAGCGGCAGCAAAAGCTGTTTGACCGGGAAATCGGAAAGCACCGCCCGGGCATTGCCGGTATGATCGGCGTGGGGATGCGTGAGCACCAGATAGTCCAGCGATTCGACATCGAGTGCATGCAGGTCGTAGAGTAGTGCCTCCTCGGCCTCGGCGGGGCCGGTGTCGATCAGGCAGTACGCACCGTCCTGACAGATCAAAACGGCATCCCCCTGCCCGACATCCAGCACATACACGGCGGTGCTGCCGGGGGCGGGCTTTGGTGCGCTTTCCTCCGTGCGGAGCGGTACGCCCAGCGCAGCGCGCAGCTGCTGCCAGCTTGGCAGGGGGCCGCGGCCGCCCGCCAGCTGAATGACAAAGGCAGAAAGCAAAAGCAAGCCAGCCAGCACAGCGGCTGCGATGCGCCAGCCCTTCTGCTTATTCATCATACTGACCGTTGAGCTTGCGCTCCTCCCACTGGGCTTTTGTCACCAGCACGGCACGGGGCTTGGCACCCTCATAGGGACCGATGATCTTTTCCTGCTCCATCTGGTCCATGATGCGGGCCGCGCGGGCGTAGCCCAGCTTGCAGCGGCGCTGCAAAAGGCTGGTGCTGGCCTGTCCGGCCTCGATGACGCACTCAACAGCCTGCTCAAACATGGCATCCAGTGCGCCGCCTGCCTCGCTGTCATCGTCCCCGCCTCGCTTGCTGCCTTTTTCGGCAACGGCACGGCGCTCCATCTCGGCTATCATTTCCTCATCGTACTGTGCGGTGGAGGTGGACTTGATAAAGCTCAGCACGGCACCAATCTCCTCATCAGTGACAAAAGTGCCCTGCACGCGGACCGGCTTCGATGCGCCGACCGGCAGGAAGAGCATGTCACCGTTGCCCAGCAGCTTTTCGGCACCGCCGGAGTCCAGAATGGTACGGCTGTCGATCTGGCTGGAAACGGCAAACGCGATGCGGCTGGGGATGTTGGCTTTGATAAGGCCGGTGATGACATCGACACTGGGGCGCTGGGTCGCAACGATCAGGTGGATACCGGCGGCACGGGCCTTCTGCGCAATGCGGCAGATATAATCCTCGACCTCCTTGCCGGCAACCATCATCAGATCCGCCAACTCGTCAATGACGATGGCGATATAGGGCAGATGCTCCATGCCCGTCTGGGCGGCCAGCTTGTTGTATGCCTTGATCTCACGGACATTGTTCTCGGCAAAAAGCTTGTAGCGGCGCTCCATTTCAGCTACGCTTGCACCCAGCGCACCGGCTGCCTTGCGCGGCTCGGTCACAACGGGCATCAAAAGATGCGGGATGCCGTTGTACTCCGCCAGCTCAACGACCTTCGGGTCTATGAGGATGAGCTTGACATCCTCCGGGCCGGAGCGGAACAGGAAGCTGATGATGATAGAGTTGACACAGACAGATTTACCGCTGCCGGTAGAGCCTGCAATCAGCAGATGCGGCATTTTGCACAGGTCAGCAACCTGCGCCGTGCCGGCAATATCCTTGCCAAGCGCCATCGTGAGGGGGCTGCGCATATTGATATAATTCTGGGATTCAAAGACCGCGCGGATGTTGACCGTGGAGCGGATCTTATTGGGAACCTCGATGCCGACTGCGGGCTTGCCGGGGATGGGGGCCTCGATGCGCACGCCTGCCGTGGCAAGATTCAGTGCAATATCATCGGAAAGGCTGGTGATGCGGCTGACCTTGATGCCCGCCTGGGGCTGCAGCTCATACCGGGTGACAGAGGGGCCGCGGCAGATGTCGAGCATCGTGGTCTTGACGCCGAAGCTGTCCAGCGTATTTACCAGAATATCAGCGTTTTTCTTCATCTCGCGGGCGGCACCGGCCTCGTCATCGGGGCGGGTCGCGTTGAAGAGATTCAGCGACGGATAGCAGTATGGCTCAGGCGGCTGCTCCACAGAGGTAGGCAGGCGCATGGCGTTCGGGTCAGCCTTGGCCGCGCAGGGCGGTGTATGGACCGGCGCACCAGCTGAGTTGCCGACGGCCGTGCTGACCTGCACGCGGGCCGCCTGCCCCTGCTGAGGTACGGTAAAGCTGCTCTGGGTCGTCTCGGCAGTCGGGCGGGTCATGGGCTGCGCTGCGGGTGTGCTGTTGGCAGCGGGAGTTGCTGCAGGCTCTGCCGCCATAGCGTCCAGCATCTCGGACACCGAGCGGCCGGATTCCCAAGCGGCGCTGACTGCGCTGCCTGTATCACTGAAGCTGCCGCCCAGCGTCGGAATCGGCGCGGCAATGGGGGCCGCTGGGGCTGCGGGAGCGGGCGCACCCAGCGGGGGCATGTCCTTTGCAGCCATACCGGCGGCAAGATCCGCCGGAGAGAGGACTACGGTATCGCCCTGTACCCGCCCGGTCATGTCGAGCTGCGGCAGTTGTACGGGGGTCTGCTCCGGCTCCTCCTCCACAGGGACAAGCGGTGTTTCAAAGCGCGGCTCCTGCGGCACTGGGGTCAGCGGGGTCTCAAACTCTGCAGGCACAGGCAGTTCAAGGGTCGTCTCGGCGCTGACCTCCTGCGGGGTATAGTAGGGGGCATGGCCGCTGACGGCACGGTTGATCAGGGCGTCCAGCTCATCAATGGGCTGCTGGGCAGCCGGTGCAGCAGCGGGCGCTGCCGGTTCCTCGGCAGGCTCTAGCTGCAGTTCAAAGTCCTCCTGCGGGGCAGGCGCGGGCTGCGGCGGCTGGGCGTAATGGAGCGGGCCGCAGGCCTTGCCGGACAGAGGGTCCATGCCGAAGGTGCCGCCCGGCCCGATGCTGACCGGCTCAAGCGGGTCGTTGGCTTCCGCCTTGCGGCGGGCGCTTTCGGTGCTGGACGGGCCGAGGTCTACATCAAAGCCCGGGCGTGCTGCGGCAGACTGCGTAGTAAAGGGGGCTTCGGGCGTGACCGGTGTGACGGGGGCTGTGTACGGCTGCCGGGACGGTGCAGCCTGCTGCTTCGGGAAGCGGCTGGTGTCAGCAATGACATCATAGACAGGATGGTGCGGCCGGGTGGCGGAATCGGGCAGCGCACCGGTCAGGTTCTCAACGCTCTCCTCCTCCGGTGCAGCGTTGAAAAGCCGGGTATCGTAGGCTGTTTCAGCGGCGGCGCGCTCCTGCTGGCGGGTTTGAAAGGCTTTATACCGCGCGTCCAGAAAGAGGACAATATCGACCGGGGTGATGGCAAAAAAGAACATCATACCCAGCAGAAGGACGAGCAGCATAATAATATTGGAAGCCGGACGGCCGAACAGCGCCAGCAGGGTGGCGCCGATGGGTGCACCCAAAACGCCGCCCTCCCAGAAATAGGTGCCGCCGCGGGTGAAGAGCATCTTGATGATCTCCCCTACCTTGAGGCTTTCCACATTCAGCTTGGAGAAGATGACCGGCACACTGGCGCAGAGAATCCCCATCAGGGAAACCTTCCCAGCAAAGAGCGCTACGCGGTAGCCGGAGGCCAGCAGATAGGCAAGGTACAGCAGAAACGGCCCGACCAGATAGGTTGTGATGCCGAAGATGCCAAAATACCAGCTGCGCAGCGTGCTCCAGAAATTCTGGCCGGGCACCAGCACAAGCGCTACGCACAGCAGGCCAAGGCCTACCAGCAGAACACTGCGGGTAAGGTTTGGAGTCTGCGCACGGCGCTGGGCGCGGCGGGACGGCTGACGCTCATGCCAGGCACTGCTGCGTGCGGACGCAGTGCGCCCCGCATTGCTGCGGGAGGTACCTTTGGCAGAGCCGGAGCGCTTTTTGGTGCCGGAGCTCTTTGTGGATTTTTTGCCGGAACGAGATTGTGCCATGGTATTGCTTTTCCCTCTCTTGCTTTCTCAAAAAAACGATATGCATACAGTTTATAATAATACAGCCTGCATATACAGGCGGATAAGGACATACGACTTTTATTTTATCACGATTGAAAAACCTTGTAAAGTGAAATGCTGTCTTAAGAATGTAAGAATGTAAAATGCAGATACAAAAAAGAAATCCCCGCCCTGAGGGATGGGCGGGGATTTACAAGAAAGGAGGAGAAGAACACATGAAAAATGTGGTTAAAGCTATTTGACTTGGGGTTCATTTAGCTTGCAACTAAATTGTAACTGTTTTGTCACCGAATGTCAAGAGCGTTTTGTCATTTTTTTGTAATTTCTCAATTTATTCACAAATGGGCAGGCAAAGCTCGGCGCAGCCGCCGGGTGTGTTGGATACCCGCAGGGTACCGCCATGGGCTGCAGCGGTCCTGCGTGCAGAATACAGTCCCAGCCCCTGATGGGCACTGTCGCTGCGCGCGGCATCTGTGTAGAACATCTCCCCCGCCCGTGCCAGTGCTGCGGCGGTAAAGCCGGGGCCGGTATCGGTCACACGCAAAATAAAGCGGTTGTTTCCCTTTGCAACGGTCAGGGTGACGGTTCCGCCGCGCGGAGTGTGGGCGGCGGCGTTGTCCAAAAGGTTTTCCGCAGCACGCAACAGGTCGTTTTCTGCAGCACGGATCGTTCCCTGCCATTCCTCCTGTAATATAAAATGGATTCCGGCAGGCGCGCAGAGAGCGCGGGCTGTCTGCGCCAGCCGTTCCGTGAGGGCGTGGCTGGCCAGCGATGTTTGTACGGCAGGTGCTGCGCCGGCTGTGCGCAGAGCGGCCAAATAGTGGCGTGCGCGCTCTGTGCCGCGCAGGATGGCTTCGACCTGTGTCTGCTGGTCGGCGGACAGAGCATCCTCGGCCAGCAGGTCTGTGTTACCCTGAATGACGGTCAGTGGTGTTTTCAAGTCATGCGCCAGTGCGGCGATCTGCTCGGCGCGCTGCTGCTCCATCCGCCATTGGCTTTGCAGGCTGTCCGTCAGTTCTCGGCCCATCGTCTGTAAGGCCTGTAAGGTGGCTGCAAATTCCCGGATGCGCACGCCGTCCGTGTCAATTTGCTCCAGCTGCCGGGCGGCAATAGCATCTACGGCCGAGTTCAGCCGGGCAGTCTCTGCGGCAAAGGCGCGCACGGTGCAGTGGGTCTGCCAGCCCAGCCAAACGAGGATGAGCGCCGCCAGCAGCACAAAATAGCAGGTCTGGAAATCCGGCAGCGTGTCCCGCAAGGCCGGGTCGGTGTAGGGCGTAGCATAGTCGTACTGCAAAAGGCAAAAGCTTCCGTCAGCCATTTTGACATCGTACTGGTACTGCGTATACCCCAGATTGCCGCTGCCGCCGTGAAAGGCGTTGAGGGCAATTTTCAGCTGACGGGCGGTCATGTTGGTCTGCAGCACTGCGTCCTTCTGTACCACAGCCCAGCGGCATAAGTCGCTGATCTGCAGGGAATCGAATGTGTCAGCCGTCATCGAGGCCACAGTCTCCCGCGCGTCGGCGCAGGCCTGGGCGGACGCCACGGCAGGCAGCAGAAAACCGATGTTTATCAGCTGCATAAAAATGACCCACCAGAGTACCAGAATCAGCGCGCACCCGCCGCCGCACAAAAGGAGATACCGCAGCAGAACACTGCGCAGGGATGTCAGTTTTCGTTTTGCCATTGGTAGCCTACTCCCCATATCGTTTGCAGCACCTCCCCTGCCCCGGCCGCGCGCAGCTTGGCGCGGATGTTCTTGATGTGCTGGGTGATGGCCGTGTCATCGGCGGTACCGTCGTAACCGAACACCGCTTCATAAATTTGTTCTTTGGAAAAGGTCTGCCCTGCATGGAGGGCCAGCAGCTCACAGATGGCGTACTCGGATTTTGTCAGGTGCAAAGGCGTGCCGCCAACGCTGGCTTCCTTGGCGGAAAGATCCAGCGCCACCCCGCCGCGGGTGATCTTATGGGATGGTGTGCGGTTCTGCCGCCGCAGGTGTGCTGCGACCCGCGCACGCAGCTCCGCTATGCGGAACGGCTTGGTCAGGTAATCGTCCGCGCCAAGGCCAAGGCCTGTCAGCACCGACGGCTCATCGGTACGCGCGGTCAAAAATAAGATCGGCGCGTCTGTCTCGGCGCGGATGCGCCTGCAGACGGCGAAGCCATCCTCGCCGGGCATCATCACATCCAGCAGGATGCAGTCCGCCCAGCGGCAGAGCGTATCGGTCAGCTGCGTGCCGGAGGTGCGCGTTTCTACGGTGTGGCCGTCACGCTCAAGCGCTGTTTTTAGCAGCGTACAAAGGTCACGGTCATCATCGACCGCCAGAATGTTTGCCATAATAGCCCCTTTTATTGCAGTAAGCTGTAAACAAGACAGGATGCACCGTAAAGCAGATAGACATGTGCCGGGTAGAACCAGTAGAACAGCTGCTTGTGGCCGCTGCCGCGCTGGCCGTTGTACAGCGCCATGCCGATAACGGCAAAAACGCCGAGCCACTCATAGTTTACTGTGAACATCTGGGAAAAGGCAAAATCCGGCAGACCGCGAACCTGCAGAAAGACCAGAACAAAATCACACAGGAAGGTCATAGCTGCCCAAACGACCAGCCGCAGGCGCTTGTGGTTATACAGCGCATACAGCACGATGCCCCCGGCCAGAAAAGACCAGCCGCCGTCGGTGATGGATGTCCACAAAGGCAGCGGCGCGGTGATGACCCACGCCAACACGGAGGAGCCGATCGGTGCGTCCTGAATTTTGGGAAAAAGCATCAGCAGCGCTGCGATGCAAAACGGCCAGAGAATCGGCATGGCAGCAGCCAGTGCGCCCCGTACAAACCGGCGCTGACGCAGCCAGTCGATGCCCTGCCAGATGATGCAGAGCAGCATCAGATCCTGAAAAATGGCATTCAGCGGGTAGAAGCCGTCCCCGCGGCGGAAGGCCCCTGCATAGATCATAAAAAATTCCACCGTGCCCATCGCAGTACCGATGGCCCAGATACGCAGGAAGTAGCGCCTGCGGTCATGGGTATGGGCGAAGCCCTCCACAGTGCAGAACAGAAACAGCGGCGCGGACAGCCGCGCCAGCATACTGAACCATTCCGGCACAACGCCCGTAAATTCAAAAAAGTAGTGAATGTGATCCATCACCATGAGCACCAGCGCAATGGTTTTGAGCGCCGTGCCGGTCAGGCCGAATTTTTGCTTTGTCATAATAATAACTCCTTTACATTGTCGATGTAAACAGTGTAACAGGGGTTTGTGTAGAAATTATAAGTGTTTGAAAATCAGCTGTGCCTCAAAGGCAGATTTTCCTTCCCGTTCGCCATCAAAATAGAAGGTGTCCTCTGCCGGTCTGGCACGGCGCAGGGTGAAGCACTCCCCGCGGGGGACCTCACGGTGGTAGCTAATCGTAAAATCGCGGATTTGCGCGGTATCCCACACCTCCCATGGCACGGCATCGCAGACGATGTCGGCATAGCGGGTGTTGTTCAGATGCCCGTTCATATCGCAGCGGGAGTAGACAGCCTGCTGCTCCCCCAGCACCTCGCAGTCTTCGGGGGCGATGCGGGGCAGCTTGATCGGCAGCTCAAACGGGACATCGGCGGCCCACTGGTCATTGAACTGTTCGGGGTGCTTGCGCAGGATGATGCGCTTTTCTGTATCAATGAGCACCCAGCGGCTGTCCATGACGGCAGCCTCTGCGCCGGAGGCATCATAAAAATGGGTGATGCGCTTGTTGACAGCCCGCTTGCAGTTTTCCGGCTGGGTGAGCAGGGTCAGCTCCTCATCAACGCGGGGCAGGCGCTCAATGTGCAGGGCCAGCTTGGCCAGCACATAGGCGGTGTGGGTCTTGCGGTACAGGGCATCGTTCAGCCCTACGGCCTCGGCGTGGGCGGTAGCGACCTGCTGGGCATAGCGCAGAAGTGCTCCCAGCTTGACATTGCCGAGGTGGTCGCCGTCCGTGCGGTAGACGGTGAATTTCTCTGTATAGGTGGTTTGCTTTTCGGGCATAGATGAGCCCTCCTTACCAATCAAATCAAAAATTACAAATGCTCAAATGGAGTATAGCACAGTCAGAGCAAAAATGCAAAGCGGCGTGCCAGCGCAGTGAAAATAAAAATGCAGTGCATCATGAAGCGATGCACTGCAGGGGGTCAGTAATTGTCGCGCGATTTTTTGCGGAGCTTGCGCCAGATGTTGAATGCGGAAATGAGGAGCGCGAGCATCAGCAGCACAACGACCATCCAGCCGCTACCGCCCTCCTCAAAGCTCTTCATCTCGCTCCACTGGGCATCCATGGCGGCGTTGATGTCATCGGGCAGAGTCTCAAAGACCTCTGCCTTATCGAGTACCTCCGCATCCGGGTACGCAATCTCGCTGTACTTCAGATCGTCGTCCAGCATTTCCCACACGGCGGTGATGGGGGTGGAATAGCCGATGAAATCTGCGTTGGCAAGGCCGACGTCCGGCTCGCACAGGTAGTTGATGAACATTTCGGCGGCCTCCTGATGCTTGGCGTTGGCCGGAATGCACATATTGTCGATGAAGAAGTTGACGCCCTCCTCCGGGTGGACGAAGGCCAGATCGGGGTTCTCGTCGATCATTGTGATGGCGTCGCCCGCGTAATAGGGCGCCATGGCGGCCTCGCCGCCCTCCATCTTGTCGAAGACCTCGTCCATGACATAGGCCTGCACGATGTTCTTCTGCTTTTTCAGCGCGTCGGTGATGGCGGTGATCTCGTCCACCGACTGCGGGTTCATCGACAGGCCAATCGTTTTGGCGGCGATGGCGTAGGCGTCGCGGGAGTTGTTGAACATCAGCACATTGTTGGTGTACTCCACATCCCACATGTCGGCCCATTTTGTAGGCGGCTCCTCGACCATCGTCGTGTTGTAGACAAGGCCGGTCGTGCCCCACATATAGGGCACGCTGTACTTATTGCCGGGGTCAAAGCTGCGATCCAGGTATTCTTCACCGATGCCGGCAAAGTTCGGGATGTTGTCCATGTTCAGCTCGGACAGCATGCCCTCGTTTGCCATCTTGCCGACCATGTAGTCCGACGGGAAGATGACGTCATACGACACACCGCCGGATTTCAGCTTGGCATACAGGCTCTCGTTGGAGTCGTAGGTCGTGTAGTTGACCTTGATGCCGGTCAAATCCTCAAAGGCGGACAGCACATTTACGCTGTCGTCAGAGCCGTCGGAGATGTACAGGCCGTTGTTGTAGACGTTCAGGGTGATGTGGTCACCCGCAAAGCGCGTCCAGTCGTAATCGCCGGAGACGGAAATATCCTCGTTGACTTCGATGTCATCGGTGGCCAGCACGGGGACGGCACTCATCATTGTGACGGTCAGCACGGCGAGCGCTGCGGCAGAAAGTTTTTTCAGTTTCATCTTCAGCGTCCCCCTTCGTCCGCCATGGCCTTGCGGATAGCGTTCTGGTTTCGGCGGTAGGCACGGGAATCCGCAGCGTTGGAAATCAGGATGATTGCCAGAATGACGCAGAAGATGACCGCCGACAGGGCGTTGATCTCGGGGCTGACTTTCTTGCGGGTCATCGAGTAGATGGCGATGGGCAGCGTCTGCATCGTGCCGGAGTTAAAGTAGGAGATCATGAAGTCGTCGATGGAGTAGGTCAGACAGATGAGGAATGCCGACAGGATGGCCGGGGAAAGCTGCGGCATGATGACCTTCATGAACGCCTGCTTCGGCGTGCAGCCGAGGTCAAGCGCCGCATTGTACAGGCTGGGGTCGAGCTGGCGCAGCTTGGGGCCTATGTTAAAGATAACATAGGGAATGTTGAAGGTGATGTGCGCGATCAGCAGTGTTGTCCAGCCGAAGATGCCACTCTCGCCTCCGATGCCGAAGTTCTGTGCCATGACAAAGAGAAGCATCAGCGAAACGCCGGTGATGATCTCCGGGTTGACGACCGGCACATAGCTGATGTTGTTGATGATGAGCTGGCTGCGGCGGGACATCGAGTTGATACCGATGGTCGCCAGCGTGCCCAGCACCGTGGCAATGACACTGGAAACCAGTGCCAGCACCAAGCTGAGCCCCAGCGCCGAGAGGATCATCTCGTTGTGGAACAGACTCTTGTACCAGCCGAGCGTGAAGCCCGTGAAGTTCGAGCGGGACTTGCTCTCGTTGAAGCTGAACGCGATCATGACTGCGATGGGCAGGTACATGAAGCAGAACACCATAATAACATAGGTGCGCATGAGGAGCGCAGAGTGTCTTTTGTTCATCTCACATCACTCCTTCCATCTCGGACTCGTCAAAGCTCGAAGTGAAGCTCATGCAGAGCAGGACGATGACCATCAGCACCAGACTCATCGCAGAGCCAAGGTTCAGGTTGTAGGAGTTGCCGAGGAACTGCAGCTCAATCAAGTCGCCAATCAGCAGGTTGGAGCCGCCGCCCAGCATACGGCTGATAATAAAGGTGGAAACAGCCGGAACAAATACCTGCGTAATGCCGGTGGCAATGCCGGGGCCGGTCAGCGGTACGAGCACGCGGAACAAAATCTGCCAGATGTTGCAGCCCAGATCCTGCGCGGCCTCGATGATCGAATCATCGATCTTCGTCATGGCCGTGTAGATGGGCAGAATCATGAAGGGCAGATAGTTGTAGACCATGCCCAGCACGACCGCGCCGGAGGTATTGATCATGTTGAAGGGGCCAAGACCGAACAGGCCGAAGAATTTGTTGATAAGGCCGTTTTTCTCCAGCAGAGTCATCCATGCGTAGGTGCGCAGCAAAAAATTCATCCACATGGGCAGCATGATCAGCATCAGCATGATATGCTGCTTGTTGGCGCGCAGGCGGGAGAGAAAATACCCGACCGGGAACGCCATGACCAGACAGACTACTGTGGAAATGGCGGCCAGAATCAGACTGCGGGCAAACACGCTGGAATAGCGACCGATCTGGGTCAGGTTGTCAAAGGTGAACTGACCGTCCGCATTCGTTATGGCGTACCAGATGACGATAAGCAGCGGCACGATGGTGAAAATCGCCATCCAGAGCAGATACGGTCCTGCCAGCCAGCGGGAGGTTTTGGATTTGAGCATCGCACTTACACCTCCGAACGCTTCATGATATGAATTTCGTCCGGGCCGATGTTCATGCCGATAAGCTCGCCGGGCTGGCTGGCCTGCGTGGAGTGGATGATCCACTCATAGCCTTCGACATCAACATGCATTTCAAAGTGAACGCCCTTGAAGATGACCTCACGCACAAGGCCGGTCAGCATACCGACAGAGGGCGGCACGATCTGCACATCCTCGGGGCGGATAACGACCTGCACAGGCTCGTTCGGCTTGAAGCCGCGGTCCACACAGGTGAAATCATACCCGCCGAAGTTGACAAGAAAGTCCTTGAGCATGACGCCGTCCACGATGTTGGAATCGCCGATAAAGCGCGCGACAAAAGCATTTTTAGGCTCGTTGTAAATGTCCTGCGGGGAACCGATCTGCTGAATTTTGCCGCCGGACATGACCACAACGGTGTCCGACATGGTAAGGGCCTCCTCCTGATCGTGGGTGACATAGACAAAGGTGATGTTCATCTCACGCTGCAGGCGCTTCAATTCCAGCTGCATCTCCTTGCGCAGCTTGAGGTCAAGTGCGCCCAAAGGCTCGTCCAGCAAAAGGACGCGCGGCTGGTTGACCAGACTGCGGGCAATGGCAACACGCTGCTGCTGACCGCCGGACAGCTGATGGATGCTGCGGCGCTCAAACCCTTTCAGGCCGACGATTTCGAGCATTTCCAGCACCTTGGGGCGGATTTCCTCCTCGGTCATCTTTTTCAGGCGCAGGCCGAAGGCGACATTCTCAAACACATTCAGGTGCGGGAAGAGCGCGTACTTCTGGAACACCGTGTTCACCGGCCGCTTGTAGGGCGGCATGTTGGCGATGTCCTTGCCATCAAAAAAGACATTGCCCGATTTCGGGGTGACAAAACCGGCAATCACACGCAGGGTTGTCGTCTTGCCGCAGCCGGAGGGGCCGAGGAAGGTGACAAATTCCTTGTCGTGGATGTCCAGTGAGAGCCCGTCCAGGACCTTTTGCCCATCGAAATCGACAACAATGTCTTTCAGAGATACGATCAGATTTTCATTCATTTTTATTGCATCCCCCTTTGCGGAATTTCCCGGCACAGGACCTTCTCATCGCGCCGTTTCTTCCTTAGGACGGCACAAAGTCCTTGACGAGTCAGCGTCAATTATGCCGCCCCGCAAAGGTTTGTTACACGGCCCCACGCGCAGGGGGCCGCTGCAGCAGCACATACAACGCCAATGTGTCAGGGCAGAAAAGATTTACCCTATAGATGCACACACAAGGTATATTATACGGCTTGTGGAATGTTTGTCAATAAAAACCTTTCATATTATGGTAATGAAAATTTCATATTTCGGTAAAGCAGTGCGCAGTATCATTTTTTCGCTGCAAAACCGGCTGCCCCGGCCGCCACTTCCCCACCAGAATCGGGAAATACCTGCGCGCCAGCGTACCGTAAATTTTGCCGCACACGACGAGATACAAGTGCAGTGACAGAGCAAAACGAAGTGCAGCGTTTGCAAGCGCAGCGGTGCATTGACAGAAAATCAGGCTGTAAAAACGAAAATTCATAAATGCCTCCTTTGCATTTGCAGACTAACGGTCTGTAAACGAGGTAAAAATCAACAAAGCTCCTCCAACAGAGTGCATTGTTCCTCTGTCAGGAGGTCAAGGCCAATCCCCTGCGGGAAAAGTCAATACATTTGCCGCAGATTGTACGGTGCGCGGTGGTGGGTGGCGTGTTATAATTATCCGCATAGAGAGGTGAAATGAATGTGGCAAAAATCGGCGTTATCGATGTGGGCGGCGGGCTGCGCGGCATTTACGCGGCGGGCGTGTTCGACTGGTGCTTGGAAAACGGCGTGAAATTTGATTACGGCATCGGCATTTCGGCGGGCAGCGCGAACCTTGCTTCCTATCTGAGCGGCCAGCGCGGGCGGAACTACCTGTTTTATGAGGAATACTCGATGCGCAGGCAGTACATGGGCGCGGGCAATATGTTGCGCAGCGGGTCGTTTTTGAACCTGCAATACATCTACGGCACGTTGAGCAACGCGGGCTGCGAGAATCCGCTGGATTTTGAAAAAATGTCTGCCAATCCGATGGAGTGGTATATGATCGCCACCGATGCGACAACTGGCAAGCCAAAATACTTTACACGCGGCGATATGCATCAGGATGACTACCGCGTGCTGATGGCTTCCTGCTGCATCCCGGTGGCCTGCAAGCCAATCGTCATTGACGGCATCCCCTATTACGACGGCGCGCTGGGTGATACGATCCCCTTGAAAAAGGCATTTGCGGACGGCTGTGACAAGGTCGTGCTGATTTTGACAAAGCCAGAAGGCACTGTGCGCGCTGACAGCACCGACCGTAAGCTGGCACGAGTCATCCGCCGCCGCTATCCTAAGGCGGCCGAGCAGTTGGCCTTGCGGGCGCAGCATTATAACGAGGGTATCGCGCTGGCGGAACAGATGGCAGCCGAGGGCAAGGTGCTTATCATCGCACCAGACGATACCTGCGGCGTCAAGACGCTGACCCGCGACCAAGAGGCGCTGAAAAAGCTCTACTCCAAGGGCATCCGCGACGCACAAGCCATCCAGGCATTTATAAAATAAGCGAAGCCCGCCGCTTTTCCGGGATACGGATAAAGCGGCGGGCTTTATGTTTTTCTAGTAAAATTACGCCAGATTCAGCCGCTTTGTCATGAGCCACTGGGTCAGTGCCCACAGCAGGGCATCGACAATGGCAATCAGCGCAAAGACGGCGAGCAGGGTGAGCACGATAACGCCCAAGGTATTGTCGGGACCGAAAAACGACGCGGCGCTGAAGTTAGTATTGTTCAGGTACTTGTACCCGCGGAACGCGACAAAGACTGCCGTCACAAGGGCCGCCATCTGCCCGATAAAGCCGATGACAAAGTAGGCGGCGATGCTGATGAGAAGCCGCTGCTGGGTAAACTGCGCGGCAAAGGCACAGGCCAGATATGCGTGCAGCAGTGCGCCCGCGATAAGGGCCAGTATAATCAAAAGCATTGCAGACCAGATGGCGACATCCTCGGCAGTGACGCGGCTGAAATCAGATGCAAACCCGCCGCCACTGACCGTGTCGGTAGTCAGCATGCCGCAAAGTGTAAAAAATACCATGCCGAACAGCGTCCATACCGTGCCGCAGATGACCTTAGCAGCAATGTGCTGCCAAATGGGCACGGGCAGAGCCAGCATCAAGTACCCGCGCTCGCCCAACAGGCGGTAAAACTGCTGAATTTCAATAAAAGAGCAGATGGCGAGCACAACAAGAAGGCTTACGGCAGACGCCAGTGCCAGCAAGGCCATGGCAACCCCGGCCAGCGGCAGCCTGTCGGAGGTGTTCTGGACAAAATGGCTCAGAATATTAGTAAAAATGTTCAGCACAAGAACGCCCGCCGCAATGGGCAGAACAACACGGCCTGTGGATTTGAACTCATAACGTAAAAGCTTCGTCAGCATTTGTAAACCTCCCGGAAGTAAGCGTCCACGCTCTCCCCTGTTTCCTCGCGCAGCTCGTCGACGGCGGTCTGGCGCAGGACCTTGCCGTCCTGTAAAAGAATGACCTCGTCCAGCACCTTCTCAATGTCGCCGATGAGGTGCGTGGACAGCATAAGCGCGGCATCCTCACTGTAGTTGTGCAGGATGGTGCTTAAAATGTAGTCGCGGGCGGCGGGGTCCACGCCGCCCAGAGGCTCATCCAGCAGGTAGAGCCTGGCGGCACGGCTCATCGTCAGGCAGAGCTGCATCTTTTCCTGTGTGCCCTTGCTCATGGAACCGATTTTGTCCCGCCCGCCGATATGCAGGTCGGCCAGCATGGCGTTTGCCTTGACTTTGTCAAAATCAGTGAAGAAATCCGCGTACAGGCTTACGGCATCGTCGGCGGTGAACTCCGTCGGCAGGGCCATACGGTCCGGCAGATAGCTGGTGACGGCCTTGGTGAAAACGCCGACAGGAACTTTATCAATAATGACGCTGCCCGTCGTGGGCTGCAAAAGCCCGGCAGAGATTTTCATAAGCGTTGTTTTGCCGCTGCCGTTGGGGCCAAGCAGGCCAACGAGCTTGCCCGGCGTGACGGCAAAGTCCACGCCGTTCAGCGCAGCGGTGCGGCCATAGCGCTTGGTCAGACCGTGTACCTCATAAATTGTATCCATGGTTTACTCCTTTTTTGGTGCCTGCTGTGCGGTCTCGCGCAGCAGGGTCTCGATTTCGGCTTCGGTCAGGCCGAGGGCCTGCATCTGGTGCAGAAACTCCGCCGCCAGCATACCGGCGCGCCGACGGCGCAAGGCCTGCAGGGCAGTGTCATCCGCTGTGACGGTGCGCCCGGCGGTGCGCTGCGCCTGCAAAAGGCCGCGGCTTTCCAGCTCCTGCAAAGCGCGCTGCATGGTGTTGGGGTTGACCCCGGCGTCAGCGGCCAGCTCCCGCACGGGCGGAATGCGGCTGCCTGGCGGGAACTCCCCCGCGACGAGGGCAAGCTCCAACTGCTCGACCAGCTGCACATAGACCGGGCGGCCCGCAGTAATGTTCCAGTTCATGATGTTTTATGCTCCTTTGTATTATTGTGTTAAGAGCTTAATACAATAATACACGCAGGATACAACTTTGTCAATAGAAAAAATAAAAAAAATCCCCCGCCGGGCTGGCGGAGGAAATATTGCATGATACAACGTCAGGAAATGTGATCCTCGATCCATGTCAACACGTAGTCGAACACCTCGTCACGGTTGGTTTCGTTGTGCAGCTCATGGCGGCCGCCCTCAAAGATCTGGCAGGTCAGATCCTTGACACCGGCATCGCCCAGCATCGCCCAAACCTTGCGGACGCCCTTGCCGTAATCGCCCACGGGATCGCCGTCACCGGCAATCAGCAGAACGGGCAGATCCTTGTTAATCGACTCAGCCCAGGCCCTGCTGCTGACATGGTTCAGCGTGGCCAGCATCTCCCGGTAGGTGGAGGCCGTAAACTGGAAGGTACACAGACCGTCCGCATCATAGGCATTAACAACAGCCTCATCACGGGTCAGCCAGTCATTGGCAGACTTCGCGTTCTCGATTTTTTTGCAGTAGCTGCCGAAATTCAGCTTGACCATCAGCGGCGAAACATAGTGCGGACCCTTGACGCGGGCAATCAGCCCG
>OLOV01001663.1_pt1 | contig 16874 bp, 9 predicted proteins | sample 1672931 | NCBI WGS metagenome assembly OLOV01 (sample SAMEA3136738, study PRJEB25190) | human gut metagenome | biome: human gut; feature: human-associated habitat; material: faeces | place: Austria | collected 2013
CTGGACATATTCTGGAAGTTACAGCGCTTACGAAGGCGCAACGATTGCCGCGTATGGTCCGCAGAACGAGGATGGCAGCTACCCCGACACACCGATTCTGTCCGAAACTACGTCGGATGCAAGCGGCTCCGTGAGCTTCAAGCTCTATCAGGAGGGCAAGTATCTTGTTACTGCCTATGATGCGCGCGCAAACGACGAAGATCAGTCCATTTTCTACTCCGGCAACATCGCGGCTCCGTATCTGGAGCTGACCGTCGGAGAAGCGACGCAGCCTGACGCTGTGCGCGCTGAGCTGAAAGCGGCTCTGGATAAGGTTTATAAAGCCTATCCGGAGAAGATTTTCGGCGAGGATGCATGGACGCAGATCGAGAATGCGTACAACAAGGCCGTTGCAGTGCTGAACGATTCTTCGGCTACGACCGGCGAGGTGTACCTTGCGCAGCAGAACGCGATCCGGTTCATCCAGAGCAAGCAGACCGAAACGCTTCAGGCGAACAAAACGGCACTGGAGACGTTCCGGCGGTATCTGAACGAGCTTCCGGATGATACCAGCAAGATCACGGCAAGCTCCGCTGTCAAAACGGCGGCGCAGAAGCTGATTCAGTGCTACAAGGACATGAACAGCTATCAGCGCTCGCAGATCACCGGCACCGAGAAAGCCAAGTACGATAAGATCAAGGCATACATGGACGAAAAGGGCGAAAAGCTCCCCGAAGCTGTCCAGTACAGTCTGAAGCTTAACGTCGTTGGCGATTCGGATGAGGCGACGGTGGTGCTGAACGATATGCTTCAGTGGCTCCACGACAACCCTGCGACGCAGGATACCGGCGCGGGCGGCAGTCCCACCGGAAACAACATCAAGGCCGATACGCCGTTCATGTTTGCAACCGTGAGCAACCGGAAGAATGTTGAAATTGCAGATGGAAAGGCAGAACCGCTGACGCCGGTTCGTCTGCTTGCAGATCTGAAATACGCAGCATACTTCCATGTCCGCGATGCGATCCTCAAGGAAAACAAGAAAGCATTCACCGTGGACGGCGCAAAATGGTCGCTCTCCGATGAAAACATCGCTTTGGAGAAGAACGGTACTTATCTGTACTACGACGTAACGGGCGATCTGACAGTCAAGATCGACGGTGTGAAGTACGAAATCAAGAGCATCACCTACGACGGCATCAGCAAAAATGATGTTGCCAACGGCAGCTTGATTCTGTATGACAACTCGGGCTATAAGGGCAAGAACGATCAGTGGATCAACCTCGAATTTGACGAGGGCTACTACGGCTTTGCAATGCCCTATAACGATGTGACCGTCACGATCACATGGGGCCCCGCCGAAAGCGACAGCTCGAAGCTGCTCCGTGCGAAGGAAACCGCGTCGAACATCGTCAGAGCGAAGTACAACAGTCTGGATAAGACCCAGTACAACGAAACCGGAAAAGCGGCGCTTGATGAAGCGATGACCACCGGCCTAGACGAAATCGCCAAGGCGACGACCGAGGTCGACGTCATTACCGCCAGAAAGAAGGCCGTCTCCGCAATGGAGAAGGTGCCGACAATCGGACATTCCTCTGAATCCGGTAAGGTTGGCGAGCATTATCCGTACCCCGATTCCGAGGTTGTCGGGCGCGTCCATGTTATCGTCGAGAACACGACGTATCTGGATGAGTCTCTGCCTGACAACTTGAAGAACACCATCGTTGACGGGTATTACGATCTGACTGCGGACGACAGCATGATGACCGTTGCGCTCAAGGCGCTCGACGGCAAGGAATATACATGGAACCGTGGCGGCTATGACTACGGTACAACGTATCTTGCATCGGTCGAGAAAGACGGGTACACGCTTGCAGAGTTCACCGGCGGTCCCAACTCCGGCTGGATGGGTACAAAGAATGACTGGTTCGTCAACGCCAGCTTCTCCGACTTCCGTTGCACCAACGGCAAGCTGGAAGACGGCGACGAAATCCGTCTCATGTACACCACAAAGCTCGGCGTTGACATTGGCGGCACATGGAGCAGCGTGGATACCTCGCTGAGCGCGCTGACCGTCAGCGGCGGTCTGGAGCTGTCCCCGGCGTTCTCCGGTTCGACAACCAACTATGTGCTGACGATTCCGAATGAAGCAACCAGTGTGACTGTCCGCTTTACCGCCGCAAACAAAAACTATCAGGCGCGGATGTATCTCAATTCCTATAAGGATGAGAACAGCCGCTACATGAGTGGAGACATGCTCTCCGTGTCCTCCGGCGACGTGATCTATGTCGGTGTCGGTGAGCGCGCATGGGGCAGCATGAATAACGGCGGCACCGCCACAAAGTACACCATTCAGGTTGTCAAGAGCGGCAGTGCAGACGATATTGTGAAGCTCATTGACGATCTTCCCGCTGCGAACCGCCTGACGCTGGACGATGCCAGAAATGTCCGCATGGCTATGAACCTGTTCAAAGCCCTGTCCGACGCAGATCAGACGCTTTTCCGCAAAAACCACAAGGCTGAATATGACAAGCTGGTTGCATGCGAAAAGGTCATTGATGATATGACCGCAGCGGATGCCGTCACGACCATCGCAAACAAACTCCCTGCCCCCGGCAGCCTGATGCTTCGGGATAAAGAGGCTGTTTACGCCGCAAAGGCAGCTCTTGATAAGCTGACAGCGGATCAGAAACAGTATCTTACCTCGGACACGATTTCCAGCATCAATCAGTGCTACGCACGGATGCTTCAGATGGAACGCAACTATGTGCAGCAGTTGATTGACAATCTGCCCAGTGAATCCTCCGTCACCCTTGCTGACAAGAAGCAGATCTACGCCGCAAAGGCTGCGTATGACGCGCTGCCCGACAAAACCGGCATTGACGCAACGAAGCTGGAACAGGCGGTTGAGGCACTTAAAAAGCTGGAACAGGGCGGCTCTGGTGAGGACACCGGCTACAGCGAGTATCTGAAAAAGGCGCTTGCCAACATTAAAAAGAAAGTACCTACGCCGACAATCGGTTCCAGCAGCGGCGAATGGGCCGTCCTTGCACTGGCACGCGGCAATGCGGATGTCCTGAACAGCTACTATGACGGTTACTATGATCGCGTTGTAGCCTATGTGAGGGATAATATCAGTTCCGGCAAGCTGAATGCGGACAAGTCTACAGACAATGCCCGTATTGCACTGGCACTGACCGCTATCGGAGAAGATCCCACAAGTGTGGGCGGTCACAATCTTCTGACTGCGCTTGATGATGTTACCTATGATCTGAAGCAGGGCATCAACGGCCCCATTTTCACCCTTATTGCCCTGGATAGCCACAATTACCCCACCATGGGTGATGTGACCCGGGAGAAGCTGATTCAGGTGATCCTGGATGCCCAGCTTCCCGGCGGCGGCTGGACCCTCAGCGGCGAGAACGCCGACACCGATATGACCGCTATGGCCATTCAGGCCCTGGCACCTTACTACAAGACCAACGAGACCGTGAAGGCCGCTGTGGATAAGGCTCTGGAGGTCCTTTCCGCCCTGCAGCGCAATGACGGCGGCTTTGACAGCTGGGGCACCGTGAATAGCGAATCCTGCGCCCAGGTCATCGTAGCTCTCACTGCTTTGGGCATCGACCCCGCCACAGACAGCCGCTTTGTGAAGAACGGCTCCACTGTTTTGGGTGCCCTGGCCAGCTTCTATGTAACCGGCGGCGGATTTAAGCACACCGCTGACGGCGAGCGGAACGGCATGGCCACCGAGCAGGGCTACTACGCCCTGGCGGCCTACTACCGCTTCGTAAATGGCCAGACCAGCCTGTACGACATGAGCGATGTGACCATCCAGATCGACAGCCACACCCATGCCTTTGGCGCCTGGACCGTGACTACTCCCGCCACCTGCACCACGGACGGCGTGGAGACCCGTTCCTGCGCCTGCGGCGAAACGGAGACCCGGATCATCCCGGCCACCGGCCATGTGGATGCCGACCACGACGGCAAGTGCGATGTCTGCCAGGCGGTCATTACTCCTGTGGATCCCGGCGAGACGGATCCCACGAATCCCGGCACTGACACCCCCGCCACCGGCGACACCGGCGTGCTGGTGTGGGTCATCGCCCTGCCCACGGCAGCCTTGGCCGCAGCCTTTTCGACTGCCTTGCGACGCTGCCCTATATGCTGCCGGGCACGTGCTTTGGCATCGGCTACATTCTCGCGTTCAACCACGCGCCGCTCAAGCTGACGGGCACGGCCCTTATCGTGCTGGCCAACATGCTCTTCAAGCAGCTGCCGACCTCCACGAAGATCTGCACCGCGTCGCTCGCGCTCCTACCCGAAGTGCAGGAGCGCTCGGCGCGCGACCTTGGCGCGGGACGGCTCGCTGTGCTGCGCGATGTGGTCTTTCCCGCACTGCGGCCCGCGTTTTTGAGCTGCTTTGTCTATAACTTCACGAGCAGCATGACGACGGCGGGCTCCATCATCTTTCTCATCGACGCCAAGCGTCAGCTGGCCGTTTTCAAGCTCTTCGACGCGGTATATCAGGGCGATTACGCCCTCGCCTCGCTGATCGCGAGCGTCATCACCGTCATTGTCCTTCTTGTTGAAGGCCTCGCCTTCCTCATCACCCGGAAAGGAGAAAATCGCCGTGTATCTCGAACTTGACCGCTTGAGCAAGCAGTTTGACGGCAAATACGCCGTGCATGACCTCTCCCTCGGCCTGGAAGAGGGCGGACTTTTGTGCATCCTCGGCTCGTCGGGCTGCGGCAAGACGACCACGCTCAACATGATCGGCGGCTTTCTCAAGCCCGACGGCGGCAGAGTGCTCCTCGACCGGCAGGATATTACCGCGCTCCCGCCCGAGCGGCGGCCGGTTTCGACCGTTTTCCAGTCCTACGGCCTGTTTCCGCACATGAGCGTGCTGCAAAACGTGACCTACGGACTCAAATTCCGCGGCTATTCCCGCACGGAGGCAAAGGAAAAGGGCCGCCGGTACCTGAGTCTCGTCGGCCTTGCCGAGCGCGAGAACGCGCGCATCGGCGAGCTCTCGGGCGGCCAGCAGCAGCGCGTGGCACTCGCCCGCGCGCTCATCGTCGAGCCAAAGCTCTGCCTGCTTGACGAGCCGCTCTCGAACCTCGACGCGGCGCTGCGCGTGCGGATGCGCGGGGAGCTCAAGCGCTTGCAGCGCGAGCTCGGCACCACGATGGTCTTCGTCACGCACGATCAGGAGGAGGCGCTCATTCTGGCTGACTCCATCGCCGTGATGAGCGAGGGCGAGCTCTTGCAGCTCGGCTCGGCAGAGGAGGTCTTCCGCCATCCTGCAAACGACTATATCGCGTCATTTCTGGGCCTCAACGACATTGTGTGGAAGGACGACGGCAGCGTGCTGAAGGTCATCCGCCACGGAGAAAAGGGGTAACACCGCCATGCTTGTTGATATGCACCTGCACGAATGCACCTACTCGACCGACAGCTTTCTCCACCTGGAGGAGATCGTCTCTATCGCCAGGCAAAAGGGGCTGGACGCGATCTGCATCACGGACCACGACAGCATGGGCCTGCGCGAGCGCGCGGAGGCCTATTCCCGCGAGATCGGCTATTCCATCTTCGTCGGCGTGGAATTTTTCTCGCTCTGGGGCGATATCACCGCCTGGGGGATCGACGGCATCCCCGACCAGCGCGTCAGCGCACAGGACTTTATCGACCTGGTGCGCGAAAAGGACGGTTTCTGCGTCTCCTGCCACCCCTTTCGCAGCAACAATCGCGGGCTGCGCGAGCACCTGCGCGATGTGCACGGTCTTGACGGCGTGGAGGTCCTCAACGGCAGCACGCCGCTTGAGGAGAACCGGACGGCACTGCGCTTCTGCCGCGAGCTGGGGCTCAAGGCCATCGGCGCGAGCGACGCGCATGTGCCCGGGCAGGTGGGAAAATATGTGACGTGGCTGCCTGAAACGGTCACAACGCTGCCCGATTTTGTCACCGCACTGCACACGCTGGAAACGCGTCCCGCCATCTGGACGGGCAGCGGGTACGATGTCGTCACCGAGTTTTGAGATGAATTTTCAGCGGGCTGGGGTATCATGCTCCGGCCCCTTTTTTACATTTCGCCGTGTCATATCCGATATTCATGCAGGAAAGCTGTGGTAATATTTCACAAGAACCCATTCTTCCGTGTAAAAAGATTCTCAAAATTTGGAGAAGTGGAAAATTAGGGATTGACATTTTCCCAGCATGGGAGTATGGTAACGCCAACAATTTCAAACGCCCGATCGCGAGGTCGGGAAGATAGAGGCGCGGCTGACAAAAGTAGCGCGTTCGCACCGGCACAGGAAGCCGGAGCGCGCGAAAGGGGATGCCGCCGAAGTGGAAACGGTTCCTGTGCCGTTTGCCGCTGGTTCGTCGGAGAAGATCCGCCGGACTGTCACGTATGTGGAGCGCTATCGAGGTCGGCAAGCTGTTTATCCCCCCCCAAGGTGATGACCGGTTTGCCGGATTGCAGTACAGTTGCAGCCGTAAATGCTTCACAAAGCATTTACGGCTTTGTTTTTTGTCTGCATCGGGAGTGCGAAAACCCGAAAAAAGCAGGACTCCCCTGTTTTTGAAAAATCAACCTCGTCACAAGAAAGGAAACCACCGCCATGAAGCTCAGAACCTTTACCGCCCTCCTGCTGGCGGCCATCATGCTCTTCGCACTCACCGCCTGCGGCAGTCAGGCCGCCGACGATTCCAGCAGCGATCAGCAGCAGGAACAGCAGGACACCACCACAAACGAAAGCAACGAATTCCGCGTCGGCATGGAGTGCGCTTACGCCCCCAACAACTGGCAGGAAAGCGAAGCGACGGACTCGAACGTCCCCGTTGAAAACGTCGCCGGCACGTATGCCGAGGGTTACGACGTGCAGATCGCCAAGGCCATCGCAGAGGGCCTCGGCAAGGAGCTCGTCATCGTCAAGCTCAGCTGGGACGGCCTGATCGACGCGCTCAATCAGGGCCAGATCGACGCCATCATCGCCGGTATGATGGACACCGCCGAGCGCCGCGAATCCATCAACTTCTCCGAGCCCTACCGTGAGACCACCTACGGCCTGATGGTGCTCGCCGATTCCCCGTACTTAAATGCCACCTCCATTCAGGACTTCTCCGGCGCGGCCGTCCTCGGCCAGCAGGGCACGGCGCTTGACGATGTCATCGAGCAGATCGAAGGCGTCGACCACTTAAGCCCCGTCGGCAGCGTGCCCGACATGATCTCCCGCCTGCAGCAGGGCACCTGCGACGCCATCGTCATCAACGAGGAGAGCGCCCCGGGCTACCTCGCCTCGAATCCCGATTTCCGTCTCATCACCTTCAGCGAGGGCAACGGCTTCACGCTGCCCGCCAAGGGCTCCTGCGTGGGCCTGCGCAAGTCCGACACCGAGCTGCTCGCGCAGATCAACGAGATCCTTGCCACCATCGACAGCGACGCGCGCACCGAGATGTGGAACACCGCCGTCGCCAACCAGCCGAAGTAACCGGCGGCTTCACGCCGCATAAGGAGGAAGCACCATGAGAGGAACCCCCGCGTCCCGCGGTCAGAGCTTCATCGCACGGGACCACCGTTATGTTTATCTGGGCGGCAGCGTCATCGCCCTCGTCGGCCTGAGCCTGTGGTATTCCGCGCCCAGTCCGTACAGCTTTCTGCCCGCCGGCTCCGTGCCCGGCACGGCGCTCGCCGCGGTCTGCTATTTCTTTTTGGCCGTCAGCACGCTGGCGCTGCTCGTGAAATGGACGCATTGGAACAGCTACGGCGAGACCATTCTCAAGCGCCCGGCCCTCGTGCGTCTGAGCCGCTATCTCTCCTATCTGGACGCCGCGGCTGCCGCGCTGCTCGCGCTTGACCGCTTCGTGCTCAAGCTCGCCTACGTCGTCCACGCCGCCGTCCACGCCGAGAGCAACCCCACCGGCACGCTCTCCTCCATGGTCTACATGGCCTACAACCAGCGCTCGCTCTTCGTCACCGGCGTGTGGACGACCGTTCAGCTCGCGCTGGCCGGCACGGCGATCGCGTTCGTGCTGGCGCTTCTCATGGTCTTTCTCCGCATTCAGGAACCCGACAAACGCAACAACGACTTTGTGAAGCTTATCAAGATCGTCGCGAACAAATTCGCCCGCTTCTACATCTTCGTCATCCGCGGCACGCCGATGATGGTGCAGTCCCTCATCTTCTACTACGCGATCTTCAATCTCTTCAAGCGCACCGGCATGAGCGTCACGGAGATCAACCGCGTCTGGTCGCTCTTCATCTCCGGTCTTGTCACGGTCTCGCTCAACTCGACCGCGTACCTTGCCGAGGTGCTGCGCGGCGGCATCCTCGCCGTCGACGCGGGGCAGATGGAGGCCGCGCGTTCGCTCGGCATGACGCACTGGCAGGCCATGCGCAGAGTCGTTTTCCCGCAGGCCATCAAAAATTCGCTGCCCGCCATCGGCAATGAGTTCATCATCAACATCAAGGATTCCTCCGTGCTGTGCGTGCTGGGCGTATCCGACCTGATGTTCATGACCCGCTCGGTCGCCGGCATTTATTATAAGGGCACCGAGTGCTACCTCATCGCCGCCACCGTTTACCTGTTCCTGACGTATCTTTCCTCGCTCCTGCTCAAGGCCATCACGGGAAGGATGACCGCGCCGGACAACACGAAGCGGCGTCAGGGCAATCAAACCGTCGATCTGGGACTTCCCAGCTCAAACTGACAGGAGGACGCTATGACGAACGATCCCATCATCAAAATCGAACAGCTCGAAAAGTCCTTCGGCGACCTGCACGTGCTCAAGGGCATTGACCTTGAGGTCAACCGCGGCGAGGTCGTGTGCATCATCGGTGCGTCCGGCTCTGGCAAATCGACACTGCTGCGTTGCATCAACTTACTGGAAGAGGCCGACTCGGGCCACATCTGGTTCGACGGGCAGGATTTAATGGACTTAAAGGTCAACCTGAACGCCCTGCGCCAGAAGATCGGCATGGTGTTCCAGGGCTTTAACCTCTTCAACAACAAGTCCGTGCTTGACAACTGCACTCTCGCTCCCATGGACGTCAAGCACATCCCCAAGACGCAGGCCGAGGCCACGGCCATCAAGCACTTAACGACCGTTGGCCTCGCCGACTTCATCCACGCCGACTCCCGCCGCCTCTCCGGCGGGCAGAAGCAGCGCGTCGCCATCGCGCGGGCGCTGTGCATGGAACCGGAGATCATGCTCTTCGATGAACCGACCTCCGCGCTCGACCCCGAGATCGTCGGCGAAGTGCTGGACGTCATGAAAAACCTCGCCCAGCAGGGCATGACGATGGTCGTCGTCACGCACGAGATGGCGTTTGCCAAGGAAGTGAGCGACCGCGTCGTCTTCATGGATCAGGGGGTTATCTTAGAGCAGGGCTCGCCCAAGGAGGTCTTCGGTAACCCCAAGGAGCCGCGCACGCGTGAGTTTCTCAGCCGCTATCTGGAGGATAAAATGGCATGATACAGAAAAAAGTGACCGATTTTTTTGCCCTGGAGGGCAATTATCCCGACTTGGACGGCGAGGGCGCGGCTGCGCGCCTGTCCGCCGCCATCCGGTGCAAGACCATCAACTACTTTGACCACAGCCGGACGGACTACACGGAGTTCGACAAGCTGCACGCGCACATCAAGGCAAGCTACCCCAACATCATGCGCGTGGGCACGTTTGAGCGCATCGGCCACCACGCCGTGCTCATCACCATCCCCGGCAGCGACGCTTCTCTGCGCCCCTGCCTCTACATGTCGCATCAGGACGTCGTTCCCGTTGTTGAGGGCACAGAGCAGGACTGGACGCATCCCGCCTTTTCCGGCGACATCGCGGACGGCTATATCTGGGGCCGCGGCACGCTTGACATCAAAGAGCAGGTCTTCGGCGTGCTGGAGGCCGCGGAATATCTACTCGCCCGCGGCAAGTCCTTTGCCCGCACGGCGTATCTCGCCTTCGGCGACGACGAGGAGACCATCAACTTAGGCGCGCTCGCCATCGCCGAGCATTTGAAGGCGCAGGGCGTGACGCTCGAATTCGTTCTTGACGAGGGCGGCTGCAAAATTGAGCCCGGCACGGCCTTCGGCGCGCCGGAGACGGCCATTGTCAGCGTGCAGCTGATGGAAAAGGGCTATGCCGATTTGGAGCTCTCCGTCCACAGCATCGGCGGGCATTCGAGCCGCCCCTACGGCGGCACGTCACTTGGGCGTCTCTCCGGTGCGATCGCCGACATCACGCGCGCGCCGTTTGCCGTGCGCCTCAACAGCGCCATGACCGGCGCGTTTGAAACGCTCGCGCCCTATATCACGCAGGAGCCGCTCAAAACGCTCGTGCAGGATGTTGCGGGCAACGCGGACGCCATCGCGGCCTGCTGCATGGGCTCGCCCGACCTCTTCCCGTTTGTCACCACCACCATCGCGCCCACGATGATCCACGGCGGCAGCGCCGCGTGCAACGTGATGCCGCAGGATATGACCGCGGTCATCAACTTCCGCTTGGCGGACGGAGACACGGTCGAGAGCGTCATGGCCCACTGCCGCGAGGCAGTGCAGGACAAAGGCGTTGAGATGCGCTTTTTGCAGGCCAACGATCCCTCCGCCATCGCGCGCCGCGACGGCTACGGCTACCGCACAGTGGTCGAGAGCTTCCAGCGCTACTATCCCGAAGCCGTGTTCATTCCCTCGATGGCCGTGGGCGCGACGGACGCGCACCGCTATGAGGATATCTGCGACACATGCCTGCGGTGCAGCCCGTTTATGACCGAGCCCGCGGAGGCCGCCTCCGGCGTGCACGGCACGAACGAGCGTCTTCTCGTCCGCTCGTATTTGCAGGGCATCCGCGTACTCATCGACCTGATGGAGCACGCCAACGTGGAACCGTGAATTTCCTTTCTTTTCAATGAAAAAGCCGGAGCAGCTCAGGCTGCTCCGGCTTTTCTTTCCTGTTCAGTTCTCGCCCATCGTGTAGACCATGTCCCAGAAGCGCAGGTCAAATAGGCAGCAATTTTCGAAGATCTCGCAGAGCCGCTGCGCCTTCTTTTCGTCGATCACTTCGGCGAGCGCGTCGATCCGGTCGATCAAGGCCTGATTCGTCTGCCGGTACTCCTCGGAAACGTAGCCCGCGAACCACGCGCCGTAGTTCTCATCGTGCAGGGCGCTTGGGCAGCGCTCCACCATCTGCTCGGCAATATACGCATAGCTCCACGAGCAGTTCAAAAGCGTCACGAGCCCCGTCAGCACATCCCCCGCCTGCGCCTCGCAGAGCATGTAATGGCTGTAGGCGCTGTTGTCGATGTGCGGGCGCGCATCGGCGATCTCCTTCTCCGTGACGCCGAGGCGCTTCATGTACGGAAGATGCGTGCGGAACGTCTCGTCGATCGTGTTCGCCATCTCCCCGCTCAAAAAGCGGATCTGCTCGAAGTCGTCGGTTTTCTGAAGGATCGCCGCAAAAATTTTCACGTAATCCCGCAGGTACAGATAATCCTGCACCATATAGTAGCGGAACTTTTCCTTCGGCAGCGTGCCGTCCGCCATCTCCGTCACAAACGGATGGGTCAGATACCGCGGCCAGAGCGCCTTTGCCCGCTCGTAGATCCTCTCGGAGAGCTTCACTCTGTTCTCCCCGCTCATTTGTGGGCGATGAGCGCGACGTAGCCGCCGCTCTGATAGCCGGGGACGACGTCCTCCACGCTCTCGTTGGTGTACATAGGGTTCTTCAAGAGCGTCTGGTAGAAGTCAAAATCGTGGAAGCCGAGCGATTTGAGCGCGTCGACCTTTTCCTCGGTCGAGTGCCACACGCCCGCGCAGCACAGCTCGAGCGGATACGGCAGTTTGGGCATGACACCGCGCAGGGACGGGTGGTCGAACGTACCAACGGCCTTGGCGAGAAGGTACATGAAGCCGAACGCGCTCTCCTTGGGCACATCCAGCGAAATGAACTTGCCGTTCGGCTTGAGCGCCTTTTTGCACACGTCGAACGCGCGCGTCAGGTCCTCCATATAGCTGGAGCTGCCGTTCAAATAGATAATGTCGTAGGCGTTCTCCTCAAGCTCGACCTCCTCGATCGCGCCGAAGGCGATGACGTTGATGCCGCGCTTCTGCGCGATCGCGCCCATGTCGCGCGAGGGCTCAACGCCCTCGATGTTCTTGCAGTCGATCATACTCTCGAACAGGCCGCTGCCGCAGCCGACGGAGAGCACGCGCTTGCCCGAAATATCGCCGAGCGCCTTTTCAAACAGGCGGAATTCGCTCTGGAACACGTTTTCGTTTTCCATAAACCAGGCGTCGTACTGCGCCGCGTAGCCGTCAAATTTGGGTTTCATCGTCAAGTGATCCTTTCTGTTTTGTCAATTTTCAAGGTCCCGCCCGCCGTTTCCGCTTCCCTATTATCCTGTGCCGCAGGACGCGGGAAAACAGGCCGGGCCTGTGCCTTTTTGATGAATCATACCACAATCAGCTCCCTACCGCAACGGTATGTTTGCGGTAAATATCCATCACCTTTCGCCCGCGTACACGGCAGTTATAGAGTTCGTGTCACCCAATAGATTGAATCGGCAATGAGAAAAAGATGGATTCCGGTTGCAATTCACAGATGGGAGGGATGCATATGGAAGGCTTCATGACAAATGTTCTCAATTTATAAAGGGTACGATAAAGGGTAAATGGCACCTCAGGGCAATAAAAAAACCTTGAAGCCACTGAAGCTTCAAGGTTTTTCTGGTGCGCGGTACAGGACTCGAACCGGCAAAAAGGTGTTTTAGATTGTCCCTGCCTATGCCAACCGGTACCATAATGTGGGGAAGTCATGCGATTTTATTGCCATCTCATGTTAGGTAATCTTATCTCGTATCAATGCAGAAAGGCTAAAAATAAGGCTGAATTTTAGCTGCCGCACAGGACATGCCTCTTTCGTCAGAAGCTCGCTACCTACTCCTGATCTTAGCGGTGTCATGTCCAAAAATCGAAAACAATTCAAACTCGTAGGAGTGTTCCATATAGTTCAAACGATGAAGGCCATTGATTTTACTCAAGGGAATACTCCTCGCACGATTGTTCTGACAGCCTACTATTTCATCATAAAGCAAAAGCTGCTGCCGGACACTAAGAAATAATTCTCTCTAAGGACAGATCTACTTCCCGTCCTATTATCTGAAATGTATATTTTTTATGTTTCGAGTGTCTAACCCTCCTCGCTATAATAATTCCTTATTCTGTGAGTCGAACCCATTTCGTCCGATTGCCCTCGCACGGCTTTATTGTTGTCTCAGGACTACGCATACTACACCTGACCTTGCAGATGATGTAGTATTGCATAGCCGTACTGCAGAGCAGTTCCATTCGTCCCTTCCCTTATACGCTCAAACACTTACGCTAAATTGTTGCGATTCGTATTGGAGTCTCTCACTGTTGAACACGCCGAGCGTTACGTTTTTTACTGCACCGACGCCGCCGACTGATGCCAGCATGATCTGCTCTCTTTCACCCCCCGGCACACAGCGTCTCAAAAGCTCTCCTCTTCCGGATGCGCAAAATCACACCATTTTTACTTGTCAGCCTCGGCATACTTCGTTATAATATGTCAAGAAATCATCTGATGATTTTCGCTTCAAAATGACAAATTGTACGGGGAGGGGTCTATAATGGAATTACATTCTCAGCAGGTACGCGCACTTGCACCAGAGAGCGATCCGCTGAAGATCGGCATGGGTTGGACGATTGATGACCTGAGCAAACCCCAGATCATGGTGGAGAGCACCTTTGGCGACAGCCATCCCGGCAGCGCGCATCTCGATCAATTTGTAAGACAGGCCGTGCAGGCGGTCAACGAGCACGGCGGCAAAGCCGCCCGCTATTTTGCCACCGATCTGTGCGACGGTATCGCACAGGGACACGACGGCATCAATTACTCCCTCGCCCACCGTGAAGCCATCGTCGATCTGGTGGAGGCGCAGGCGAACGCAAGCGGATTTGACGGCGGCATATTCATCGCAAGCTGCGACAAGGCCGTTCCCGCCATGCTGATGAGCATCGGGCGGCTCAAGGAAATGAGCGCCATCGTCGTCACCGGCGGCGTCATGGAAGCCCATCCCCTGCCGGAGGAATACACCGTGCAGGATCCCGCCTGCGCGATCAACGAGCTCTTGACGCTCGAGCAGATCGGCAAATTCGACGCATGGGAAAAAACCGGCGTCATCTCCAGCCAGCAGCTGCGCTATTATAAGCACAACGCCTGCCCCAGCTGCGGCGCGTGCTCCTTTATGGGCACAGCCTCCACCATGCAGATCATGGCCGAGGCCCTCGGGCTGATGCTGCCCGGCACCGCGCTGATGCCCGCCACCGCCCCGGAGCTGAAAAAGGCCGCTTACGATGCGGGCGTCCAGCTGCTCAAGCTGCTGGAGCAAGGCATCCGCGCGCAGGACATCGTGACCAAAGAAAGCTTTGAAAACGCCGTCATGGTCCATGCCGCGATCTCCGGCTCCACCAACGCGACGATGCACCTGCCCGCCATCGCGCACGAATTCGGCATCGAGATCGATGCTGACACCTTCGACCGGATGCACCGCGGGGCGCACTATCTGCTCAACATCCGTCCCTCCGGCGACTGGCCCGCGCAGTATTTCTACTATGCCGGCGGCGTCCCCCGCGTGATGGAGGAGATCCGCTCCATGCTGCACCTCGACGCAATGACGGTGACTGGGAAAACGCTCGGCGAAAATCTGGACGCGCTGAAAAAGAGCAGCTTTTACGAGCACTGCGACGAGCTGCTGCGCGAAAAAACCGCACATCTGAGCCGCAGGCCGCTGCGCACCGATATCATCCGCACGTTTGAAAATGCCAAGGGCACAGACGGCAGCATCGCCATTCTCAAGGGCAACCTCGCCCCCGAGGGCTGCGTCATCAAGCACACCGCCTGCCCCAAAGAGATGTTTCAGGTCACGCTGCGAGCAAAGCCCTACGACAGCGAGGAAGCGTGCATCGCGGCCGTGCTGCACGGCGACGTCCGCCCCGGCGACGCGGTCTTTATCCGCTATGAGGGTCCGCGCGGCAGCGGGATGCCCGAGATGTTCTATACCGGCGAGGCCATCTGCGCAGACCCGGCGCTCGCTTCCAGCGTAGCTCTCATCACCGACGGGCGCTTTTCCGGCGCAAGCCGCGGCCCGGTCATCGGCCACGTCAGCCCCGAGGCTGCTGTCGGCGGGCCGATCGCGCTGGTGGAAGAGGGCGATCTGATCCGCATCGATGTTCCCGGCCGCGTGCTGGCGATCGTCGGCGTGAAGGGCGAGGAAAAAACGCCCGGCGAGATCGACGCCATTCTTGCCGCGCGCCGCGCGCGCTGGCAGGCAAAGCCGCCCAAATACAAAAAAGGCCTGCTCAAGCGTTATACCGAGCATGCCGTGAGCCCCATGAAGGGCGCCTATATGGAATGATCCTGACCGACAAAAAATGGGATGTACCGCGCGGTACATCCCATTTTTTATCATTTTTTCAGCTTTTCCAGCTCGCTGAGAAGGCCGTCGCCGACCGCTTTGAATTCCTCCGCACTCAGCGTCACCTTCGGCAGCGTATCGGTAAAGGGTCCGCCCCACTGCAAACCGTCCCGATGCTTCGGAACGAGGTGCACATGGAAATGCGAAACGATATCGCCGTAGATCGCGTAGTTGATCTTATCCGCCTTCGTGTAGTTCGCGATCGCGTGCGCCACGAGGGAGACCTCGGCAAAGAAGCCGCTGCGCTGCTCGTCATCGAGCTCGAACATCTCGTCGTGATGGCCCTTGAGCGCCACGACGCAGCGTCCTTTGTGCTTCTGGTCGTTGAAGAGATAAACATCCGACCACTGAAGCTCGGTCAGCGGCGTCATCAGCGCCAGCAGCCGCTCGTCCTTTTCGCAGTAAAAGCAGCTCATCCGCTTTACCTCTGCACTCTGCCGGTGCCGTCGCCGCCCATGAGCTTCGTCACGTCGGAAACATTCACGCGGTTGAAGTCGCCGATGACCGAGTGCTTCAGGCAGCTCGCTGCCACGGCAAACTCCAGCGCGGACTGCTTGTCCTCATAGTGGTTGAGACCGTAGAGCAGGCCGCCGGCAAAGCTGTCGCCGCCGCCGACGCGGTCCACAATGTCGCGGATCTCATACTTCTTGGAAACGTAGAAGTCCTTGCCGTCGTTCAGGCAGGCCGCCCAGCCGTTCCAGTCGGCGCTGTGGCTCTCGCGCAGCGTGATGGCAATCATCTTCATATCGGGATACGCCGCGAGCACTTTGTCGCCGAGCGCCTTGTACTTTGCGCGGTCCAGCTCGCCGGACTCGACGTTCACATCGTCCACGGTGATCTCAAGGGACTTCTGCACGTCTTCCTCGTTGGCAATGGCAACATCCACATACTTTGCGATCTCGCGCATGACCTCGCTGGCCTTCTTGCCGTACTTCCAGAGGTTCTTGCGGTAGTTGAGGTCGCAGGAGACGGTGATGCCGCGCTTCTTTGCCTCCTTGACAGACGCAACGGAAAGCTCCATCGCGCTCTCGCTGATGGCGGGCGTGATGCCGGTGATGTGGAACCACTCCACGCCGTCGAACGCCTTGTCCCAGTCGATATCGCCGGGCTTGGCCAGCGCGATGGCGGAATAGGCACGGTCGTAGACGACCTTGCTCGGGCGCTGGTTCGCGCCGCCCTCGAGATAGTAGATGCCCATGCGGCCTTCGCCCGTGACGATGCGCTTGGTATCCACATCGAAGCGGCGCAGCTCCGCCTTGCAGGCGTCCGCGATGGCGTTATCGGGCAGGACCGTCAGGAACGCCGCGTCCTCGCCGTAGTTGGCAAGGGAGACGGCCACGTTGGCCTCGCCGCCGCCGAAGGTGGCCTCGAGCATCGGGGACTGGAAGAAGCACTCCTGTCCGGGCGC
>OLOV01001669.1_pt1 | contig 16825 bp, 14 predicted proteins | sample 1672931 | NCBI WGS metagenome assembly OLOV01 (sample SAMEA3136738, study PRJEB25190) | human gut metagenome | biome: human gut; feature: human-associated habitat; material: faeces | place: Austria | collected 2013
AGAACGCAGCGGATCTTTCTCGAAAAAGTGGCAGAGCCACTTTTTCGACAGTCTCCAGTCCGCGCCGCGAAAGCGGCGCGGACTTTTGCGTCTATTAGCATTTGCAATGTGCGCGCTGCCCGGTTATAATAAGCTGAGTTATAATGAGAGAAAGAAAAACTGAGGTGTGACAATGTATTTTGATACTCATGCGCATTATGATGACGGCGCGTTTGACGCCGACAGGGAGGCGCTGCTTGCGGCGGTGAATGAGGCCGGTGTGGAGCTCATGCTCGATCCCGGCTGCGACGTGGACAGCAGTGCGGCGGCTGTCGCGCTGGCGGAGAGGTTCGGCTTTATCTATGCGGCTGTCGGGCTGCATCCGGAGGAGCTGGGGCGGATGGACAGCGGCAGTCTTGAAAAAATACGTGTGCTTGCGGCGCATCCAAAGTGCGTTGCGATAGGGGAGATCGGCCTTGATTATTATTGGGATGACAGCCGCAAGGACGAGCAGAAGCGGCTTCTGGCCTGCCAGCTTGAGTTGGCGCTTGAGCTGGACAAGCCCGTTATAATCCATGACCGCGACGCGCACGCCGACTGCTTTGATATCGTCAGCCGCTACAGCGCACTGCGCGGCGTGTTCCATTGCTACTCCGGCAGCGCCGAAATGGCGCACGAGCTTCTCAAGCGCGGGTGGTACCTCGGCTTTGACGGGCCGGTGACTTATAAAAATGCGCGCCGCGCCATAGAGGTGCTTGAGGTCTGCCCGGTGGAACGCATCCTTATCGAGACTGACAGCCCCTATCTCAGCCCCGTTCCTATGCGCGGCAAACGCAACGACTCGAGAAACCTCCGGTACATCGCCGCCAAGATCGCGGAGGTGAAGGGCATGACGCCGGAGGCCGTCGCCGCGGCAACGCTGGAAAACGGAAAGGCGCTGTTCGGCATCGGCTGAAACGATGCACACATTCAAATGTATGAAAACTGAACCACATGACCTGCAATGCCGCAGGCCATGTGGTTTTTTTATATAAATAATTATAGGTAAACAATAATATGTAAATTATATTAAGTAAAATAAATTAGGTAAACAATATTGAGTTTATGATATTACGCATACAAAAATATGTAAATTATATTATGTGAAGCATAAAAATTCAGACCGCACATGCCGTGCGGTCTGAATTGCCTGTCGTTATTCGGTTATCAGCCGTAGCTTGCGTACCAGTTGGAGTAATCCGCGCCCTGAGACTTGGCCTCATATGTGCCAGTCAGCTTGCTCATCACGCGCTCATACGCTTCGCTGCCCTCCTCATACGGAGTTGGGCAATAGTTGTTGTAATTGTCGGCCATTCTTGCGGCCTTCTCCAGATCGCTGCTGACGCAGCATGGAATGACTTCAAAGCCGTCGCGCGTCACACTGCCGTCTATATCGCGCTTGAGCTTGACCTGCACTATCGCGGTGTCGGGGTCGGACGGGCGGGTGCTGCCACCGAATACCCAGTTGCCGAGGCTGTAGAGTATCAGGCCGCCGTTGTATTCCTCAATGGGCTGCAGGCAGTGCGGATGCGAGGCGTAGACCAGATCCGCCCCCGCGTCTATGACCGCGTGCGCAAGATTTATCTGGTTGTCATTCGGCGTGTAGTACAGCTCCAGCCCCCAGTGGAACATGCATATGACGTAGTCCGCGCCCTGCTCACGCAGAGACTGCACGGCGGCCACGGCCTCGTCCGTTTTCCAGTCGGGGCGCATGTCATTGCCCGCAGTGTATATGCCGAGCTTAAGGCCGTTCTTCGTCGTGACGATCTGTGCCTGCCTCTCCGTGCCGTAGGGCAGCCCGGCGGCGGTCAGCGCCTCCAGTGTGCTTTGCAGTCCGGCCTCGCCGAAGTCGAGGCTGTGGTTGTTTGCCGTCGTCACGAAGTCCACGCCGCCCTCGATCATTATGTTCGCGTAGGCCGTCGGCGCGCGGAAGTAGAACATCTGCCCGGAAGCGAGCTTCTGGTCGGACAGCGTGCATTCAAAGTTCGCAAGCGTGTATTCGTCGTCCTTGAAGTACTGCACGGTATTCGAGAAAGGATAGGCGTAATTATCCCCGACGACCTTCGGCAGACCGACGTTGCTGTTTTCAAACTGTAAGCTTGACCACAGCGTACAGTCACCGATGCAGGAAATGGTGAAGTATTCCGGCTGCGGCTCCGGCGTGGGTTCGGGCGTCGGCTCCGGCGTGGCCTCGACATTGGGAGTTGGCGTCGCCTGTGCCGCCATTGCCGCGGCGGCTTCCTGTTCTTCCGCGGCGGCCTTCTCGGCGTTCAGCACGTCCAGCCGCGCCTTGAACAGCACGACCATCACCACTGCCAGCACCAGCAAAACAACTGCCTGGACCACATATTTCAAAACCTTGTTCATTGCGTAAACCTCGGAAAATCTACAAGCTGAGTCATTACATTATACAATCCCGCTGCCCTTTCGTCAAGAACCGCGCGTGTGTACTACTATAATTTAAGATTTATATTTAAGATTCAAGAATTATGGCGTATAAAAGACAGCCCAGACAGGTCTTGCTGTCTGGGCTGCGTGGCTGATCGCGGCGGTATATGTATTCCTCAAAGGAGGCCGCCGATGCGGATGAATATAGGGGCGAAAACAAGGGAGACAACGGTCATAAGCTTGATGAGTATGTTGATGGACGGGCCGGAGGTGTCCTTGAACGGGTCGCCGACGGTGTCGCCGACAACGGCGGCCTTGTGCGCGCTGGAGCCTTTGCCGCCGTGGTGACCGCCCTCAATGTACTTCTTCGCGTTGTCCCATGCGCCGCCGGAGTTGGACATATATATCGCCAGCAGCACGCCCGTCACGAGGGAGCCTGCCAGCAGGCCACCAAGCGCGCCCGGCCCGAACAGGATGCCGACGAGCAGCGGCGCGGCCACGGCCATCACGCCCGGAACTATCATTTCATGCAGCGCGGCCCTTGTGGAGATGGACACGCAGGTGCCGTAGTCCGGCTTTGCCTTGCCTTCAAGAATGCCGGGGATCTCGCGGAACTGGCGGCGCACCTCTTCGATCATCTTGTATGCGGCCTTGGACACGGAGTCCATCGTCATCGCGGAGAAGGCGAAGGGCAGCATGCCGCCGATAAGCAGACCGATGACGACATACGGGCTGAGGAGATCCAGCACGTCAAGCTGCACCTCAGTCGCGTAGGAGACGAACAGCGCCAGCGCCGTCAGCGCGGCGGAGCCGATGGCGAAGCCCTTGCCCATGGCGGCGGTGGTGTTGCCCACGGCGTCCAGCTTGTCGGTGATCTCACGCACGTGCGGGTCAAGGCCGCTCATCTCGGCGATGCCGCCGGAATTGTCGGCAATGGGGCCGTAGGCGTCCACGGCCACGGTGATGCCCGTTGTGCACAGCATGCCCACGGCGGCCAGCGCGATGCCGTACAGGTCGCCGGTGACGGAGTAGGAGATGTAAATGCCGAGGCATATGAGAAGTATGGGCACCCAGGTGCTCTTCATGCCGACGGCCACGCCGCTGATTATCGTCGTGGCGGAGCCGGTCTCGGACTGATCCGCGATGCGCTTGACGGAGCTGTAGTCCTCAGAGGTGTAGACCTCCGTCACAAAGCCGATGACAAGGCCGACCACTATGCCTGCGATGACCGCGGCGGAGCAGTAGAAGCGGCCGAAGAAAAGCCTGCTCATGAAAATCGAGGCCAGCGCCACTATCGCGGCCGAAACGTAAGAGCCCATTTTCAGAGCCTTGTGCGGGTTGGAATCGTCCTTCCCGCGGACAAAGAACGTGGCGATGATGGAGGCGATTATGCCCACCGCCGCGATGGCGAGCGGGAACAGCGCGCCCGCGCCCTCAAAAGCGCCGCCCGGGATGGCCACGCCCAGCGTCAGCGCGGAGACAAGCGCGCCGACGTAGGATTCAAACAGATCCGCGCCCATGCCGGCCACGTCGCCGACGTTGTCGCCGACGTTATCCGCGATGACGGCGGGGTTGCGCGGGTCGTCCTCGGGTATTCCGGCCTCGACCTTGCCCACAAGGTCTGCACCGACGTCTGCGGCCTTGGTGTATATGCCGCCGCCGACGCGCGCGAACAGCGCGATGGACGAAGCGCCCAGCGAGAAGCCGAAGAGGATGTTGTAATTCCCCGTCAGCATGTATATAAGGCTGCACCCCAGCAGACCCAGCCCGACAACGCACATCCCCATGACGGAGCCGCCGGAGAACGCGATGGACAGGGCGCGGTTCATGCCGTGCTCCATCGCGGCGTTCGCCGTGCGCACGTTTGCGCGCGTGGCGACCTTCATCCCGAAGAAGCCCGCCAGAATGGAGAACAGCGCGCCGATGACAAAGCACACGGCGGTGCCGGTGTTTATGAAAATTGCTATCAGCACGAAAAGCACCGTGATGAAGATAGCCAGAATTTTATACTCGGACTTGAGGAAAGCGTCCGCGCCCTCGGCGATAGATGCCGCTATCTCCTGCATCCGGCTGTTGCCCGGCGCAGCTTTTTGTACATAATGCGCTTTATACCCGGCGAATATCAGCGCCAGGATTGCAGCCACAGGAGTAAGCCAAACGAACAAATTCATGAAACGATCTCCTTAAAAAAACTAAGAGGCAGCGCCTCTATGTGCATATTAACCTATAAACGCAAAAATAGCAAGGCGAAATACACAATTTTATATGCAGATTCAACAAGTTCGTGTAAAGCGCTGAAATATCAAGGCGTATAAAGACCTTTATGGTCGAATTCAACAAAAAATGAAAAATCCTGCACAGCATAAAATACACGATTTTGCGTATAATGAAAATTTACAGCAATTTGTGCACAAATATCATCGAATATCCGAAAAATAAAAATAATATCGCACAAATAAACTGCACAAATACAAATTATTTATTATGCACAACGGCAGAGCGCACCGCCGAGTACTATTATTATATTTAAATTAAATTTGCAGCGGCGGCTTGCCTTTGCGACACACCGGTGATATTATGTAAACAATGCGCGCAGAGCAGCGCCTCGGCGCGGATAGGGGAGGGGCGGCACTTTCGGCCCGTCGGAGAAAAAATCTGAAAAAATGTCCGCCGGGCATGAAACTTTTTTGTTTTTAAAACGTTATATATGTAGACGCCGCGGATGGGCGGAAGCCCTGCACCGGCATTGAAAATATGCGGGCTATATATTGAACGCCCTGCAAATCTCCACACAAAATGTAGAGTAATTACAAAACGGTAAAAAATAATGAAAAAATTCAGAAAAAAGTCTTGCAATTTCGGAAACATTGTGTTACATTATGTGTGACCTTAATAGGGCGCGGCAACTCGTGCCGCGTGAGATATCGTATCAAATCTCATAAGGGGGATTTTTAGATGAAAACCATGAAGAAAGTAATTTCCACGCTGCTGCTGGTTTGCATGCTGGCCAGCGTCCTCGCGGTGTCCGCATATGCGGTCGGCGAGAGCATCGCTTTCGATAAGATCGCAAGCGGTGCAACTGTTACTTCGGAGAATGTCAACATCTCCGTCAAAGCAAAGGATCTTGCGTCTGGCCACACCTACAAAGTCAGATGGTCCAGCGGCAGCTTCAGTTATTCTGCGGATGTGACCGTTAATGCGTCTGACCCGACTCTGGGCTTCGCCTATGCGGAGATAACGCCGAGTGAACTTGGCGCTTCCGGCCAGCACACCATCACGGCAGAGCTTGTTGACATCACCGATGGCGAGCCTGGCACTGTCGTCAGTTCCGCGCTCGGCTACGTTACGACGAACCCCGCGGTGGAGATAACCTCCGTCACCATGACGCCCAACGCCATCAGCCTCAACGTAATAAACAACCCCAAGTATGACAAGCTCGTTCCCGTGTATAACAACAGCAGCAACAGCGGCATCACGCCCAACAGCATTTCCTGGTGGTCCGATGACGAATCCGTTGCCACCGTCGAGAACGGCGTTGTTCACGCAAAGAAACCCGGTACAACGAAGATCTGGGTCAAGGTGAATGACAACACCAACCTCAAGGACTTCTGCACCGTCACCGTCAGCACTGAGCTTGAAAGCTTCACTCTCAGCAAGACTCAGCTTGTCATCGAGAAGGGCAACACCGAGGCCATAGTGGCCACCGTCGTGCCCGCGGATGTGTTCACCGTGACATGGTCCTCCAAGAACCCCGATGTGGCAAAGGTCGATAACGCCGGCAACGTCACCGCAGTTGCGGCCGGCACCACTGTTATCTATGCCACGGCCGGCGGCGTGACGCGCACCTGCGACGTCACCGTGACCGACCCCAGCAAGCCCACCGTCACCATCACCGGCCCCAAGTATGAGATCGCCAAGGGCGAGACCGTCACCTATACCGCCTCCTTCTCCGGCGGTGCTTCCGGTGTGTACATAGACCACTGGTCTGCTGATTCCAACGCTGTTTCCATCAGCTACAACGGCAGCACCTGCAAGGTCACCGGGCTTGAAAAGACCTCCAGCCCCGTCACCCTCACGGCTTACGCACGCAAGGGCTCCAACACCGTCCTCTATCAGGGCAGCGTACAGATCACTGTCGGCAACGTGCGCACCATCACCCTCATTGCCAACCCCAGCAACATCGCCGTTGCGGGCGGCAAGTCCACTGTCAGTGTCTCCGGCGCGAATTCCGGCGAGGTCTACGATTGGACCATCGCCCCCAGCTCCTCCGCAGTCATGACTTCCTACAGCACCTACGCACAGAGCGTTGACATAGTCGGTGGCAACGCGGACGGCTACATCCAGGTCACCGCGACCCTGCGCGGCAACAGCAGCGTGAAGGCCACCACGACCGTCAGCGTCCTCTCCGAGGAGCCTTACAACGCCACCATCAGCCCCAGCAGCGTCACATGGTCCAAGGGTCAGGGCAACCTTGAGTTCACTCTCAAGCCCTACCTGTACGACGCATACCTCGACGGCGTGCTTATTTCCGGCAGCCAGAACTCCTCCAAGTACAGCTACGTATGGAGCGGCAACTTCATCCTGAAGTCCTCCTACCTCCAGACGCTGTCCGCCGGTACTCACACCCTGAAGGTCAGAACGACCGACAACAGCAATGGTACCATACCCAACGGCATAGTCTATGCCACCATCACCATCAACGGCACTGCCAGCGCCGCCTACGGCGACAACGCCCATGTCCGCGGCAACAGCAACAACCTTTACTTCAACTCCACCGGCGCCATCAAGAATGTCTACATAAGCAACCAGCTTATCGACCCGGCAAACTACACCCTCGATTCCACCGGCAGGAGCCTCACCCTCAAGGCCAACTTCCTGAATCTGCTCAACTACGGCACCTACACCATGAAGCTTGAGACCACCAACGGCACGACCGAGACCACGACCTTCCGCATCGTCACGGCGAACTACGCCCCCGCGACCGGCGACGAGAGCAATCTCGCCCTGTGGATCGCAGTGATGATAGTCTCCGGCGCAGGCGCGATAGCCTTGATCCCGAGAAGGAAGAAGGAGATGTAAGCCGGACGGCTGCATCGAAAGCGAAATAAAATGACGGACGCCCCGGCATCATGCCGGGGCGTTTTCACAGCGGAGGGATATCAATGCGGATACTGTATACGGATGCGGCGCTGGTCGTGTGCATAAAACCGGCGGGCGCGCTTTCCACGGATGAGCCGGGCGGCGTGCCCGAGCTTGTGCGCGCGGAGCTTGGCGACGCCGCGGCGGAGGTGCGCACGGTGCACCGGCTCGACCGCGTGGTGGGCGGGCTTATGGTGCTGGCACGGTTCGCGCCCGCCGCGTCGGAGCTGAGCCGCCAGATACGCGAGGGCGGCTTCGGCAAGGAGTATCTCGCTGTCGTCCACGGCGAAACGCCCGCGCGCGGGGAGCTTAAAGACCTCCTCTGGCGCGACAAGGCGCGGAGGATGACCTTCGTCGTACAGGAGCGGGCGAAGGGCGTGCAGGACGCGTCGCTTGAATACGAAACACTGGCGCGCGCCGGGGATATGAGCAAGCTGCGCATAGTCCTGCACACGGGGCGCACGCACCAGATACGCTGTCAGTTCGCCGCGCACGGCCACCCGCTGCTTGGCGACAGGAAGTACGGCCTGCCGGACGACGGCACGGACGGCATCGCCCTGTGGTCGCACAGCCTGACGTTTACCCATCCTGAAAGCGGCATGCCCATGTCCTTCACGGCGGAGCCGCCGCAGGCGTACCCGTGGACGCTGTTCTGGCTGCCGTAAATGTTAACAGATCAAAAATAATACTAAATAATTAAAAATATGGTTATGATCCTGTTGCAATGGGAAAACATATACGCTATAATATACTTAAAATTTTTTGAACAATTGGCAGGATTTTAACATGATGATCTTCAAAGGCGTTCTTGCGGCGGTCTGCGCCTATATGCTGGGCTCGCTCAGCATGTCGATATGCATTTCAAAATGCGTCATGAATTCCGACGTGCGCGCCCACGGCAGCGGCAATGCCGGGGCGACGAATATGGCGCGCGTGTTCGGGTTGCGGCTGGGCGTGCTGACGCTGGCCGGGGATATGCTCAAGGCGGCGCTGGCCATGCTGGCCGGGTGGCTGCTGCTGGGCGAATTGGGGCTGTGCATAAGCGGCGCGGCCTGCCTTGTGGGGCACTGCTTCCCGGTGCTGCATGAGTTTCGCGGGGGGAAGGGCGTTTCCGCCGGGGCGGCCGTCCTGCTGGCGGTGGACTGGCGCGTGCTTCTGGCGGCCGTGGTCTGCTTTGCAATCTTTGCGCTGCTCAGCCGGAAGGTGTCGCTCGGCTCTCTCGGCGCGGCGGTCATGGGCTTTTGTGCGGCGGCATATCTCGGCGTTTCGACGCCGCGGCTCATCCTCGCGGCCTTTGCGATGCTCATCGTCATGCTGCGCCACAGGGAGAATATCCTGCGCCTCATTGCCGGAACGGAGCCGGATTTCAAACCCGCCGGTGAAAAAAAGAAAAAGCCGGAGACGACCGAATGACGACTATTGATGTGAACCCGCCGTATACCGGCGGGTTTTACATTTTTTTAACCATTGCGGGCGAGTGCATTGTATAATATTAGAATAGTAAAGAAAAGAATGCAGGGGGCAAAATATATGAATAAGCGCGCTCTTATAGTTGAGGACGACGTCAACATCGCCGAGCTCCTCCGCCTGTATCTCGGTAAGGACGGGTTTGAGGTCATGATATCTCCCGACGGCGGCAAGGCGAAGTCCATGTTCGACCTTTTCCAGCCGGACGTCGTGCTGCTTGACATCATGCTGCCCGTGAAGGACGGCTGGCAGGTATGCCGCGAGATAAGGGAGAAGTCCTCAACGCCCATAATCATGCTCACGGCCAAGGGCGAGACGACCGACAAGATAAACGGCCTTGAAATGGGGGCGGACGACTATGTCACGAAGCCCTTCGACGTCAAGGAGCTTATCGCCCGCGTCCACGCCGTTATGCGCCGCACGGATGCTGACGCGCCTGTGGACAAAAAGCTCGTTTTCGACAAGCTCGTCATCAATCTCGACTCGTATGAGCTTATCGTGGACGGGAAGAAGGTGGACACCCCGCCTAAAGAGATGGAGCTGCTTTATCACCTCGCCTCCTCGCCGAACCGCGTTTTCACGAGGAATCAGCTTCTCGACGAGGTGTGGGGCTTTGACTACTTCGGCGACTCGCGCACGGTCGATGTGCACATAAAGCGCCTGAGAGAGAAGCTCGAAGGCGTGTCGGATAAGTGGAGTCTCAAAACCGTCTGGGGCGTCGGATATAAGTTCGAGGTCACGGACTGAGTCTGATGAAGAGCATATATCTGCGGAACTTTGTCGCCACGGCGATAATGGTTTCGGTCTGCTTTCTTATCGTGGCCTGCTCCTTCGTCGGCATCGGGCGCAACTACCTCATCAGCGAGTACCGCGAGGATATGGTCAACTCCGCGCGCGAGGTGTCGCGCACGGCCGCGGCCATCGCGCAGAACAACTCCCTCAACAGCTGGATACTCAGCATGACGCTCAGCTCCGTGTCGAATTCCACGGGCAATCAGGTCATGGTCGCAGATCCGGACGGCGTCGTCGTCACCTGCTCCGACCGTTCGCCCGTGTGTGAGCATATGGGTTATCACATGCCGGAGGATGTGCTGCACCAGCTTCGTGCCAACGGCGCGATAAACCAGATAACCAATCTCGGCGGGCTTTATGACAGCAACCGTTACGTTGTCGCCCAGCCGATAAAGCTTGCAGCCACGGATGAGATACTGGGCTATGTTTTCGTCACGAATGTGATAGACAACATGCTCGGCGCGTGGTCTACATTCCTCAGCATCGCGGCTGTCGTCACGATGGCTGTGTTTATCGCCGCGCTTGCTATTTCGCTGGTCTACTCCAAGCGTATGGCGCGGCCGCTGGATGAGATGGCCGCCGCCTCGCGCAAGTTCGCCCGCGGCGACTTCTCCGTGCGCGTCAAGCAGGAGGAGGACCCCACGGACGAGATGGGCGCGCTGATAGACTCGTTCAATAAAATGGCGGATTCGCTTGAAATGGCGGAGGCGCGGAGGAGCGAGTTCATTGCCAACATCTCGCATGAGCTGCGCACGCCCATGACCACCATATCCGGCTTTGCCGACGGCATCCTCGACGGGACCATCCCCAAGGAGGACGAGGAAAAATACCTGCGCTCCATAAGGGATGAGACGCGCCGTCTCTCCCGCCTCGTGCGCGACATGCTGGACGTTTCCCAGACGCGCGCCCATGCCGCCGACCCCAGCCGCCGCACGGTGTTCGACCTGACGGAGCTTGTGCTTCAGACGCTTTTGAGCTTTGAGACCCGCGCGACGAAGAAGAAGCTGGACGTTGACCCGCAGCTTCCGGATAATCACATAATGGTGCGCGCGGATAAGGACGCGATAACCCAGGTCATATATAACCTGCTGGATAACGCCGTGAAGTTCGCCCATGAGGGCACGTGCATCACGCTTCGGCTGTATAAGGACGATGGGAAGGCCTACGTCTCCGTCAAGGACTGCGGCGAAACTATCCCCCCGGACGATCTGCCCTTTATATTCGACCGCTTCCATAAGTCCGACCGTTCGCGCAGTCTGGATAAGAACGGCGTCGGGCTGGGGCTGTATCTGGTCAAGACCATCATAAACAGCCACGACGAGGACATCGCCGTGCGCAGCGAGGACGGCGTGACGGAATTCGTGTTCACGCTGCCGCTGGCGGAACGCAGTAAATAAATATCATCATATCGAGGGATCTGTATGAGCAGTAATAACTGGTATAGCGGCGCGGGCTGGTATGAGCCGCTGCACGGCGAAGAGAAGCCGAAAAAGCGCAGAAAAAAGGGCGGCTGGACGCCGGCGCGCATCGGCGGGATCATAGTGCTGGTGCTCGTCCTCATTGCGGGCACGTCGCTCATGTTCTCAAACTCCGGCAGCAGCGTCAGCGTCATTTGGAACAAGGACGGCAAAAGCGGCTCGTGGAGCAGCGGGAGCGACGAGCTCCCGGAGGACTTCAACGACTTTTTTGACAGCTACTATGAAAGCACCGACACAGAGTCGGCCGAGATAAACATCCCCACCGTCTCGCTCGACACCGATTTCAGCGTGACGCTTGAAAAGCCCGGCGAGCAGGAGTTGAGCCTCAAGGAGCTTTACAGCGACTGCGCGCAGTCCATCGTCGCCATATACGGCTATATCGACGGGCAGAGCGGCTATTACTGGGGCACGGGCGTCATCCTCAGCGAGGACGGCCTTATCTTAACGAACACGCACGTCGTCAGCGGCTGCGACAGCGCCACGGTGCAGCTTTCCGACAATACCGAGTATGAGGCGAAGCTTGTCGGCGCGGATGAGCTGAGCGATATCGCGGTGCTCAAAATAGAGGCGAGCGGGCTTAAAGCCGCGCGCTTCGGGGAAAGCCGTGATCTGGCCGTCGGCGATAAGGTCGCCGCGATAGGCAACCCCCTCGGCGAGACCTTCCGCCTCACGCTGACAGACGGCATAATCTCCGCGATAGAGCGCGGCATAAGCTACAAGGGTCACAGCATGACCCTTTTGCAGACGAACACCGCCATAAACGAGGGCAACTCCGGCGGCGCGCTGTTCAATATGTACGGGCAGGTGATAGGCATCACCAACATGAAGATGATGTCCTCCTACTCCAGCATTGAGGGCATCGGCTTCGCCATCCCCTCCGCCACGGCGTGCAGCATCGCAAATTCGCTCATAAAATACGGCGAGATCTGGGGGCGGCCGTCCATCGGCATCACCGTCGGCGCAATACCCAAGAACGTGCTGGAGCATTATGACCTCCCGCAGGGGCTTTACGTTTCCGCCGTGCAGGCCGGTTCCGACGCGGAGAAGGAGGGCATACAGCCCGGCGATATAATCACCGCCGTGAACTATCAGCCCGTCACCACGACGGATGAGGTCAACGACATCAAAAACAGCCTCGCCGTCGGCGACATCATGATCTTCGACATCTGGCGAAACGGCGAAACGATGGAGATCGAAGTCGTCCTGATGGACACGAACGACGTGTATAAATAAGCGTTTATTATGAATTTGCCTCCCCCGCCTTTCCGCATGGAAGGGCGGGGGAGTTTTTGTGCCGAAAAAGCGTTTTCCGGCGGCGGAGTTCGACAGAATACACGATTTGTTCACATTTTGTCCCGCGCGGCTTTTACACTTTGACAAAATGCGTAAATAACTCTTGCAATCGCGCCGCGGCTGTGATATATTGTCCACACAACATAATATTCCATCGAAGTATGCAGGATCTTTTTGGAGACTGTGTGCGGAGGAAACTCTGGAGAATCCCTATTTTGGGTGCCGAAGGTGCAAGGTCGCAAGACCGAATCTCTCAGGCCAAAGGACAGAGCGGGTGTACGGCATGTTTTTTAAACTGCCTGTGTCCTATCCAGAGTTGCTGTTTTGCCGGCAACTTTATTTTTTTATCAGGAGGAATCAGCATGTCGTTACTCAGCATCGTACAGAAAATCAATATGTATCTTTCGGACTATATCCTTATAGTCCTGCTCATCGGCACGGGCATCTTCTTCTCGGTCAAGACGCGCTTTGTGCAGGTGCGCTGCTTCAAGGAGGGGTGGAACAAGACCTTCGGCAACTTCTCCCTTCACGGCGGCAAGCAGGAAAGCGGCATAAGCTCGTTTCAGGCGCTGGCCACGGCGATCGCCGCGCAGGTCGGCACGGGCAATATAATCGGCGCGTCCGGCGCTATCCTCATCGGCGGCCCCGGCGCGATCTTCTGGATGTGGATAATCGCCTTCTTCGGCATGGCCACGATATATTCAGAGGCCGTCCTCGCGCAGGAGACGCGTGAGGTCAAGCCTGACGGCACGGTGCACGGCGGCCCGGTGTACTACATCAAAAAGGCGTTCCCCAACGGCTTCGGCAAGTTCCTTGCGGGCTTCTTTGCCGTGGCGATAATCCTTGCCCTCGGCTTCATGGGCTGCATGGTCCAGTCCAACTCCATCGGCGAGACCTGCTCCAACGCGCTGGGCATTCCCGCGTGGGTCATCGGCATCGTCGTCACGATCATTGCAGCCGTCATCTTCCTTGGCGGCGTCCAGCGTATCGCCTCCGTCACGGAAAAGCTCGTACCGTTGATGGCGGTGCTGTATATCGCAGGCGGCTTTATCGTTCTCATCGCGCGCATCAAGTACGTGCCTGAGACCATCGGCATGATTTTCAAGTACGCTTTTATGCCCAACGCCATCATCGGCGGCAGCCTCGGCTACGCCCTCAAGACGGCGATAAGCCAGGGCGTCAAGAGGGGACTTTTCTCCAATGAAGCCGGCATGGGCTCCACGCCGCACGCGCACGCCATGGCGAACGTCAAAAAGCCGCACGATCAGGGCGTTGTCGCCATGATAGGCCTCTTCTTCGACACCTTCGTTGTCCTCACGATGACGGCGCTCGTCGTTATCTCCACGCTCTACGCCGGCGACGGCGTGCTCGCCTCCGGTGCGGCGGACGGCATTGCCAAGACGAACATGGCGCAGCTTGCCTTCGGCATGATCTTCGGCGACAAGTTCGGCCCGCTGTTCGTGGCGATATGCCTGTTCTTCTTCGCGTTCTCCACTGTGCTCAGCTGGAACCTCTTCGGCAAGATAAACGTTGAATACCTCTTCGGCAAGAAGGCCGTTCCGGCTTACTCCGTGCTGGCGCTGGGCTTCATCTTCCTCGGCTCCTGCCTCTCCAATGACCTTGTGTGGGAGCTGACGGACATGTTCAACCAGCTCATGGTCATCCCCAACGTCATCGCGCTCATCGCGCTTTCGTCCCTCGTCGCCGCCGCGGCGAAGTCCGACAGCGAGACGCGGCTCAAGTAATAACGCGTATATAAAACTTATAATAAAACCACCTCATGCGCCCGCTGAAAAGCGGGCGCAGTATATCATAGGAGAATTTTATGGAATTCGGAGAGAAGCTTCAGGCGCTTCGTAGGGGGCGGGAAATGACGCAGGAGGAGCTTGCGCACGTGCTGTACGTTTCCCGCACTGCTATCTCAAAATGGGAGTCCGGCAGGGGATACCCAAATATCGACTCCCTAAAGGCCATATCAAAATATTTTGCCGTCTCGATCGATGAGCTGCTCTCCGGCGACGCGCTGCTGTCCATCGCCGAGGATGAAAGCCGCGAAAGGGAGGCGCGCCTGCGCAGTCTGACCTTTGGCCTTCTGGACTGCGCCGCGGCCATGCTGCTGTTTCTGCCGTTCTTCGCCGATAGGACGGGCGGCGCGGTGCGCGCGTCGGCGCTGCTTTCGCTTTCCGGTGCCGCACCATATGTCAGGGCGGCGTATCTTTTCATTGTCTCCGTCACGGTCATCTGGGGCGTGCTGACGCTTTCGCTGCAAAACTGCCGTACCCCGGTCTGGCTCAAGTGCTGCGGAAGAGTGTCGGCAGGACTGAGCGCTGTGGCGGCCGTCATTTTTATAGCGGGGATGCATCCGTATGCCGCGGCGCTCACGCTCGTTTTCCTGCTGATAAAGCTATATTTGGTCATAAATAGGCCGTGCCGCGCATGTGACGCGGCGGTTCTTTCATTTTCATGCACAATGGCGCATCATGTCCACGGGGCGCAAGCCCACATACGAAAAAGGATGTGCGAAAATGAAAAAAAAGAAATTTTGCCCGCGCAGTTCCCTCACTGGCGCTGTTCGCGGCTTTTGCGCTGTGGACGGCGGCAGTATGCCGCGTGGATGTGCGCGCCATCGGGCCGGGCGGCTCCTCCGTGGGCTTCGCCGCGATGAACGGTTGGGTGCACGGCCTCACGGGCGTGCACATGGCGCTCTATACGCTTACGGATTGGCTGGGCCTTGTGCCGCTGTGCTTCGTGCTGGGCTTAATAAACTGCTGTGCAGAGTTTAAAAAGCAAAGCTTAACCCGGCCTTAAAAAAGCCTTGTGCAAACTGTGAACGTTGCCCGCCGCGGCGCAACAGTTCATATTATGTTTACAGCTTTTTCAGATTGAGTTAAGCATTTCCTGATATCTTATCGGCAGACGGAAGGCCGCAGGCCAAGCGGAGTTACCCGTCTCACCGTGCCCAGCTAAGGGCTGCGTTGATGCCCCGGCAGCGCCGGGGATGAGCCTACAGCGCCGCTCCTTTGGCAAGGCTTCGCATGGTGTTCAATGAAAGCGACGCGCTGCGTGCGCCACACCGGCGCGCGCTCCGTGAAGCCGGATTTTATATATCACTTGGGTGCAGTCCAAAATGGCGGACTGCACCCAAGACAATTTTAAAAGCAAAAGCAATGACTGTCCTGAATATAGGACAGTCATTGCTGTATCATATGCTCATAAAGCAAACGGAGGTATATGATAATGAAGGGTTACGATGTGAAATACGGTTACATGGGCTTTGTTGCGGGCAGCTACCTGCTCTTTGCAAGCGAGGCGGAGTATATCGAATACCTCCGCGGCTGACGCGGCGTAGGCTTCCACCCGTGGCCGGTCACTTCTGCGCCGTGACGCACAGCCAGCCTCTGCCGTTCTTGTGCGTCTGGACGCTGCTAAAGCCCGCCTGCTCCAAGAAGGCCTTCAGCTCACCGGCGTTATAAATGGTCATGCCGCCGATGATCTTTGTCCATTTGTCGTCCTTCGCGTTGTCGCCGCCGCCCTCGTTGCAGATGAAGAAAGTGCCGCCCGGCTTCAATACCCGGCTGACCTCGCAGAAGCATTCCGGCAGTCCCGGCCAGAAATAGACCGTCTCAAACGCTGTGACGAGGTCGGAGCTCTCCTCTATCTTCCGCGCCACCAGCGTGTCAAAGAAGCCCTCAAGACTGCTTCCCGCGCTCTGATACAGCAGCAGCACGGCCTCGTCGTAGTGGTCGAAGATCAGATGCAGTATCACGGCGGACTCGCGCTGTATGGAAGCCCTCAGCCGTGCCGGTATCCCTTCATCCGCGCCGGAGTAACAGTCCGACCGGATGCTTTGGAACGCTGCCTCTATCTCACTCAGAAACGGCTTCAGCAGGCTTACAAACAGCTCGTCCTTTGATTTGTACCTGATCTGTATCGCGCCGACTGTCGCGCCGGCCTTCTCCGCGATTTTCCGCAGGGATGCACCGGCGTAGCCCTTTTCCGAGAATTCCTCAAACGCCGCCGCCGTTATTCTGCTGTCCAGAGAAGGATCCGTTCGCGCCATATGCTGACCTCACTTAATTACACAGTAATTAATTACGGTGTAATTATAACTCCCGCTGTGCGCGTTGTTAAGCGCGTTTGCCTGGATATGATGCCGTGTTGTATTTTCTGCCTGCCTGTGTTAAGATGATATATGATTACGGAGGCAAAGGGTATGGAAAAGTATTTTGAGATAAATAAAAGCGGACAAA
>OLOV01001673.1_pt1 | contig 16799 bp, 13 predicted proteins | sample 1672931 | NCBI WGS metagenome assembly OLOV01 (sample SAMEA3136738, study PRJEB25190) | human gut metagenome | biome: human gut; feature: human-associated habitat; material: faeces | place: Austria | collected 2013
TGACGAAAAATCCATTCGCCGGCCGACCACCTCATTTGTGCGGCGTTGCCTTAAATTTAGTATATGTGATCTTCGTAAAGGGTGCAAGTGCGGATGGGGGTGAGAAAAGGGCATTGTATAAAATATGGCTTATTGGCTTTTATAAAGAATCGCCCGCTCAGCCTTGGCGAAGGTGAGCGGGCGATGATCTACATGGGATGGATAGAAGATGGGATGGTTAGATGGCAGTCTTCATGCGGTACGGGGTATTCATTTCCATGGATTTATAGGCGCCGAGCATAAGCTCTGTGATCATTACGCCCTGTTCGCCGGTAATGAATGGTTCTTTGTCTTCCAGGATGGCTTCTGCGAAGCCGTCGACAAGCATTGTACGGGAATCCGGCAGCGGATCCGGTGTGATCGAGACCCATTTGTCTGTCTCGTAGCCCAGACCGGGAACCGTGGTGAACAGTTCAATTCCCTTGCCGGCAAACCGGATTGTGCCCTTTGTGCCATAGATGAAGGTGGAATTATCCGTATGACTTGCGCCATGCGCGGCGCTCATTGCCTGACATACGCCGTAGGAGTCGTGCTCGCGGAAGCGGATGAGCAGGCTCATGCTGTCCTCAAGCGCGCTTCTGGACGAATAATTGCCGCCCATGGCCATGACCTCGACCGGCGTTGCGCCCGTCATGTAGTACAGCGCGTCGAGATTGTGAACAGCGTTCATAACCAGGATTCCGCCGCCGGCCATGCCCTTGTAGGCGCGCCAGCAGGAGCGTTTTGCCTGTCCGAACACGCCGTTCGACCAGTACTTGGCGTCCTTCATGCCGATGGAGCGAACAAGATAGCTTGTGAAATCGCCGATTGCGCCGGCCTGAATCAGGTCGTGCGTAAGTTTCGTGGTTGCGCCATAGCGCATGCCCATCGCCTGCGTAAGCTTTACACCGGCTTCGCGGCATTCCGCCACGAGCATTTTTGCGTCCTCGACGGCCGTGGCCATCGGCTTTTCGACGATAACGTGCTTGCCGGCGCGCGCGGCTTCGATGCCGATGGGCACGTGCAGAGCGTGCGGAACGGCGATGTACACGATGTCCATTTCGGGACGGGCCAGAAACTCCCAGAGATCCGTGTAATACGGAACAGCGTACATTTCTCCTTTTTCTTTTGCGGCGTCTGCGTCAATGTCCATCACGGCGTCGATTATACAGTGCTGCGACGCAAGGATTCCTTTTGCGGTAGAGGGCATGATCTGCCCGCAGCCGACCATTCCGATACACATCTTGCCGTCTTTCATAAATTGCCTCCTTATGTAAGCTTTATCTTTTCGTGTCCCTCAGATTTTGCTATGCGCGAAGAACGGCGTTGCGCCGGGCGACCTCAAGCATGGAACGCACCGCGATGTTGTGCAGCGTCAGGACTCGCTCCGGGTCGCTGGTTTCGCGAAGCTCGGCGGAGAGATAGCCGTCGTAGCCGATTCGGTACAGCTCTTCGAACAGCTCCGTGAAGGGGTATCCCGAATCCAGATCCTTGCAATGGATGTATCACGCGCTGCAGGCGGCTCGCGCCGTCGATCTGAGCTGCTTCGTGCAGATCCATCGACACGTTGGACAGTGCGGCGACGTAAATGATCGAGCTCCATCCGAGGTTCTGCCATATGCCGGACCAGACGTACAGATGCCGGAACGCGGAAGCTTTTCCGAAGAGATCCTGCGGCTGTTCGTTAGTAAGCGCCTGATACACAACGCCGTACAGACCCGTTCTGGAATGAAACACACGAAAGAGAATGCCGACCAGCACGACCGTTGAGATGAAATGCGGAACATAGGTGATTGTCTGCACGAATTTCTTGTATCGGTAGGCTGTCAGAATGTTCAGCCCCAGGGCAAAGATAATCGGCAGCGGAAATCCGGCGATCAGACTGTAGAAGGACACGAGAATCGTGTTCGGAAGAATTCGCATCAGCTGCGGAGAACGGAAGAATTTTGCGAATTGATAGATGCCCGCCCACGGAGAATTCCACAATCCCTGACTCAGTGAAAATTTGCGAAATGCGATCTGAACGCCTGCCATGGGAAAGTAGCAGAACACGATTACCCATGCAACAGGAATCAGCAGGAAGACATACAGCTCCCAGCAGGAACGCATTCTTCGCCCCAGATTTCCTCTGATATTCAACGTCCGCGGTCTAATTCTTTCGGAAAATCGATCGGCCACGGTGACACCTCCAATTCTGCAGTGCGCTGTAGTGTGGCTGACAACGGATTAAAGCAGGCCGAGCTTCTGTTCCAGTCCCTTCATATAGGCAATGTTGTGAACAAGCTTATCATAGTTTGACTCGAGTGTTGAGAAATCTTCAAAGTTGACAAAACCCTTGTAGCCGGCTTTGTCCAGCTCTTTCAGGAAATTTTCAAGGTCGTATCGACCATCCCAGATGGAACACTGGTCGGACACGTACTTGAAGGTGCCGTCTTCCTTTTTAACGCGTCGGATCTCGCCCATGTTTTTGATGTGGGTGTGCGCCAGATATTCGCCCAGCATGTCGATGGCGAATTTCTCGTAGCCTTCCTGCAGCACGCAGCCAGTGTCGTAGATGACACCGAATTGCTTTGGGCTGTACTTTCCAATTAATCGCAGAGCGGCGGAGGCGCTGGAAGAGAGACTCCCACCATGCATTTCAAGCAGAACCTTCACGTGATATTTCTTGCTGAGCTCGTTGATCTGCGAATAGCCCCATTCGGATTGCTCGAACAGTGTGCGGTAGGGGATTTTGCCGTTATAGGCCTTCGGGCTGATGCGCATAGCGCCGATTCCGGCGTCCGCGCAGGCGCGCATGACGCGTTCGGCGGTCGGAATAACGTCGCACTCGATGTAGGAACCGATGGCCGCGATTTCTATGCCGCTTTTGTCGCAGAGATCTCTGTAATACCGCGCGTTGCTGACAAACTCGTCTTCCTCAATCAGGTTCTTGTTGGCGCTCCAGAACGCGGGCAGCCGGTTCCATGCGTCGCCCATGCGTTTGCTGTTGAATACGCGCCACTCGACGCCGGAATATCCAAGCTGAGCGAGCAGGGGAGCCAGTTCTTCGCAGGTCCAGTCAGGGGCAATCAACGAGAAGATACCGTATTTGAACATGTTCATACCTCCGTATTCTATCGATTGTCTTTGTGCTGTGCGGTTTTCCTGAGAACAACTCATTCGTTAAACGGCGGGTTTATGAATGCGTGTTTTAGTAAAATTTTACTAATAGCTGCATCCTGTGATCCTATTATATGACACGTGATTATAAAAGTCAATAGTGCTGACGGACTTTTCACCTAATTTATTTTTAGTTAATTTCACGATTTTTGCGTGAATTTTAGTTGATGAAGCGAAGGAGAAGAATGTGGGTGAATGGACGGAAACGAAAAGCAAACGGGTAGGGAGATGTACGCGGCGGCGCCTTGTCTGACCTTGTTGTAAAATCCCGCGCGTCCGGAGTATGGCGGATTCCTGCCCGAACTTTCGCGGGCATAGCGTTTTCGCCATGGTTTTAAGTAGCCAAAAAAGAGCTTATAGTGCAGTATTTATTCGATGCAAAAAGCGGAAGTCCCGCTATGTCCTTTTATAATCGCTCTAAAGCCTGGATACATTCCTCTTGTCCGCAATAAAATGTATTACCCGACACGCAGCAAGCTGCCTGGATGATGACTTTTTATCATTCCAGACGTTTATGTACTCCTTATATAGCTCAAACCTTCAATCCTCGCTCCTTCAAAATTTCCGATACTCGAACTACAGTATGGGTATCCATGGAGCGCTGCACGGCTTCCATCACTGCCAGCGTACGAATCCCCTCGCAAACATCCGGCATAGGTGTTCTACCCGCGTCCAGACAATCCGCAAAGTAATTAATATAGTTCTGATACTCGCCTGCATGATGCGTCCCATTGCCAAAGCGATCATAATACGACTTCATACTGCTAAAATCTTCGACTTTCATCTCAGAGCCTTCAGAATCAAACTTCGAATAATACTTAAGCTCTGATCCTCCGCGGCTAATTCCCTTAGTTCCGCGTACTGTGCACGAAATCATGGATTCAATTGGATTACGAAAAGACGGCGAAGCGTAGCACCCCATTACGCTGGCCGTACGTCCTATCGTGTCACGCATCAGCACTTTGATGCTGTCCGGACAATGGATGCCGTATTCCAGCGAATTCTGACTGACTACCCCTGCTGCATATACTTCTTCAGCTTCCGGCAAATACCAGACTGCCAAATCTAACGCATGGATCAGGAAATTATACTGCCATGAGAAGCCTTTCTGATGACTCCATGCCTTTTTCAAAAACCATCTGGAATCGCTGGTATACCGCGTCTCGACTGTGATCAATTCTCCATGTTTACCTGCTTCATAATCTCGACGCTGACGCATCGTCGCTTCATAATAGCGAGAGCTTTGCCCTACCATAACATATTTCCCGGCATCCCGCTGTGCATCTAAAAGCTCCTGTGCCTGATCCAACGATACCATAAGCGGCTTAGTGATGATGACATGCTTACCCGCTGCCAACGCCATCATAATGTGTCGAGCATGAAGCTGATCCGGCGTGTATATTCCGATTACATCCACATCCGGATCCTCAAGCATCTCTTCATAGGAGAGCGTATACCTTGTAAGTCCAAACTCCCGCATCCTCTCATGACACAATGTTTCATTCAAATCACATATATTCGCCAATTCCCACTGTTCGCTGGCAAGCGCTGCCGATATAATGCTTCGTCCTTCGCCTAACCCTAAAACGCCAAGTTTCCATTTCCTCCCCATCTTCAACATCCTTTCAGTAAATTCCCTTCAATTCTTTGACTCCGCAAGAAATATCTCCTACGCCTTCCCCGTAAAATATACATTTGATACGACGGCCTCGCACGGTCGATCCAACGTTACACGAATGATCCTGTCCGTTTCGGCCGGAAAACCTTCAAGAGAAAAGCAGAGTCCAATATCCGTTTCCGTATAGCGAACGGGAACTCCGTCCAAGGCGGCAACGGAAAGAATCTTTCCGGGAAGACATATTGACATTCCGGAAAAGCGTTCGGGGTCAAGGATATGCAGGTATACGATATTCTCGCGGAACGTCGCTCCAAACACCTTGTCCACCGGATCAATCGGGCCGCCGCGCGTTCCATATATTGCTTCGCCATGCTGTCGTATCCATGTGCCGAATTCATGGATACGCATGTGAATCTCATCGGAAAGCTTTCCATTTCTGTCGGGCGCAATATTCCACAGGATATTGCCATCCCTGCAGATTACATTTACAAGCATTCGAATCAGCCAGTCAAGGGGCTGAACCGGATCCTCCGGCATCCATCCCCAGCTGGCGCCGGAGCACAGGCACAGATTTTTCTCCCATGGTACAGGAATGAGCTTTCCTCCGACCTCATGAGAGCCTTCGTCGCAGTAAAAGTCCCCCTCCCAGCCGGAACGAGGGTTGATAATCACCTTCGGCGCATGTGCGCGCACCATGGCGTTCAGCTTATCCGGTTCCCAGAACCAGCTCGACGAGGTATCGCTGCCCTTATGAGCGAGCCAGCCGCCGTCATACCACAGAATATGCGGCGTTCCATATCGTGTAACCAGCTCCTCTACCTGTGCGTAGCACTGTTTTTTCATGAGCAGGGCATTGTCTTTCAAGCCTACCGGATCAAAATACCCGGGAAAGCGCCAATCCATCGGCGAATAATAATAGCCCGTTTTCAGTCCGTATTTTCGGCACGAATCCGTATATTCCCTGACGAAATCCCGATGGGCCGCCGCGTTCATGGACGTAAAGCCGCGATAGCTTCCGGGGCTGTCCCACAACGCAAAGCCGTCATGATGTCGGGCTACCATAACCGCATATCGAGCGCCCAGATCCAGCGCCGTTTCCGCCCATTCATCCGTCGAAAAGTCCTGCGGCTGAAACTGCCCTGCCAACGCAGCGTATTCTTCCTCCGGAATTTTCTCGTTGAAGTATGCCCATTCGCCTCGTCCAAGCAGCGAATACAGCCCCCAGTGAATAAACATGCCGCTTTTTGCGTCCCGCCACCATTTCAGATCATCCTCCGAGAGTTTCAATCCCGGTACGCGCATACCTCCCAGACTTTTGAAGTTAACGCTGCTCTTGAGCATGGAATTCAGCTCCGCCCCTGTCATTTCTCTCGGCAGCTTCGTGGGCATACATTTATCGCCTCGCTTCTTTTTATGCTTCGTGTCATACGCGGTTGCTTACATTTTACATTGCATCAAGCCATATGTCAATGCCATTCAAGCGATAATTTATCATATCAGCGAAATATTTCATAAATTTTTAGCTGTATGGATGCCTGCTGCCTTCTCATAGTATGGGCAATTAGTCGGCGGATTCTTCCGTTTTCATGGCCTTCGAAGCGGTCATTCCGCTCATAGACCGCCCGCATGAATTCTCTCTCAGCGATATACATTAAAATTAATTGTGTTAATTTTAACTTTCGCTATTGATTCTTTCCGTCCGACATATTACAATATATCTACACAGAATCGGGAGGTCTAAAAATGAACAAGGTCAGACTCAGTGACATTGCCAAGGCAGCCGGCGTATCCACAGCCACCGTTTCGAACGCGCTCAATCGCAAAAACCGGCTGAATCCCGAAAAAGCCGACGAAATTCGAAATCTGGCATTAAAAATGGGCTATCTGTCCGGCGAAGAAGATCGACGCCGCGGCATTCGCTTTGTCATATACAGAAAGCACGGCAAAGTCGTTATGGACACGGCTTTTTTCTCCCAGCTGATCGATGGCGTGCAGGAGCAGTGCCGCAGGCGCTCCTATGATCTGCTGATCAATCGCGTGAACGCGGGCGACGACATCTCTGCGCTCACGGATATGCCCATTCTTCTGCTGGCAACCGAAATGGACGCGGACGATCTTGCGCCATACAGAAAATCTTCGAGTCCGGTGCTGCTTCTGGACAGCGATTTCCGGTTTGAGTCTTTTTCCTCGGTCAGTATCGACAACTGTGAAGCCGGATACCAGGCTGGCAAGCTGCTCATTTCAAAGGGACACAGGCGCATCGGGTTTATCGATTCCGTTCTCCCGTTCAACAACATGAAGGATCGATTCTCCGGCCTGCTTACAGCGCTGTCGGAAGCCGATCTTTCGTGCGCGGAGCATGTAATGGTTGAGCCGACAATGGAAGGCGCAACGCGCGACATGGCGCAATGGCTCAGGGACGGCGGCCAGCTTCCCACCGCGTTCTTTGCCGGCAATGATATTATGGCAATCGGAGCGTCAATGGCCTTGAAGCAGGCCGGGTATAAGCTGCCCTCAGACGTATCCATCGTCGGAATGGACGATATGCCTCTGTGTCTCGTTGCGGAGCCAGCGCTGACAACAATACGGGTAGATAAGCAGCAGCTGGGCATGATCGCCGTAGATCGGCTGATTGATATGATCGAAAATGACGAGAAGGTCTATCAGCGTATCCGCATGTCTGTTTCGACCGTTGAAAGACAGAGCGTTCTTTCCACCGGAAGGACGCACGGACGGGAGCGGCACGAGACCTGACCGCCGTTTTTCAGAATGCACATAAAACCGGAGGTGATCTTCTTGCTTCGCACGATCGCGAATGGCACGCTGGACGCATTTACACCTATGCTCGATACGGACGGAATCCCCATAAATGCCAGCGATGGCGGAATCATCTATGCCGACGGCAAATACCACTGGTATGGGCTGCGTCTGCGTCCTCTTTCCTTTGCTTCCGGTGGAAAGGGCGGGCAGGTCACCGACACCGGCGTAGTCATGTATGCGTCTGACGATCTCACATCCTGGACATATGAGGGCGTCATTCTCTCCTGCTCGGCAGAAAACCATCTTCTTCGAGCTCCCATGCGCTTTGAACGTCCAAAGATCCTGTATAACAGACGCACCGGAAAGTACGTGCTCTGGTGTCATTACGTCGCATCCCCCGGCGACCACGGCTTCACGGAAGGAACCGCCGAAGCCGGTATCGCCGTCTGTGACACCGTAAACGGGCAGTATAAGTTTCTCTGCACCTGCCGTCCGATTGACAGCAAAGGACTTGTTCGAGACTGCACGCTGTTTCAGGACGACGACGGTTCTGCATATTTCATCTACGACCGGCAGGTCAGCACGGAGTTTCACCCGGTTCTTCAGCCCTTCGAGCGCTGCCTGCATATCGTCCGGCTCTCAGAAGACTACCTCTCCCCGACAGACGAATTCCTTCGCGTCGACGCCGCGGACGCCCGCGAGGCGCCCTGCCTGATAAAACACAACGGAAAATACTACATGATTACATCCGGTCTTACCGGCTGGGCCTACAATCAGGCGAAATATTTTATGGCTGACTCGATCATGGGACACTGGCGCGACATGGGCGACCCATGCGTCGGCGACGACGAGCACACAACCTTCCGTTCTCAGGGAACCTTTATTTTTACAACGCAAAAGCACACGCCCATTTTCATGTGCGAAAGGCACAACACGGCGGACTTCTCTCGTTGCGGCCATATCTGGCTTCCGCTTCGCTTCAACCCCGATGACACGCTCGAGATACGCTACACGACGGCATTTGATGTAGAGATTTGAATGCTGCAAAGGAGGATTCCAAGTGGATACGAAGGATATGATTCAGCTCGCCTCACGCGTGCGGGCGGAAGCCCTGAAGATGATCCATGATGCGGGAACCGGACACACCGGCGGAGCGCTGAGCGTAGCCGACATACTGACCGTGCTGTATGCCGATGTGATGAACGTCTTTCCCGACAGACCCGACGCGCCGGAAAGAGACCGCTTCTTCCTGAGCAAAGGGCATTCCTGCGAAGCCTATTACGCGCTGCTCGCGGATCTGGGCTTCTTCCCGCGGGCGGAGCTTTGCGAATTCAGCCGTGCCGGCGCGCGGCTGATCGGACACCCGAACAATCGCGTTCCGGGCGTTGAAGTATGCACGGGAGCGCTGGGACACGGTCTGCCGGTGGCCGCGGGCGCCGCCTTAGGCGCAAAGCGAACCGGCGCGGCATTTCGATGCTATGTCGTCATGGGAGACGGCGAGCTGGCGGAGGGCAGCATCTGGGAGGCCGCAATGGCCGCCGCGAATTACAGGCTGGACAATTTATGGGCGATTGTCGATCGAAACGGATTGCAAATAAGCGGATCAACCGAGGAGGTCATGGCCATGGGCGATCTCGCGGGCAAATGGCGAGCCTTTGGCTGGGACGTATGCGAAGCGGACGGTAACGACGTTCAGGCGCTCCGAGACTATTTTGCTTCCTCAAGACCATCTGGCCAGCCGCACTGCCTTATCGCGCACACAGTCAAGGGAAAAGGGCTTCCCTGCGCAGAAAATCAGGCCGCATGGCACCATAAGGTTCCGGATTCAACACAGCTTGCCGAGGCTTACAGAAATCTCGGCATAACGGAGGTGGCGTTTGAATGACAGGCAGCACCGTACGCGGCGCGTTTACCGATGAGCTGACCCGTCTCGCGCAGATGGATCGAACGCTTTTTGCGCTTGCTACCGATAGTCGCGGCAGCGTGACGCTCGGCGATTTCGCGGCGCTTCTTCCAAGCCAGTTTATCGAATGCGGAATTGCGGAGCAGGACGCCGTCGGCATGGCGGCAGGTCTCGCAAACGCGGGTCTGCGACCGTTTGTCTGCGGCCCGGCGTGCTTTTATTCCATGCGCAGCGCGGAACAGATCAAAGTTGACGTCGCATACAGTCGCACAAATGTGAAAATCATCGGCGTATCCGGCGGCGTCAGCTATGGCGCGCTTGGTTCCACGCATCATTCAACGCAGGACGTTGCGCTGATGCGCGCGATTCCGGATATGGAGGTTTATCTGCCCGCCGACGCCGTGCAGATGCGCTCCCTTACGAATTATCTGGCAAAATCCCCAAAGCCGGCGTATGTACGCATGGGACGCGGCCCTGTGCCTGAAATATACAGCCCCGGCACAGGCTTTACGCCGGGGCGCGCCGTTCTGCTCAGGAGCGGAGCGGATGCCTCCATCATCGCCTGCGGGGAAACCGTGCATCACGCGCTCCGAGCCGCCGAACTGCTTGCGCGGGATGGCATCGACGCAAGCGTCTATGATATGTTCACAATAAAACCCCTCGACCGCGAAGCCATCATCGAAGCCGCGGCGACAGGCTTTGTCGTTACTGTGGAAGAGCATGCCCGCAGCGGCGGCTTAGGGGGCGCGGTCGCCGAAACGCTCGCGGAGCTTTGTCCAACCCGCATGAAGATTCTCGGGCTTCCCGATGAAAAGGTATACACCGGCACGTCCGCCGAGGTATTTGCACATTATGGTCTGGATGCGCACGGCATTGCCGAGCATGTGCGCGAGGGGTTGAGCGGAAAATGAAGCGATACATCATTGCGATCGACCAGAGCACATCCGCAAGCAAGGTTATGCTTGTAAACAACCGAGGACGGATCCTGCGCCGTGCCTCCGCCGCGCACACGCAGTTCAGAGAGGGCGCGGGCTTTTCCGAGCAGGACGTTCAGGAAATCTATCAGAACGTGGTTTCCTGCATCGAAACCGTGACGGACGGCGTCGCCGCAGGCGAAATTGCGGCGCTTGCCATTTCCAATCAGCGGGAAACTACGGCATTCTGGCACCGCGCGACCGGATTGCCAGCCCGCCGCGCCATTGTCTGGCAGGACGTGCGCGCCGCCAGCGTCTGCGACGCGCTCCGCCCGCACGCAGAATCTATCAGGCAGACGACCGGCCTTGCGCTCAGCGCGTACTACCCAGCCGCAAAGGCCGCGTTCGCCTTTCAACGCGATGCGCGGCTCCGCGCTCTTGCCGACAGCGGCGATCTTTGCATAGGAACGATCGACAGCTATCTCATATACAGACTTACAGAGGGAAAAACCTTCGCAACCGATATAACCAACGCCTCCCGTACGCAGCTGTTTCATATCCATACGCAGACATTCGATCCTGCGCTTATGCGCCTTTTTGAAATTCCCACGCATTGCCTGCCGGAGGTTCTGCCCTCGGACGCCTTCTTCGGGTTTACCTGTGCGAAGGGCGTTCCATCCGGTCTGCCGATTCTCGGCGTGATGGGCGACAGCCACGCTTCCTTATTCGGTCAAAACTGTACGCAGGAGGGCTCCGTCAAGACGTCCTATGGCACCGGCTCATCGGTAATGATGAATACCGGAAGTCATCCATACCCATCCGGTCGCGGACTTTCAACCACGATCGCATACAGTCATAACGGACGTGTAAGCTATGCGCTCGAAGGCAACATTACGCATTCGGGCGACACCCTCGTATGGCTGTGCGAGGAAGCCGGCATGGCCGCTTCTCCGTCTGAGATCGAAACGCTGGCGCAGAGTGTGTCCGATACAGGAGGCGTGTATCTGGTTCCCGCGTTTTCAGGCATAGGCGCGCCATACTTTGACGAAACGGCCCGCGCCGCCTTTATCGGGATCAATCGCTCCACCACGCGGATGCATATGGCGCGCGCCGCGCTCGAAAGTATGGCCTATCAAAACGCGGACGTCATCGGAGAAATGGAACGGCTTTCGGGACGACGCGTCAGCCTTGTACGCGCGGACGGCGGGGGCTGCAAAAACGAGACCCTCATGCGCATACAGGCAAACCTGCTTGGCTGCGAAATCAACGCTTCCGACGAAACGGAAACCAGCGCGCTCGGCGCCGCGTATATGGCCGGCTTTGCAGCCGGGCTGTTCACGCGCGAAACCGCCGACAGGCCGTCCACTCGTCGATATACGCCAACGATCGACGCGCAGACACGCGACGCGCTCATGAATAACTGGCGTTCCGCAGTCAGTCGGATTGTAAATCGGAAGGGGCTGTGAAAATCCATGGCAACATTCGGCGTTATCATCAGCAACAGAAGCTTTTTCCCGGATCATCTGGTGCGCACCGCACGTGAGAAGCTGCTTCGATGCCTTAAAGAATGGGGACATACGTACGTCGCTCTTTCCCCCGAGGACACCTTCATGGGTGAAACCATGACCTATGAGGAAGCCGAAAAATGTGCGGAGCTGTTCAGACGACACGCCCGGAAAATTGACGGCATCCTCGTATGCCTTCCAAACTTTGGAGAGGAAACCGGCGTTTCCGACGCAATAAAGAAAAGCGGGCTTACCTGTCCGGTGCTGGTGCAGGCGTGCGACGATGATTTTGACCAGCTTCAGCTGGAAAACCGGCGCGACGCGTTCTGTGGAAAACTGAGCCTGTGCAACAATCTCCGCCAGCAGGGAATTCCGTACACGCTGACCACCCGCCACACCTGTCCGGTTGACGGAAATGAATTCCATCGCGACGTCGAGCGTTTTGCCCGAATCTGCGCCGTAGTAAAAGCGCTGAGAAACGCGCGCATCGCGCAGATCGGCGCGCGCGTAATGCCGTTCCGAACCGTGCGATACAGTGAAAAGCTTTTGCAGAAAAGCGGCATAACCGTGGAGACAGAGGATTTCAGCGAGATTCTGGCGGACATTGCGCGGATACATGACGACGCGCGGATACAGGCAAAGGTTGAAGAAATTCGCGCCTATGGAAATATTTCGCCCGGAATTTCCGATGAAAAACTGATCCGGCAGGCGAGGCTATGCCTTGCCCTGAACGACTGGATGGACGCGCACCGCTGCACTGCCAGCGCTATTCAGTGTTGGAATACCATCGAAGCAAACTACGGCTGCGCCGCCTGTCTCGCAATGAGCATGATGAGCGAAAACGGCCGTCCCAGCGCCTGTGAAACCGACGTCATGGGTGCGGTCAGCATGCTGGCGCTCCTGCACGCCGGCGGCGTTCCGCCGATTTATCAGGACTGGAACAACAATTACGGGGACGCCCCCGATAAATGCATCAACGTCCATTGCTCAAATTACCCTGCATGCGCCTTCCGCGAAAAGCCTGAGATTGGCGAGCTGGACATTCTCGCCACTACACTGGGGCGCGAGGTAAGCTTCGGCGCGCTCAAGGGACGCGTGCGCGCGAGCGGAATGACCTTCCTCAAGGTGGCGACGGATGACGAGAACGGGATCATCCGGTGCTATCTGGGAGAGGGCGAATTTACGGACGATCCGCTGCCGACCTTCGGCGGCGTGGCGGTTTGCCGCGTGCCCAACCTGAACGGACTTATGCACTATATTGCCCGGAACGGCTTTGAGCATCACGTGGCGCTGTCCCAGTCCCTGTGCGCCGACGTATTGGAGGAAGCGCTCGGCAACTACATGGGCTGGCAGGTTTACAGGCATTCTGGAAAAGGAGCTCCGTAGCTTCCACCACAAATACAGGATTACCGATAAGGGAGGGTTGCAAATGCTCGTCGCATCGCACAGACCGGGTCGAAACCTGACGGAAGTCACAGTAACGGAAACCTCCGTCATCCTCAGGAGCGAATATGGCCATCTGCGTCTGATGGAAATGGAAAACGGAATTCTGCGGGTCACATTCACCAGACGCGACGCGTTCGCGGATACGCCGAGTCCGTATCTCATAAACCGAACCGTGCGAAAGCCAGTCCGTATCGACGAGGACAGCCGCTTTCTATACGTTCACACCGCAGGACTGTGCGCACGCGTTTCCATGTGCGACGGCGTTCTCGAAACATTTGACCGAGCAGGAAACGCGCTGTTTCGGGAGAATGGACTGCGGACGCTGGAAGCCTTTGACGCGCAGGTGATTGATCGAACCAGCGCTGTCGAGCTCGAGCACATCCAGACAGCGGACGGCGTAAAGACCCGCGTACGGGAAGCGCAGCGGAGAGACTACAAGTCTCTGTTTCGTGCACGCCTTCCCTTTGTGCTGGATGCCGGAGAGGCTATCTATGGATTCGGACAGCCCGAAAAGGGCAGCGCCAATCTGCGCGGGAGAAGGCTGTATCTCTGCCAGATGAACCGCAGCATCGCTCTGCCGTTTTTCGTCTCAACGGCCGGATACGGACTTCTCACCGATTGCGGATGTCCGTTCATTTTCGACGGCACCGCGGAAAACGCCGCCTTCTTGTATTACTCCGCCGTCGAAGAGCTGGATTACTATGTCATTCCCGGCGACTGCGAATCCGTCGTGAAAGGCTATCATCAGTTGACAGGAAAGCCCGCCCTGCTTCCGGCGTGGGCCTTCGGCTACATCCAATCGCAGGAACGGTATGAAAGCGCCGACGAATTGCTCGCCGTAACGCGGCAATATCGAAACGCAGGAATCGGGCTGGACGCCATCGTGCTCGACTGGTGTTCATGGCCCGATGGACAATGGGGACAAAAGGAATTCGACAGAACGCGCTTCCCCGATCCGACAGGCCTGACAGCTCAGCTGCACGCGCTTGATACGCGCCTTATGGTTTCCATCTGGCCAAACACAAACCCCCGCACGGCCAACAACGCCGAAATGAAGGCCGCGGGACATCTTCTGCCCGGCGGCGCGCTCTACGACGCACTCGACCCGTGCGCGCGCGCACTGTATTGGCGGCAGGCGAAGGAGGGACTTTTTGATTCCGGCGTAGACGCGTGGTGGTGCGATTCCTCCGAACCCTGGACAAGCGAATGGTCGCATGAGGAAAAGCCGGAGGACAGCGAGGTGTACTGCGAAACCTGCCGCACCGCTGCGGACGCCATCGGTGCCGACAACGGAAACGCGTACGCGTTCTACCATGCGCTGACCATGTGGGAAGGACAGCGAAGCGTCTCCCTCGACAGGCGCGTGACAAACCTTACCCGCTCCGCATGGCTGGGGCAGCAGCGTCTGGGGACAATTCTGTGGTCGGGCGACATTTCCGCGGGCTGGGATACGCTGAGACAGCAGATCGCCGTCGGTCTGGATATGAGCGCTTCCGGCATGCCCTACTGGACGCAGGACATTGGCGGCTTCTTTGTCAAAAAAGGAAAGCCGTGGTATTGGGACGGGCAGTTTGACAACGGCTGGGCTGACCCGGAATATCGCGAACTGTTTGTTCGCTGGTACGAATACGCCGTGTTCCTCCCGATTTTCCGGGGACATGGTACGGATATTCGAAGAGAACTCACCAATCTTGAAGGACAAGAGTACGCAGCCGTACTGCGCCATAACGCTCTGCGATACCGGCTGCTTCCATACATTTATTCGCTCGCGGGGCTTCTCGCGCTTGAGGGCGGCACACTCATGAAACCGCTGGGGTTCCGGTACCCAAACGACATAACCGCCGTCAATACGGACGACGAGTTCCTGTTCGGCGACAATCTGCTCATTTGCCCTGTAACAGCGTACGGAGCGCGCAGCCGGGACGTCTGGCTGCCGGAGGACGACTGGTATGAGCTCGCGACGGGCATTCGCACGCGCGGCGGTCGTTACCGTGCCGACGCGCCGCTGGATACCCTGCCCGTGTTCATAAAGGCCGGAACCGTACTGCCGGTTGTCGGCGCCGCCGGCTGCGCACGCGAAGCGTTCGCGCAAACGCCCGTATACTGGGTATTCCCAGGACGTGACGGCATGCTTCGAATGTATTCCGACGCCGGCGACGGCTATGGATATGAAAACGGCGAATACACGCTTCGTACGTTCTTCTGGAAGGACGAAGAAAAGGCACTGGTCGACGAGAAAGGAAACCGCATCCCCTATCGCATGTTTACCACCGAAAACAGGAGGGATTTCTATGCTGAATAAGACAAACTGGGAACAGACAAAGCAGAGATGGAACGCATACTGGAATCGAAGCCTGACCGGTCTTCCGCTGATGTGCATCGTTGCCGAGAAACCGAATGCCGTCGATCCGGAGCGCAGCGCGTTTCTGAAGGCGCGCGACATGTATGACAAATACCGCGACGCAGCCCGCATCGCTGAGAGGTACCGCTATTGGGCCGAGACTCACGCGTTTCTTGCCGACAGCTTCCCGAACGTGTCCCTCGATTTCGGGCCCGGCTCCATGGCGGCCTATCTGGGCAGCGAAATCACATTCAGTCCGGGAACTGTCTGGTTCAGCGAGTGCGTAGAAGAATGGGACGGGTATCCGGCGCTTCAATTTGATCCCGAAAACAAATGGTACAGGGAGCATATTCAGCTTTTCCGCGACGTTCGGAAGCTGGCAGGCGATGATTATTACCTCGCGATTCCCGACATCATGGAAAACATTGACGTTCTCGCCTCCCTGCGCGGCGCGCAGAATACGATTTTCGACATGATGGACGAGCCGGAAGAAGTCGAGGAACGGATCCGGCAGGTTCAGGCTCTGTATTACCGCTATTACGACAGCTTCTATGAGATCGCCGCGCGTGAGGAAAACGGCGCAAAGGCAAGCTGCTATACCGTGTTTCAGATCTGGGGCACGGGGAAAACCGTCAAGCTGCAATGCGATTTCTCGGCAATGATGAGTCCGAAGCAGTTCCGGCACTTTATTCAGCCCGCGCTCGCGGAACAGGCAAAGCATGCGGATCATGTACTTTATCATCTGGACGGGCCAGACGCGATAAAGCATCTTCCAGCTCTTATGGAAATTGGCGAAATTGACGCGCTTCAATGGACGAGCGGCTCCTATAACCCGGATGGCACGCACGAAATGTGGTTTGACATTTATGACTGTGCAAGGCGCGCGGGTAAAAACCTCTGGGTTCAGGTGTATAATGGCGCCGTCGAGGACTGGATTCAGCGGATTGACACACTCGTAAGCCGATACGGCTCCAACGCGCTGTTTCTGTACTTTCCCCCCATGCGCATGGAGAGCGCAGAGAAGCTCCTTGCGCACGCTGAAAACCATTGGAAGGACGTTGAGGGCACGTTCCGCTGACCGCATACCACCGTTTCTGCGCGTCCGGAGCTTCGGGCAGGAATCCGCCATACTCCG
>OLOV01001674.1_pt1 | contig 16798 bp, 10 predicted proteins | sample 1672931 | NCBI WGS metagenome assembly OLOV01 (sample SAMEA3136738, study PRJEB25190) | human gut metagenome | biome: human gut; feature: human-associated habitat; material: faeces | place: Austria | collected 2013
GCGCAATAGATATACAAGAACAACGATGTTTAAATATACACGTATGCCAAGACCCGGGTAATTCCAAGGTCGTTAATCTTCCTCGTTTTTTGATGCGGTTGCCCTGGGTGAGAGCCGGCGGCTGTTGCCTTTTCGGAGAAAAAACGCTATCTTTGCAGCAAATATGGCCTTACGCGCCGAAACGGGCGCGCCGGGCTTTCATCCCAACGAATTATGACCGAAAACGACGATACCATCCAACCCCGGGAGACTGACGGTGCTTCCGATACCGCAAATGCAGGTGCTGCCGAGGCAGACACCTGCGATACAGCCATGGACAAAAATGCCGAAACAAAAGATGCCGATGATTTTGACATCGCCGATGAAGAAGACTCCGAGGCTGCTGCAAGTGGAAACATTCGCGACTTGGACGACATCACCGCAGCGTCCATCATCGAGGGTGACGCGCTGACCCATCATTTGCGCGGCATGTACCGATGCTGGTTTCTCGAGTATGCTTCATACGTGATACTCGAGCGTGCCGTGCCGCATATTCAGGACGGCCTCAAGCCCGTGCAGCGCCGTATACTCCACTCGATGAAGACTCTCGATGACGGTCGTTTCAATAAGGTGGCCAATATTGTCGGTAATACCATGCAGTATCACCCGCATGGTGATGCGTCCATCAAGGATGCACTCGTGCAGTTAGGACAAAAAGAACTGTTGGTGGAGACTCAAGGTAACTGGGGTAATATTCTCACCGGCGCCAGTGCCGCCGCCGGTCGATACATCGAAGCACGCCTGTCGCCTTTTGCACTCGAGACGTTATATGACGATAAGGTCACCGATTGGACTATGAGCTATGACGGCCGTAAAAAAGAGCCGGTGACCCTGCCCACCAAGTTTCCGCTGCTGCTGGCTCAGGGTGCCGAAGGTATCGCCGTGGGCCTATCGTCGCGTATAATGCCGCACAATTTCAATGAAATCATTGATGCCGCTGTGGCATACTTGCGCGGCGAGGACTTTGAGTTGTATCCCGACTTCCCCACCGGCGGAATGTTGGATGTCAGCAAATACAATGACGGACGCCGCGGCGGACGCATACGCATACGTGCCAAAATCGAGAAGGTAGACAATAAAACCATAGCCATCACCGAGATACCTTACGGCAAGACCACAGGTACGGTCATAGACTCGATACTCAGCGCCTTCGAAAAGGGCAAAATCAAGATACGCAAAGTTGAGGACCACACTGCCCAAGAGGCACGCATACTGGTATACCTGCAACCCGGCACATCGTCCGACAAGACTATAGATGCGCTATATGCTTTCAGCTTTTGCGAAGTCAGTGTCTCGCCCAACTGTTGCGTTATCGAGGATCGTCACCCCCGGTTCCTCGGCGTCAGCGACGTGTTGCGCTACAGTGTAGACCATACGCGACAAATTCTGTTGCGCGAGCTTCAAATCGAATTGGACGAAGTCAATGAGGCCCTGTATTTTGCATCGCTCGAAAAATACTTTATCGAGAAACGCATATACAAGGACAAAGAATACGAGCAGGCTCCCGATTTGGATGCAGCCGTGGCGCATATCGACAAGCGTTTGGAACCGCTCAAGGCCAAGTTGATACGCGAGGTTACGCGTGACGATATTGTCAAGCTGTTGGAAATCAAGATGCGTCGTATTTTACGCTTCAACGCCGACGAGGCCGACCGCCGTATCGCCAATTACCTCGATCGTATCAGTCGCATCAACGACCGCATAGAACATCTTACGCAATACACCATCGAATGGTTTGAACGCCTCAAAGAAAAATACGGTCAAGCCTATCCGCGTCGCACCCAGCTGCGCAATTTCGATACCATAGAAGCGGCCACCGTGGCCGAGGCCAATGAGCGCTTGTACATCAACCGCAAGGAGGGCTTCATAGGTACGGCGCTGAAAAATGACGAATTTGTATGCAACTGCTCATCGCTGGATGATGTCATCATATTCTACAAAGACGGCCGTTACAAGGTGGTACGCGTAAGTGATAAATTGTCGGTAGGCACCAATATCCTGTATCTTGCCGTATTTAAGCGCAAGGACGAGCGCACTATCTACAATGTCATCTATCAGGACGGCCGCGGCGGTGCCTATTACATGAAACGCTTTGCCGTCATGGGCTTGAAGCGCGATACCGAGTACAATCTGACCAAGGGCAAGGACGGCTCGCGTGTTGTCTGGTTCAGTGCCAATGCTAACGGCGAGGCCGAGGTTGTAAAAGTCACCCTCAAACCGCGTCCGCGACTGAAGACGTTGCAATTTGACGTCGATTTCAGCAAATTGGCTGTCAAGGGGCGTGCCTCCGGAGGCAACTTGGTGACCCGAAACGAGGTACACCGCTTCTCGCTCAAGGAGAAGGGCACAAGTACCTTGGGCGGCCGCCAAGTATGGTTTGACCGGGATGTCCTGCGCCTCAATTATGACGGTCGCGGCCGATACCTCGGCGAATTCCAAGGTACGGATCTCATTCTTGTCATACTGAAAAACGGCGAATACTATACCGGCGACTTTAATGTCACCAACCACTACGAAGACAATATCTTGCGCATCGAGAAATTCAACAGCCACAAGGTGTGGACGGCGATACTCAACGATGCCGACCAAGGCTATCCATATCTCAAGCGTTTCACCTTCGAGGCCTCGACACGCCATCAGCGTTTTGTGGGCGCAGACGACAAGTCGCAATTGATAGCGCTGAGCGACCACTTGGGCGCCCGTTTCCGCATCACCTTCGGTACTCCGGACGACTTCCGTGACCCCATGGTAGTGGATGTACCCGAATTCATCGCCGTCAAGTCTTTCAAGGCACGTGGCAAACGACTGACCACGTGGAATGTGGCTGCTGTGGAAGAACTCGAGCCGCGTGAAATGCCCGAGGAAAGCTACGATGACACGCCCGAGGAAGAAGATGTTCCCGAAGTCGAAATCGAGCCCGAACGCAGTGACGATGAAATCAGAGACGAAATCAATGGTCAACAGCGTATGTTCTAAAATCGTAGCCGTTGCCGCGCTACTGTGTACACTGCCTGCTGTGGCCATGTCCCCCGGCATAGCTGACACAGTGTCCGTTGTGATGCGACCCGTGACATCTTCATATGGCATCGAGGTAGGCAGTGCTCACCTCGCCGACACCTATCTTACGCCGCTGCATTATGACGGATGGCATAGCGCCGTCTCGTATAGTCGTACACAGGCCATGGGTTTTGACCCGGAGCGGTGGAGCATGCGATTGACTCTTGGCGGCACTGTAGACCATACGCAGAACCCGGCACGCAATGCCACGATGTGGAACTTTGACTTCGAGGCCTCGTGGGGAATGACCCGGCGCTTCCTAATCACAGATGCAGTCAGCGCCGGCATAGGTGGCTATACAGCCCTCAATGCCGGAGCCTTGTACTTGGGACGCAACGGCAACAATCCTGCGGCAGCCAAGGGCGCATGGGTGGTAGGCGTCAGTGGCGCTGCGACTTATGCTATGCGCGTAGGCCGCCTTCCCGTTACTTGGGGTCTTATGGCTGCCATGCCTCTGACCGGAGCGTTCTTCTCGCCGCAATACGGGCAGTTGTATTACGAAATATACCTCGGAGACCGCCGAGGGCTGGCACATGTGGCGTGGCCGGGCAACTACCGACGCATTGACGCGCGCGCATGGGCCGACTTGCATTTCGGAGGCACGACACTGCGTCTGGGCTACCACTTCGACTTGCGTTCGACACGAGCCAATGACATCACGACGCGTAGTGTCACTCATGCTTTCAGTGTCGCCGTAGTCACCCGCTGGCTATCCGTACCCATGACTTCAACGACTACTGCTCCGGGGACTCGCATTGTTGCCGCAAGCTATTGAGATACACAATATTATATAGAGACATCTCCGAACCAAGAGCGTATACCTAATCGACAGATATGACCGCTATTAGCACAAAGATACATACAGCGTGTTGTGCGCTGATTTGCGCAATTCTGACCCTCGGTTTCATGGCTTGCCACAGTATCGAGGAAGAAGATAATACAATCATGGGCAATTTTGACGCTCTATGGAATATTTTGGATCGGCATTACTGCTTCTTTGACCGGAAAGGCGTGGACTGGGACGAGGTGTATCGCCGCTATCGTCCGCAAGCTAAGGCGTGCCGCACGGCGCAGCAGCTTTTCGATGTATGCGCTCGTATGCTGGACGAGTTGCGCGACGGCCATGTCAATTTGTCGGCTTCGTTCAACACTTCGTACTATCGCAAGTGGTGGAGCGACTATCCGCAAAATTACGACGAGCGCCTTGTGCTCGAACATTACTTGAACTTTGATTATCGCCAAGCCGGAGCGTTGACTTACGCCATGCTGCCCCAGCGTATAGGATATGTCTCGTATCGTAGTTTCAGCAGCACCATCGGCGAGGGCAATCTTGACGCCGTATTATCGTACTTCGAGATAGCTCAGGGCCTGATTATTGACGTGCGTGACAACGGTGGTGGCAATATGACCAATGTCGAAACCTTTGTACGGCGCTTTATCACGGGACGTACCCTTGCCGGATACACTGTACATAAGACCGGGCCGGGGCATGGCGACTTTGCCGAACCTTACGCCTATTATTATGATGCAGCCGATGCCGGACGCGTGCGGTGGCTCAAACCCGTAGTGGTGCTGTGTAACCGCTCTACCTTCAGCGCCGCCAATAACTTTGTGTCCGTGATGCGCCTTTTGCCGACGGTCACCATTGTAGGGGCCACCACCGGTGGTGGCAGCGGAATGCCGATGTCGTCCGAGCTGCCGTGTGGTTGGAGTATACGCTTCTCGGCATGTTCGTTCCTGGATGCGCAAGGCAACAGCACCGAAGCCGGGGTCAATCCCTCGCAGGGATGCGCTGTCGACCTTGATCCGGCACAAGCCGCCATGGGACATGACTCCATGCTCGACAAGGCTATTGCCGTCATACAATCCAAGTGATTGAGTAATAGCTATAATAGCTATCATGGCCATAATGGCCATAACTACTGTAATAGCTATCATAGAAACAATGGCTATGAAAGGTTATGACAGCCCTTGTTTGCGGCCTTTTCAGTCGAAGATGTTGTTCTTGATTGTTTTAGTGAGTAAGTCGCGGTGATAACGTGCCTCGGACGATGCGAGGTATTCGCGCAGGCATGTTACATGTCGGTGTCCGTGCATATCTGTGCCCAGGAAGTCCACCATACCGGCTTTGGCCAATGCCTCGGCCATTTTTTTCTCCTGTTTGCCGTAGTATCCGGCCAGCGACAACATATTGACTTGGAAAAGAAGGTTGCGGTGCAACTCTTTGTAGCGGTTGCCGCGTGCATGGTAGTATAGGTAGCGCTCCGGGTGCGCGAGTATGGGCTTGTATCCGCGTACCTGTAAGTCAAACACTAATTGCTCGATGTTCCACGGCTCTTGGATGAAGGAGTTTTCGATAAGCAGGTAATTGTCGGGGAAGGGCATGAGTATGCCTTGTTCGATATGCCGTTGTAGCAATTCGTCGATACGATATTCGGCCGAATGGTCGAGGCGTACATTTACGCCGTCACGTGTCAATACATCCTTGAGAGCTTGAATCGGGCCTGCAAGTGTCTGAGGATTGTTCTCGAAAGTGGCTTGCGTGACGTGTGGTGTCGCGATGATATGGCGTATGCCCATGTCGTACATCGCCGCCACCAATTCGGAGGAGGTATCCGCGTCCGGCGAACCATCGTCCACTCCGGGGACTACATGACAGTGTGTATCGGTTGAAAACCAAAGACTTATGGGTTCTGATGACTTCTTGAAAATATTAAACATTTTCGAAAGGGTGTTATTGGACTACAAAAATAGTCATTTTTCGCGAAAATATTTAGAGAAAAAATTCTGCATATCAAATATTTTCTGTTAACTTTGCGGTGTCGGGAGGACAAAGTGTCTTGATCGGACCTTATCCATACGGTAATCAAGGGTCGCTACATGACAAAACGTCATCTCGAAACATCATTTAGATGATAATGACAAACATTATCCAATACCATATTACCCTCACAAAAACCATTAACCATAAATTATGGAAAAGCGTAAACTGAAAATCCGTGACCTCACGCTCCGTGACGGCCAACAATCCCTGTTCGCCACCCGTTTGAGCCAGTCCGAAATCGACAAACTGCTGCCGTTGTACGAGAATGCCGGCTTCTACATCATGGAAGTATGGGGCGGTGCCGTACCCGACTCGGTGATGCGCTATCTCGACGAATCTCCCTGGGATCGTCTGCGCTCTGTCTCTAATGTCATGAAGGGCAAGTCGAAGCTGTCGGCTCTGTCTCGCGGACGCAACCTCTTTGGCTATGTGCCTTATCCCGACTATGTGCTCGAAGGCTTCTATAAAGAAGCAATCACCAATGGGTTGGATGTTATGCGTATCTTTGACGCGCTCAATGATATAGACAACGTCAAGGAGTCTATTCGTATGATCAACGCTCTTGGCGGTGTGCCCGACGGAGCCGTATGCTATACTGTAGACCCCAAGGAGGATACACCCGAAGAAGAAGCACCCAAGGGCTTCTTTGCCAAACTGTTCGGTAAAAAAGCTCCGGCAGCTCCCGCTCCTAAGAAGGTTTTCACCGACGAATATTTCGTCGAGAAAGCCAAAGCCATGGAAGCTCTCGGCGCCAAGATTATTACACTCAAGGATATGGCCGGTCTCGTGACGCCATCGCGTGCAGCCTCCATTATATCCAAGCTCAAAGCCAACGTCAAGGTTGAGGTTGACTTCCATACGCATTGCACACCCGGCTACGGCCTTGCATCCTGCATTATGGCCATACTTCACGGTGTCGACATCCTCGATACCAATATCTGGTGGTTCGGCGGCGGTAGCGCTGCTCCGGCTATCGAATTGGTGTATCTCTTCGCCGACAAACTCGGTGTCGAGCTGGACGTAGACATGAAGGCCGTCGGCGAAATTCGCAAAGCATTGCGCGGTGCACGTCAGAGCCTCGCAGCATACGACCTGAATAAAGACAACTTCCCTCGCGAATTCGATCCCCTCACCGACAAAGTTCCCGCCGAAGTCGAGGCACAAATCGATGCAGCTGTTGCAGCCGCCAAGGCAGGCAACGAAGAAGCGCTGCTCGATGCATGCCACGCCATCGAGAAATATTTCGGCTTCCCCAAACCCAACGAATTGGTGAAGAATGCCGAAGTTCCCGGCGGTATGTACTCCAATATGGTGGCTCAGCTGAAGTCGCTCAAAGCCGAAGATGTTCTCGAAGACGCTATGCGCCTGATACCTATGGTACGCCGCGATGCCGGTTTGGTGCCTCTGGTTACGCCCACCAGCCAGATTGTAGGTAGCCAGGCAGTGATGGTGGCCATCGACCGCCGCAAGGGTAATCCCGACTACACCACCAAGTCCAACCAGTTCATATCGCTGGTTAAGGGCGAATACGGTCATACTCCCGTGCCGGTAGATCCCGCTTTCCGCGAGAAAATCACCGGCGATGCCACCGAGTACGCATACGATACATCCAAGTACAAAGAACCTGAAAATCCCGCTTTGGCCGATTGTGGCGGCGCTAAGCTTGCCTCGAATACCGAGGAGAAACTGTTGCTCGAATTGCTGCCCAATGTGGCTCTGCCATTCTTGAAGAAACGTCGTGCTGCCGAATACGCCGCCGCCAAGGCTGCCGCTGCTGCTGCCGCTCCCGCTGCTGCCGAGGCTGAAGCTGCTCCTGTCGCAGCCGAAGAGCCTATCACCGGTCCCGTAGTCAAGGCTCCCATGCCCGGACGCATCATCAGCATTGACGTGGCCGCCGGCGACAAGGTGACCAAGGGCAAGACCCTCTTGGTTTACGAGGCCATGAAGATGGAGAACGATGTTACCGCCGACCGCGACTGCACCGTTAAGCGCGTGTTTGTAGCTCCCGGCGACCAAATCGGCAACGATACCGTCCTCATCGAATTCGCTGACTGATAACGACAATACACGGCTTTTAGCCGTCACATAAAGCGAGGGACAGCCACCGCGGCTGTCCCTCGCTTTATGTATTATCGAGATAAAACGGATGTTTTTGTCTGTGGATTATTCCCGTTGACGATAAGAAATGCCTCATCACGAGTAATACCCTTGGGCGCACATTTCGCGAGCGGCGAGGCATTTGTATTTGTCGTCGTCGATAGGATAATCCCAGCAACCAAGCTGGTGGAATATTTCGCCGCCGAAGCCGCGCTTGAATTTGTAAAGGCCGTGCATAGGATGCGAAGGGTCGCCGTTGGGCGCAATTCCGAACATATCGTATTCGCGGTACTTGTTTTGTTTGGCCGTCCTGTTGAACAATTGGGGTGCTGTAAGCGTCGAGAGGCTCCTTAGACTCAATGATGATGTCCATGTCGATGTGTGTGAATATAGCCGGGCTTTTAATGCGGAATTATATGCCTGACAAGCATAAAAAAAACGGAGCAGCCACCCGTGAGGGCAGCCGCTCCGATATGTATGGCTTGATGCCTCTATGAGGGATTATCAGTCGTTGTTGTTTTCGTTGTGATGGTTGTTGTCACGGCGGGGACGACGGTCTCCGCGATCGCCATCGCGGCGTGGACGTTCGCCATCGCGACGCGGGCGGCGGTCGCCGCGGTCACCGTCACGGCGTGGACGTTCGCTGCGGCCGTTATGCTCTACGTAGCCTTCGGGTTTGGGCTTGAGGGCACGCATGGACAGACGGTACTTGCCGGTTTTCTTGTCGATTTCGATAAGTTTGACCTCGACGGTATCGCCTTCGTGGAGGCCGCTGGCTTCCATGTCGGGGAGACGCTCCCAAGCGATTTCGCTGATGTGGAGCAGTCCGTCGCGATTGGGCATGAATTCGACAAATGCGCCGAAGTCCATGATGGACTGGACTTTGCCGGTGTATACTTTGCCTTCTTCGGGCAGGGCAACGATGGCGTTGATAAGTTCGAGGGCTTTGTCGATGCTGGGCTTGTTGGCTGCGGCCACTTCGATATATCCGCCTTCGTCGATTTCGTCGATGCTGACGGTTGCACCGGAGGCTTCCTGAATTCCTTGTATGACTTTTCCGCCCGGGCCGATGACTGCACCGATAAGTTCTTTGGGTATAATCATTGTGACGATGCGCGGAACTTGCGGTTTGTAGTCTTCGCGAGGTGCGGGTATTGTCTGCTCAATGATGTTGAGGATGTGCATACGTCCTTCGTGAGCCTGCATGAGTGCTTTTTCGAGGATTTCGTATGACAGGCCGTCGCACTTGATATCCATCTGCGTGGCGGTGATGCCGTCGCGTGTGCCCGTAACCTTGAAGTCCATATCTCCGAGGTGGTCTTCATCGCCGAGGATGTCGCTCAGGATGGCGTATTTGGGCGAATCGGTGTCGGTGATGAGGCCCATGGCTATACCGCTGACGGGCTTCTTCATCTTGACGCCTGCGTCAAGTAGTGCCAGGGTACCGGCGCATACGGTGGCCATGGACGAGGAACCGTTGGACTCGAGGATGTCGCTGACTATGCGGCATACGTAGGGGAAGTCATCGGGGAACATGCGTTTGAGGGCGCGGTGTGCCAAGTTGCCGTGGCCGATTTCGCGACGGCCTACGCCGCGTTGTGCCTTGGCTTCGCCTGTGGAGAAGGGCGGGAAATTGTAGTGCAGCAGGAAGCGTTCGCGTCCCTGGTTGAGCACATCGTCCAGAATTTTTTCGTCCATCTTTGTGCCGAGAGTGACGGTGGCCAGAGCTTGTGTCTCACCGCGGGTGAATACGGCGCTTCCGTGAGGTCCGGGCAGGTAGTCGGTTTCGCACCAGATGGGGCGTATTTCGGTGGTCTTGCGGCCGTCCAGGCGGATGCCTTCGTCGAGTATGCAGCGGCGTACGGCTTCGCGCTCCACATCGTGGTAGTAGCGCTTAACCAGCGGTGCTTTCTCGTCGCGTTCTTCTTCGGGGAGTGCATCGATGTATTCCTGACATATTGCATCGAAGGAGTCTTGACGCCAGTGTTTGTCGGCGCTGCCGGCTTTGGCAACGGCGTAAGCGCGGTCGTAGCACTTGTCATGTACGTCTTTGCGCAGGTCTTCGTCGTTGACTTCGTGGCAATATTCGCGTTTTACTTTGCCTACTTCTTCGGCGAGTTCCATCTGGGCCTTGCACTGCTCCTTGATGGCGGCGTGTGCGGCCTTGAGGGCTGCCAGAAGGTCGGCTTCGGAGACTTCGTTCATTTCGCCTTCGACCATCATGATGTTGTCGTAGGTGGCTCCTACCATCAGTTCCATATCGGCTTGTTCGAGCTGCTCGAATGTGGGGTCGATAACAAATTCGCCGTTGATGCGTGCAACGCGCACCTCGGAGATGGGTCCGTTGAAGGGTATGTCGCTGACGGCGAGGGCTGCACTGGCTGCCAGTCCGGCCAGGGCGTCAGGCATGTCTACGCCGTCGGACGAGAACATAATGATGTTGACGAACGTGTCGGCGTGGTAATTGTCGGGGAAAAGGGGACGCAATACGCGGTCCACGAGGCGCGAGGTCAAAATTTCGTAATCGTTGGCGCGGCCTTCGCGTTTGAGGAAGCCGCCGGGGAAGCGTCCTGCTGCCGAGAATTTTTCTTTGTATTCGACTTGGAGAGGCATAAAGTCTACGCCTTCGCCGGCTTCCTTGGCGGAGACGACTGTTGCCAGAAGCATGGTATTGCCCATGCGGAGCTCCACGGCGCCATCAGCCTGTTTGGCCAATTTGCCGGTCTCCAGCGTAATCTGGCGCCCGTCGGCCAATGTGATGGTCTTTTTGATGGGGTTCATAATGACGTTTGGGGTTGCTTTGTGTAATTTGTATATTTCGTTTATTTCGCTCAAAAATCGTGCAAAGGTACACATTATTAAGCACATTACCAAAATTATTTTCCGCCAATGTTTTTTGCCGCGGATTGGGCCGCAAAAGTCGGTGTGCCTTGATGATAATTGTATGCGGTCGGGCGTTGGGTGTGGCCGCGGATTGTTCGGAGACTTCGACTAAGTTGTACGCTGGTCTCGGCCCGTCGGGAGTGCTTACTTGGATGGCATGTTGCCTCGATTCAAAAAAAAGACAAATACGATTTTTAACTATTTAAATTACTGCGTATTCGAAATTAATGGATATATTTGCGCGTTAATCCTTGACGCAGGAACGGAAGTTGGATATGACTGCGATAGGATGTATCGGCGTGATTTTGGCAACATCAGTGGCCGGAATTTTCGTTCGTAATTTGTTATATAAGTAACCCGTTAAATATCAAAACACAACCTCTTAATACATACAATCATGATGAAACGAGCTATAATCCTTTTGGCGATGTTTATCGCGCTGTCGTTTGCCGCGCCGCAGATGTCCGTAGGAATGTGCTATGTAAATGGTGTTTATTATGGAATCAATGAGACATATAAAACTGCAGAAGTAGTAAGCCCTTCAAAGTATGGTCGTGGAGAAAGTCGTAAAGAGTATGCTGGAGATGTAGTTGTAGTAGAAACAGTGATGTATAAAGGTGTAAAATGTACTGTTGTAGGAATTGATGAAGAGGCCTTCATGAATTGCACGAGTTTGACATCTGTCAAGTTACCGTCTACACTTACTTACATTGATGTTTCTGCTTTTGAAGGTTGTACGAGGTTGACTTCGGTTGATATACCTGACGCGGTTTCATCTATTAATAATCGTGCATTCTATGGGTGTACGGGATTGGCTGCCATTGATATACCGAATTCTGTTGTGTATATTGGTGATTATGCCTTTGAAGGATGTTCAGGATTAATGTCGCTTACACTAGGTAATTCTGTCAGATATATATGTAAAAAAGCTTTTTATGGATGTTCTGGTTTGACGTCTTTATATATCCCAAAGTCTGTTACATCAATCTTAGATGCGGCATTTGATAATTGTACTGAGCTGATGAATATTAAAGTAGAGGCAGGGAATCCAACGTATGACTCGCGAAATAATTGTAATGCATTAATTATTACACCATACAATGAACTTGTACTCACATGCAGGAATACATTTATTCCGCATTCTGTTACGACCGTTGGCCGTGGAGCCTTTGCAGATTGTACGTGGTTGAAATCAATTGACATTCCCAATACTGTTACTACTATTGGAGGTTGCGCTTTTATGGGATGTACAGGGTTGACATCGGTAGATATTCCAAATTCTGTCAGAACTATTGATGGAAGTGCTTTTGAAGGTTGTACCGGTCTGACATCAATAACAATACCTGATTCGGTTACTACTTTAGGAGCTCATGCATTTGACTTGTGCACTGGTCTAAAATCCGTGGTATTCAATGCATTGAATTGTAAAAGATTGCTTGGATCACACAATGGAACTTTTGAACATTGTCCTAATATTACATCGGTGACAATAGGTAAGAATGTGACTAGAATCCCGAAAGGCATATTCTGCAAAATGTCAGGTCTAATATCTGTAGAGATTCCTAATTCAGTCACTACAATAGAGGATGGCGCATTCTATTACAGTAAATTAACTTCGGTTACTATAGGCGAATCTGTCAGATATATAGGGGAAAAAGCATTTTACAGTTGTAGTAACCTAAAAGCAGTTAACATTCCCAATTCGGTCAAAACAATAGGTAATGGTGCATTTCAGTTTTCCGGATTGACATCAATTACTTTGGGTAATTCCGTTGATTCAATAGGAGACGATGTCTGTGGACTCTGTAAGGGTTTGACCGAGATATATATACCGAGATCTGTGACTTACATCGGGTTAAATCCATTCTATGGATGTAAAAGGTTAAAGAGAATTGTTGTTGATTCTCGTAATAGTGTGTATGATTCACGCGATAATTGCAACGCGATAATTGCAACTTCAACAAATAAACTGGTGACCGGCTGTGCAAACACGGTTATACCTCATTCGATACGATGCATAGGGAAACGCTCGTTTTATTATTGTGACTCGTTGGCTTATATTGAGATACCCAATTCCGTTACAACTATTGAAGACTATGCTTTTCGCGGTTGTGATGAACTGACGTCGATAGAAATTGCAAACTCAGTCACGACTATTGGCGAAAGAGTATTCGAAGACTGTGCAGGATTGAAGTCTGTATTGATTTCTGATATTGGTTATGGAGCATTCATGGGCTGTAAAAGTCTGAACGCGATATCGTATAATGCGATTGATTGCACAGTCTCAGATGGCAAAAGTTTATTTAGCTATTGCCCCAACATTAAGACATTGACTATAGGTGAGAATGTTGTTAAAATACCGAATCGTATATTTTCCGGTTTTACTAATTTGACTTCAGTGGAAATCCCTAATTCGGTCACTTCGATTGAGCCGTATGCTTTTTCATCATGTACCGGATTGGAGCACCTTTCTATAGGCAATTCGGTCAAATCTATTGGCGAAAGTGCCTTCTCTAATTGTTCTGGGTTGACTACTATAGCTATACCCAATTCTGTATCCACTATAGGTGAACGTGCTTTCTATGGGTGTACGGGACTGACCGAATTTGTTTCTCATGCAGTTGTGCCACCTATATGCGGCAGTGACGCATTCGATAAAATCGATAAGCATACATGTAAACTGATAGTTCCTCAAGAATCCGTTGAATTGTATACTGTTGCGCCTGAATGGTGCGAGTTTTACAATCCGCCGGAATATGACAGCGTGTCCGATGTCGGTGCGGACGATGCCGAGGTGATGTATGATGTCTATGACATGCGTGGCGTGCGTGTCGCCGGTGGGTTGCGCGAAACCGAAGCGAATGCCGAACGGCTACCTCGCGGCGTGTATATACTTGTGTCGCCACAGGGACGCAAAAAACTTAAAATCTAAGGACAAGGACGGTTCTCCGGAATATGACGGCGATGTGCTTAAAACAGGTGTAATGATTTCCCGACCAAATGAATAATACGACCAAGGCAAGGAATGCGGAGCATGGGGCGACGGCACGCGCTGCGGCGATAGTCATGGCTGTGGCTATGAGCGTTGTCGGGGCGGCGGCGCAGGTGCTGTGGCGCGTGACGGCGGACGCCCCCGCCGACGGCAGACATACATCGTATGTCCTGGGAACGATGCATACGGCCGGAACGGAGGTCCTTGATTCGTTGGCCGGATTGGACGGGGCGTTGGAGCATATATCGGCGGTATATGTCGAGGTGTTGTCTTCCGATATGGCGCTTACGCCGGAGGCTATGGCTTGCGCTATAGCTCCGAGTGACAGTACTTTGCAGCGGCTTTTATCGCCGGCGGCACTCGACTCGGTGTGCCGATATGTGTCCACCTTCGGCGTGGATGGCGCAAGGACGCTTGAGGCTCTTGGCCGGTTTAAGCCTGCGATGCTTGATGCGTATCTCGAAGTGCGCCGTTCGAGTGCCTCGACAGGTGTACCGATGGATATTGCGCTGCAACACCGTGCAACGGCCATGGGCAAGGATGTGCGTGCCCTCGAGACCGCCGAGCAGCAGGTGCGGATGCTTATGGGCACGCCCGTTGCCGAGCAGCTGGAGGCGCTGATGGAGTCGGTGCGTGCTCCCGAGGCGGCACAAGCGGCTTCGGACAGCCTTGTCGCCGCCTACAGATGCCAAGACCTCGAGGCCATAGGGCGCTTGCTTGTCCGTGGAATGAGGGAGGTGTACGCCGAGCGTATGGTGTATGCACGCAATCGCGCTTGGGCTGCCGTGCTTGTTCCGGAAATGCGGTGCCGCAGTGTGCTTGTGGCGGTAGGCGCCGGACATCTTGTCGGGCCTGAGGGGCTGTTGGCTATGCTTCGCAGTGCCGGATTTGACGTCAGCCCCGTCGGCGGTATCGGACCGCGGCCGGAGCAAAGACGATGATGAGCAGACCGAAGGATGCCGCCACGGCCAAGGCCACACGCAGTGTCAGAGCTTGTGCCAAAAGGCCTATCAGCGGAGGACCGACCATAAACCCTATGAACGAAATGGACGACACCACGGTGATGGCTGTTGCCGGTGACAGTCGCGGATGGCGCCCGGCGGCACTGTAGCATATAGGCACAACTGTGGACATGCCCAAGCCAACCAACAGGAAGCCAAGGGTGGCTGTCACAAGATACGGGAAAGCCGTGGCTATCAGCAGGCCCGCAACGATGCTTGCGCCACTGATGCGTAAAACATGAGCCGCATCATACCGCGTGATAAAGCGATCGGCGACAAATCTCCCGAAAGTCATCGCCGCCATTCCCGCAATATATCCGGCACGTACCAATGCCTCCGGAGGGCATACCACCGTAGCCATATACACCGACGACCAATCGTAAACCGTGCCCTCGCAGAACATTCCGCCAAAGGCGACAAAGCCCAGCATGATGATTACGCCGTCAAGACGCCCGAATCCGTGACGGCCGCCGTCATCCTCGGCCTTCTCGACCGAATGTTGCAGCTTCGAGTCGTCCATAAGGCGTAACCCCATGGGTAGGGTGACGCCCACGCATAGTATCGACACCACGGCATAATGCACCCATAACGGCAGCCCGGTGAGTACGAAGCCGGTACCCACGAGACCGCCCAACAGCCCGCCGAGGCTCCATAGTCCGTGAAAAGTCGATAATATCGAGCGCCCGTAAAGTTTCTCTAATTCCACCGACTGAGTATTCACCGAGATGTTGAGAATATTGGCCGCCATGCCGAAGAGGAACAGCACGACAAATAGCGACACGAACGTCGGCGCCTGACTGATGGCAAAGAGCACTGCGGCATACGTCACCAAAGACACTCGCAGCACCATGCGGCTGCCCCAGTGCGCTATCACCATCGCCGAGATGGCCATCATCGCAATCTGTCCCGCCGGTATGGCAAAAAGCAGAGCCCCCAGGCTGCCATCGTCCAGCGACAGCGCCGCCTTGACATCCGGGATGCGCGACGCCCACGAGGCGAACACCATTCCCATAGCCAGATAATACACACTGATAGCGCGCCTTATGCGCTTACGTTGCATATCATTCATACTCTTAATATATAGCAGACAAACCTAACATTTCGCAGCCGTGCATACGCACTATACCGTTGTACGTCACTGCATTTTTTTTTCTTAAATCCGCGAAGCATACAATCTTATGAATATGCCTTCGCAATTGCGCTGCAAAATTAGCAATAAATCCGTGATGCACAAAAGCCCGTTACAATTACATCTGCTTGAATATATTACCACGTCCTCAGTAGTCCGGGATTCCACCCGTGGTATATGTCAAATGGTTTCTGCCTTCTAAGCAGACGGCTTCGTTGTGTATCATTATAATCCTACATCAAACCGCAACTGATCAATAGCATTTTGTTTACTAAAGAGAGTTGTATATCATTATAATCCTACATCAAACCGCAACAAGTTCGACGCACTTCCGCATCTCAATCGGTTGTATATCATTATAATCCTACATCAAACCGCAACGAGAGCCAAAGACAAATGGAAGAGTTGGCGGTTGTATATCATTATAATCCTACATCAAACCGCAACGAAGATGTTAATATTATTAATGTAATTAAGTTGTATATCATTATAATCCTACATCAAACCGCAACCTGACGACGGCTGATGAACGGCCTACTGCGTTGTATATCATTATAATCCTACATCAAACCGCAACATTGCGGTAATGGCCACGGCCTTGTCGCCGTTGTATATCATTATAATCCTACATCAAACCGCAACCTGACAGAGGAGCTGCACGCTTCGCTCGAAGTTGTATATCATTATAATCCTACATCAAACCGCAACTTAATAAAGGTAAAAAAAACTGAACGAAAAGGTTGTATATCATTATAATCCTACATCAAACCGCAACT
>OLOV01001679.1_pt1 | contig 16776 bp, 15 predicted proteins | sample 1672931 | NCBI WGS metagenome assembly OLOV01 (sample SAMEA3136738, study PRJEB25190) | human gut metagenome | biome: human gut; feature: human-associated habitat; material: faeces | place: Austria | collected 2013
CGGTGACACTGCGGGTATGAACCGCATGCTCTAGCCAACTGAGCTACGCCGCCATGTCATCCTCGACAGGCACGAGTTACTATACCATATAATAACGCCTTTTGTCAACAGGTTTTTTGCAAAACCGGGGGAAAAAGGGGATGCGGCCTGCGCCGCATCCCCTCATCGGTTTCCGTCGCTTAATACATGCCCATGCCGCCCATGTCGGGAGCGGGTGCAGCCGGTGCGGGGGGCTGGGGCTTGTCGGCCACCAGGGACTCGGTGGTCAGCACCATGCCGGACACGCTGGCCGCATTCTCCAGCGCGCTGCGGGTCACCTTGGCGGGATCGACGATGCCGCTGGCGATCATGTCGCAGTACTCCTCCTTATAGGCATCGAAGCCGTAGCCGTTCTTGCCGGAGCTGCGCACCTTCTCCAGCACCACGCTGCCGTCGATACCGGCGTTGGCCGCGATCTGGCGGATAGGCGCTTCCAGTGCCTTGGCCACCAGCTGCACGCCCACGCGCTCGTCGCCCTCGGTGGTGTTCAGCAGCGCGGTGACGGCGGGGATAACGTTGACGTAGATCGTGCCGCCGCCGGCCACGATGCCCTCCTCCACGGCGGCCTTCGTGGCGTTCAGCGCGTCCTCAATGCGCAGCTTCTTCTCCTTCATCTCCGTCTCGGTGGCAGCACCCACCTTGATGACAGCCACACCGCCGGCCAGCTTGGCCAGGCGCTCCTGCAGCTTCTCCTTGTCATACTCGCTGGTGGTCACGCCGATCTGAGCGCGGATCTGGGACACGCGGTCCTTGATGGCCTGCTGATCGCCCATGCCATCCACGATGATGGTATTCTCCTTGGTGACCTTGATCTGACGGGCGCGGCCCAGCATATCGATGGTGGCATCCTTCAAGGTCAGGCCCAGCTCCTCGCTGATGACCTGGCCGCCGGTGAGGATGGCGATGTCCTGCAGCATCTCCTTGCGGCGGTCACCAAAGCCGGGGGCTTTGACGCACACCACGTTCAGCACACCCTTCAGCCGGTTCACCAGCAGAGTGCTGAGAGCCTCGCCCTCCACGTCCTCGGCGATGATGAACAGCTTCTTGCCGCTCTGCAGCATCTGCTCCAGCAGGGGCAGGATGTCGCTGATGACGGAGAGCTTCTTATCGGTGATCAGGATATAGGGATCGTCCACCACGGCCTCCATCTTCTCCATATCGGTGGCCATATAGGGGGTGATATAGCCGCGGTCGAACATCATGCCTTCCACGACCTCACTGTACGTCTCGGCGGTCTTGGACTCCTCGATGGTGATCACACCGTCGGCGGAGACCTTCTCCATGGCCTCGGCGATGAGCTTGCCGATGGTCTCGTCGCTGGAGGACACCGTGCCCACGCGGGCAATGTCGTCCGTGCCGTTGACCTTCTGGCTCTGCTCCTTGATAGCACTGACGGCGGCATCCACAGCCTTGGCCATGCCCTTCTTCATCACAATGGGGTTCGCGCCTGCGGCCAGGTTCTTCAGACCCTCGCGGATCATGGCCTGTGCCAGCAGTGTAGCGGTGGTCGTGCCATCACCGGCCACATCGTTGGTCTTGGTGGACACCTCACGCACCAGCTGTGCGCCCATGTTCTCAAACGGATCGTCCAGCTCGATCTCCTTGGCGATGGACACACCGTCGTTGGTGATCAGGGGCGTACCGAACTTCTTATCCAGCACCACGTTGCGGCCTTTCGGGCCGAGAGTGACCTTAACGGTATCTGCCAGCTGGTTGACGCCGGCTTCCAGTGCCTTGCGGGCCTCGTCGCCGCGCTTAATGATCTTTGCCATATCTAAATGCCTCCTATTATCCTTACTCCACGATAGCCAGAATGTCGCCCTGCTTGACGATGATGTACTCCACCTCGTCCAGCGTCACCTTCGTGCCGGCATACTTGTCGGTGATGACCTTGTCGCCGGGCTTCACGGACATGGTGACGGTCTTGCCGTCCACCGTGCCGCCAGGGCCCACGGCAATGACCTCTGCCACAGAGGGCTTTTCCTTGGCGGAACCGGTGAGGATGATGCCGCCCTTGGTGGTCTCCTCCGCCTCCGTCATCTTCAGCACCACACGGTCAGCCAGCGGTGTCAGTTTCATAGTTGCTTCCTCCTTATATTCTCAATATCAAAACAAGTTCAGCGTTAGCACTCAAAGTCTATGAGTGCTAACGCTGAATATCATACCACACTATGCGGGATTTGCAAGGGGGAAAACGGTGAAATTTTGAAAAATTCACAAATTGTTCAAGGGAGGCGCAGTCACCGGGCGGTACGGTTGCAGGAGCAGCCCTCCGGGCCAAAGAAGTTCAGCTTCTTGTCGTGGAGCTTGATGGTCACGTCGCTGTTGGTAACGCACTCGCCGTCAAGGCAGGTAACGATGTCCTCCTTGTCGGACTGGATGCGGACGGTCTTGGGGGTGGAGCAGTGGGCGTATTCGGGGAACTTGGCGTATTCGCCCTTGGAATACGGGCCGACGAATTTCAGGAAGGTACGGCGGTTTACCGCCTTCACCACCAGGGTGTTCAGCACGCCGTCGTCCATCCGGGCCTCGGCCACGGGCATGAAGCCGCCGCCATAGTACCGGCCGTTGCACACCGCCACCAGCGACCAGTCGCCCTTTACCGGCACGCCGTCCAGCGTCACCGTCCAGTGAGAACCGATACCTTTAAACAGGAAATTTACTGCTAAAGAGTAGATATAGCTGCCTTTCCCGTCCAAAAGCGGGCTTTCGCTGTATTTATGTACGTCGGCGGCCACACGGGCGTCGATGCCGGAGCAGGCGATGGTCAGCGCCACGCGGCCGTTGACATCAATGGCATCCATCGGGAACTGCGGGCCGTTCCAGAGGTTCTCGGCGTCCCGGAATTTCTCGGCATCATCGCCGAAATTCTTCAGGAAGTCGTTGCCCGTGCCCACGGGGATCACGGTCATGGCGGCGTTGTCGTAGCCGATGATGCCGTTGGCCACCTCGTTTACCGTGCCGTCGCCGCCGCAGGCATAGAACCGCAGATCCTCGCCGCTTTCGCACAGCTTTCGGGCCAGCTCCGTGGCATGACCCTGCTTCTTCGTCAGGATACACTGGACGTCCAGGTCGTGCTCACGGCGCAGCCTGTCGGCCATATCGTAGATCTTCTGCCGGCTGTCCGACTTGCCAGCCGTGGGATTGATGATGAAAATATGCTTCACAGAGGCCGCCTCCTCACGAAATTTCGGATAGAAATTTCTTATATAAACTTGAATACAATGTGCATATTGTAGCAGTATTTCTTATAAAGAAAGTGAACAAAGTATAAATTTGTGCTCAGGCATTTACAGGCGTGTGCCGTACATAAAAACATCGCTTGTGCTTACAGCTTACTTCCGTACATAAACACGTCGCACTTGATCATGCCGTTGTAGAGCTTCCGCTTCTTGTCCGCCGGCCGGCCGAAGCAGCGCTCGAACTCCGTGTGGCTGGACAGCACCAGCGTCCGCCAGCCGGCGGGCAGGGTGCGCCACGCTTTGCCGAAGGTGCGGTAGAGTTCCTCCGCCTCCTGACGCTCCAGCAATCGCTCGCCGTAGGGAGGGTTGGTGACCAACTGGCCGTAGGGGCTGTCGCGGTGGAAGCGGGCGGCGTCGGCCACCTCGAAGCGGATGCAGTCATCCACGCCGGCCTTGCGGGCGTTGTCACGGGCGATGTCGATGGCGCGGGGGTCGATGTCGCCGCCCCAAATATCATAGTGGCCGTGAAACTCCTTGTCCTGGGCCTCCTCCGCCGCGTCCAGCCAGCACTCCGGCGGCAGGAAGGCCCACCTCTGGGCGTCGAACCGGCGGTCCAGACCGGGGGCGCGGTTTTTGGCGATGAGGGCGGCCTCGATGGGGATGGTGCCGCTGCCGCAGAACGGGTCGCAGAACGGGTCTCTGCCCCGGTAGCGGCTCAGCGTCACCAGCGCCGCCGCCAGCGTCTCCCGCAGGGGCGCCTCCACGCCCACGGCGCGGTAGCCCCGCTTATACAACCCTTCGCCGGAGGTGTCCAGGCCGATGGCCACATCGTCCTTCATGATGGAGAAGCGGATCTGATGCTTCGTCCCTGTCTCCGGGAACTGGGACACGCCGTAGTGAGCGGCCATGCGGTCCACCACCGCCTTCTTGATGATGCTCTGACAGGCGGGGACGGCGTGGAGCTGGGAGTTGATGGAGTAGCCCTTCACGGGGAAGGCAGCGTCCAGGGGCAGGTATTCCTCCCAGGCCACGGACTTCGTGCCCTGGAACAGCTCCTCGAAGCTGCAGGCGGGGAACTGGGCCAGCACCGCGATGACCCGCGCGCCGCAGCGCAGGTTCACATTGAGCCGGGCGCAGTCAGACCAAGTGCCCCGGCAGAGAACGCGGCCGTTTTCCGCATGAACATCGGAAAGTCCCAGGCGCTTGACCTCGTCGGCCACCAGCTTTTCCAGGCCCAGCAGACAGGGGATGACGTAAGTGATCATATAAATGTACCTCGGTGTGGGTGAAGTATACGATGGAGTGTTCCGCGCCTGCGGGCGCGGGGAACGGATTCCCACGCCAGTGTGAGCACTGGCTCGGAATGACACCGCTGCACGGTGTGAGGGCGGACAGAGTCGTCCGCCCCTACGGGCGGGGGCAAGGGGTGCTATGTTAAAGAGTATACCGTAAGTTTCGGCGGGGCGCAACCTGATTTTTTGGTGGCTTTTTCCGCGGGTATCGGCTATAATAGGGGATGTAAACCTGAGGTTGCGGAGAAAATCGCGGAAAAACCGGCGGCGCAACTTCAAGATGATAGACATTCGGCCGCGGGCCGCTATACTGGAACACAGAAGGAGCAAGGAGGGACACTATGGCATTTGGTCAACAGCTGTCGGCGGTGCGCCGGCAGACCGGGCTGACGCAGGAGCAATTCGCCGAGGAGCTGTGCGTGTCGCGGCAGGCGGTGAGCAAGTGGGAGAGCGGGCGGGGCTACCCGGAGATGGAGAAGATCCTCTACATCTGCAACCGCTACCACGTAACGCTGGACCAGCTGTTTGCCGAGGAGGTGGCGCTGCCTGCGCCGGCGGCAGTCCAGCCGGAGGAGGAGACGCCGACTCTGCCCCAGCCCACGCTGCAGCGGGCGTTCACCGCGTTCCTGACCAACCTGTCCCCCAAAAACAAGTGGCTGGCCGCAGGAGTGCTGCTGGGCGTGGCCGCCCTGGCAGCCGTCATCGGCCTGTTCCTGAAAGGAGGAAATTCAGATATGGCGACAACGATCTGGATCGCGGCCATCATCGTATTCGGCGTGGTGGAGGCCGCCACCGCCGGGCTGACATCCATCTGGTTCGTGCTGGGCAGCGTGGCCGCCCTCATCGCCGCCGTGTGCGGCGGGCCGCTGTGGCTGCAGCTGGTGCTGTTCTTCACAGTGTCGGTAGCGGCGCTGGCGGTGACCAGGCCGCTGGTGACGAAGCTGATGAAGAAGGACATCAAGCCCACCAATGCCGACCGGGTGCTGGGCGGCGTGGCACGGGTGACGGAGCGCATCGACAACGATGTGCCCACCGGCGCCGTCTATATTGATGGGAAGACCTGGACGGCCCGAAGCGCCGGCGGGAGCGCCATCGAAAAGGACGAGATGGTGCGTATCCTGCGGATGGAGGGCGTAAAGCTGTACGTGGAAAAGGAGTCCTGATATGCCATATGTGATAGGCGGATTGGCCGCCGTATTTGTGGGCGTGGTGGCGCGGATCGTGCATCTGGTGAGGAAGCATAAGCGGAAAAAGGACGTGTGAGGGCGTTCCACGCCCCGGCGCGGGTCACGTTCATACTTTTGTCTCCGACGGCCTCTTTTCTTTCAGCAGCGGCAAGGGGACATTCCGCGCCCCGGCGCGGGTCACGTTCTTCTTTTGTCTCCGACGGCCTCTTTTCTTTCAGCAGCGAAAGAAAAGAGGAAAAGAAACGCCGCCAAAAACTACGTTTTTGGATTTCCTTACGCGGCTTCACCTGATTTTAGTCTTGTTGAAATAAGCCACGCGAACGTTGTGCCGTGGAAACTTCACCGAAATATTGCATTGTCTCTGCTTCTTGGAGCGCTGCCGCTTTTGCTCTAAAATGTAGGAGCAGCAGGTTCTGCCGTGGCTGAAGTCAGCGGCAGCGGCGCAGACGCAGAGACAGTCCTTTTATCCGCACGACAAAATAAAATCCCCGTGACCGTGTGGTACAAGCTGCCGAAAACCACAAGGCATAGCGCGCAGGAAGTCTTGAAACCTTTGGTTTCAAGCAGACCTTTTGGTCACTTTTGGGGCTGCGGCCAAAAGTGACCCGCGCCGGGGCGCGGAATATCCCCTTTTCGCTGCTGAAAGAAAAGAGGCCGCCGGAGGCAAAAAAAAGGAAATTTGTCACAGCACCTGCTCTATTTCGCTCTCCCCATAGACCTGCATACCATGGGCCTTCAGCATCTCCGCCGTCACGCCGTCCCCCGGCCGCAGCGTCCCGGTAAACGTGCCGTCGTAAATACGCCCGCACCCGCAGGACGGGCTTCTCTCCTTCAGCACCGCCGCCCTGCAGCCGTACAGCTCCGCCAGCCGCAGCGCCTCCTCCGCGCCCCGGCGGTATTCCGCCGTCACGTCCCGTCCGTCACGCATGACCACCTGCTCTCCCCGCCGCTCCGACGGCAGGCGGGGCGTGGTCAGCCCGCCCAGCTGCTCCGGGCACACCGGCACGGCGCGGCCCTGCCGGGCCAGCTCCATGGCCAGCGGGTGGGGCTTGCTCTGCCCGTCATACCGGCAGGCGCACCCCAGCAGACACGCACTCACCAGGATCATACCGTCAGCTCCTTCCCGTCCAGCGCCGCATAGGCCAGCCTCTCCCCCTCATACCGCAGCTTCAGGGAGAAGAACGGCGTGGCCGCGTCATGGATGAGCCGCAGGAAGATCTTGTCCCCCTCCCACTGGGGCAGCGCCGCCAGTGCGTCCTTGTGTATCCACTCCAGCACGCCCTCGTCGCACTCCTGCATCTTCCCCGTCCAGCCGGTGGCGGTGAACAGATGCATATACTCCGTCTCCCACACGTCGGACACAAAGGTCACGATGCCCCGGTACTGGTAGTCCGTCAGCGTCAGCCCCGTTTCCTCCAGCGTCTCCCGGCAGATGCACTCCTCCGGGCTCTCCCCCGGCTCAAATTTGCCGCCCACACCGATCCATTTGTCGTGGTTCAGGTCGTTCTGCTTCTTCACCCGGTGGAGCATCAGATACTCCCCCTTTTCATTCTCTAAATAGCACAGTGTCACATTCTTCATTTTATGTCCTCCCGCCGGATTTACATTCCCGGTTCTATGGTGTATACTCGATGTCAGCCATTGTACCACTCTTATATAAGGTCTTTCAACTTTTTCCCGCTTTTTTATAAGAAAAACACCCATCCGCATACAAGGTCTTTCCAAGTAATTCCACGTTTTTTCAAGGAGGAAACTGCCAAATGGTTGACATAAAACCAGGCCGCTACCGGCATTTCAAGGGAAACGAGTACGAGGTCATCGGCGTGGCCCGCCACAGCGAGACGTTAGAGGATATGGTGGTCTACCGCGCCCTGTACGGCGGCGGCGGATTGTGGGTGCGCCCCGCCGCCATGTGGTCGGAGACGGTGGAAAAGGACGGCTATCGCGGCCCGCGCTTCGTACCTTTGGAGGCAGAAAAGTGAGTGATACCAACGGTTTCCGCGTCATCCGCTCCCGCCGCCGCACTCTGGCGCTGGAGATCACCCGGCAGGGCGAGGTGCTGGTCCGCGCCCCCCTCCGGGCCTCGGACGAGGCCATTTCCCGCTTTGTAAACGCCCACCGGGGCTGGCTGGAAAAGCACCTGTCCCGGCGAAAAGAGTACCTGTCCGCCCACCCCGAGCCGACCCCGGAGCAGGTGCAGCTCTGGAAAAGCATGGCAGAGTCCCGCCTCCCCGCCCTTGTGTCCCGCTGGGCCGCCGAAATGTGCGTCAGCCCTTGCGGCATAAGGGTTACAGCCGCCCGCACCCGCTTCGGGAGCTGCTCTGTCAAGGGGCGTTTGTGCTTTTCTCTGTACCTGATGGCCTATCCCGACGCGGCCATAGAATACGTGGTGGTACATGAGCTGGCCCACCTTCGCCACCACGACCACTCCCCCGCTTTTTACGCCGAGGTGGAGCGGTATCTCCCCGATTGGCGGCAGCGCCGGGAGCTGCTGCGCCGCTGACAGCCCTGTTTTGTTGTGATTTTCACAACAAAACAGGTATTTTTTCTGTGCGTTTCGGCAAAAATTCGGTAATACGATTGACATTCGCTGTAAAAGTTGATAGGATAAGTACGTCAGTTGGAAACGTTCCCGGAAATGTTTCCGACACATCCCGTCAAAAAGCACCAGCAGAAAGGAATCTCTGACGTATGACGATCAAGGATATCGCAAAGCTGTGCAACGTCAGCGTCAGCACCGTTTCCCGCGTGCTGAACGACCGGCCCGATGTCAGCGAGGACGTACGCCGCAAGGTGCTGTCCGCCATCAAGGACAGCAACTACATCCCCAACAACAGCGCCCGCGACCTGGTCCGCACCAAGTCCGACGCCATCGGATTGGTGGTACGCGGCGTGTCCAACCCGTTTTACACCGACATCATCCGCGCTATTGAAAGCACCATCACCCAGGCGGGCTTCACCATGGTGATGCAGCAGATCGCCTCCTGCGACGACGAGATCAAATGCGGCGCGGTGATGGAGCGGGAAAAACGGCTGCGCGGCATTATCTTTTTGGGCGGGCAGTTCGACTATACCGCCGCCGATCTGGCGCTGCTGAACGTCCCCTTCGTGTGCTGCTCCTACTCCAACCGCTACGGCACATTGACCGAGGGCGAATATTCCTCCGTGTCCATCGCCGACGAGGAGACGGCCAGGGAGGCCGTGCGGGAGCTGTATCGCCACGGACACCGGCGCATTGCGGCGCTGATCTCCCGGCCTGACGACCAGTCCATCAGCCAGCTGCGTTACGAGGGTTATGTCAGCGCACTGGAGGAGCTGGGGCTGGAGTTCGACCCGGGACTGGTGATCTCCGCCGGCGGCTTCAACATCAGGGACGCCTATAACGCCGTCAGTGAGAGGCTGCAGCAGGGTGCGGAATTCACCGCGCTGTTTGCCATTGCCGACTCTATGGCCATCGGCGCGATGCGGGCGCTGCTGGATGCGGGCAAAGCCGTTCCCCGTGACTGCTCCGTCATCGCCATCGACGGGCTGGAGCTGTCGGAATACATCGAGCCGCCGCTGACCACCCTGTGCCAGCCCATGGAGGAGATGGGACGGCGCAGCGCTGAGATCTTGCTGGATATGGTGCAGCACAAGGCATCCCACGCCTGCGAGGTGCTGCCCACCACCCTCCGCAAGGGCCGCAGCGTGGCCGCGGTGGGATAAAACCGTTTTTTGCATCGTAAGATGTGAAAATAAATTACTTAAAAAGGAGTAAGTAAAGATGAAGAAGTTTTTTGCACTGGTTCTTGCTCTCGTGATGGCCCTGTCCCTGGTGGCCTGCGGGAATAAGGACAACGCCGACGCCAATAAGGATGGCGACGGTGATGCCACTGCCACCGGCAGCGTGTACTACCTGAACTTTAAGCCCGAGTCCGACGCCGCCTGGCAGACTCTGGCTGCCGCCTACACCGCTGAGACCGGTGTGCCCGTCAAGGTCCTTACCGCCGCTTCCGGCAATTACGACGCCACGCTGACCGCTGAGATGGACAAGGACGCCGCTCCCACCATGTTCCAGGTGGGCAACCTGGGCGCTGTGAACAGCTACGGTGAGTTCTGCTACAATCTGGAAGGCACTGACGTCTACAACCAGATGACCACCCATGACTTTGACCTGAAGAACGCCGACGGCGAGACCGTTTCCATCGGTTACTGCTACGAGGCCTTTGGCATCATCGTCAACAAGGCTCTGCTGGAGAAGGCCGGCCACTCCCTGGACGAGATCACCAACTTCGAGTCCCTGAAGGCCGTTGCCGATGACATCCACGCCCGCGCTTCCGAGCTGGGCTTCGATGCCTTCACCTCCGCCGGTCTGGACGGCAGCTCCTCCTGGCGTTTCTCCGGCCACCTGGCCAATATGCCCCTGTTCTACGAGTTCCGCGATGACAACGTCACCGCTCAGCCCGCCACCATCAAGGGCACCTATCTGGACAACTACAAGAACATTTGGGATCTGTACATCACTGACACCGCCACCACCGGCGCTGCCCTGCTGACCGCCACCGGCGATCAGGCTGAGGCTGAGTTCGGCCAGGGCAAGGCTGTGTTCTTCCAGAACGGTACCTGGGAGTACAGCAATCTGGTCACCGACGAGACCAAGGGCTTCAAGATGAACCCCGATGATCTGGCCATGATCCCCATCTACTGCGGTGTGGACGGCGAGGAGAAGGCCGGTCTGTGCTGCGGCACCGAGAACTGCTGGGCTGTGAACAAGAACGCCTCCGAGGCGGACATCAAGGCCACTCTGGACTTCATGAACTGGGTCGTCACCTCTGATGCCGGCACCACCATGCTGGCCGAGCAGTTTGGTCCCTGCCCCTTCAAGAACGCCAAGACTCCCGAGAACGTGTTCTTCGCACAGGCTAACGAGTACGTTGCCAACGGCAACTACACCGTGACCTGGGCTTTCAACTGGACTCCCGCTGTTGACGACTGGCGTGCTGCCGTTGTCGACGCTCTGACTCAGTACACTGCCGGTACCGGCGACTGGTCTGCTGTCGAGACTGCATTCGTGCAGGGCTGGGCGACCCTGTATGCAAAGGATAACGCATAAGCAATAAGGCGTGACCAAAAGTAAAGAGGGGGCTGCAAAGCCCCCTTTTTTACAGAAAAGAAACTGCCGCAGCCGAAGATTTTGCGGACAAACGCCCGGAGGCCGGGCGCTTGTCTGTGAAATTGTCAAGATAGTAAATAAATAATAAAGGAGAAGCATGATGAAGAAGAAAAAACATGACGATTCGGCTCTGTCATGCAGCTTGATCCGCCGCCCGATCCAGCGCTGGGGCTGGCTGTTCCTGCTGCCGACGTTCGCAGCGTTCTGCGTGGGCTTCCTGTACCCGTTTGCAAAGGGGCTGTTCCTGTCCTTCTGCAAGTTCAAGACAACCAGCAAGTGGACGTGGGTGGGACTGAAAAACTACCAGACCATCTTCCAGGATGAGGGCTTCCTCCACGCGTTCTGGTATACGGCGCTGTTTGCGCTCGTATCCCTGCTCATCATCAACGTTCTGGCCTTTGCTGTTGCCTACGTTCTGACTAAGGGTATCAAGGGCTCGAACATCTTCCGTACCGTTTTCTTCATGCCGAACCTCATCGGTGGCATCGTCCTGGGCTATATCTGGCTCATGATCTTCGACGGCATCCTCAGCAACTTCGACACAGCCGTCGTGCTGGAAACCAAATACGGCTTCTGGGGATTGATCATCCTCATGTGCTGGCAGCAGATAGGCTATATGATGATCATTTATATCGCAGGCCTGCAGGCAATCCCGGAGGATATGCTGGAGGCCGCAAAGATCGACGGTGCGTCCAGCTGGAAAACGCTCTGGAACATCACAATCCCGAACATCATGCCGTCTATCACCATCTGCACGTTCCTGTCCCTGACCAACGGCTTCAAGCTCTATGACCAGAACCTGGCCCTCACGGGCGGCTCACCCTTTAAGACGCTGGCTGACGGCAACGTCATCAAGACCACGGAAATGCTGGCTCTGAACATCGTCAACTCCAACACCTCCAACTCCAAAGGCCCCGGACAGGCCAAGGCAGTTGTGTTCTTTATCCTGGTCGCGATCATCAGCATTGCCCAGCTTGTGTCCACCAGAAAGAAGGAGGTCGATCAGTAATGAAAAATACCGGCTTCCAGAAAGAGCGCCGTTCGCATACCGTCCTGACGGTCGTGTTTGCAATCATTGCCGTTGCGTATCTCTACCCAATCTTCATCGTTCTGGTCAACTCTCTCAAGACCAACGCCGCTATTAACCTTGATACGTTTGCCTTCCCCAAAAGCGACACCTTCATGGGGCTGCAGAACTATATCAAGGGTATGACCTTTGGCAACTATCCATTCTATAAATCTGTCGAGTATAGCCTGATGATCACGCTGCTCTCCGCTGCTCTGATCCTCATCTGCACGTCCATGGCCGCGTGGTATATCTCCCGTGTCGACAGCCTCGTCTGCCGCATCGTGTACTACCTGTGCGTGTTCTCCATGGTCGTCCCGTTCCAGATGGTCATGTTCACGCTGGCAAAGACCGCCGATACTCTGAAGCTCAATCGCCCGTGGACAATTCCCATTGTCTACCTCGGCTTTGGTGCGGGCCTCGCTGTGTTTATGTTCACAGGCTTTGTCAAGTCCATCCCGCGCTCCATTGAAGAGGCTGCTGTGATTGACGGTTGCACCCCTGTGCAGACCTTCTTCCAGGTTGTCCTGCCCATGATGAAGCCGACTTTCATTTCCGTTGGCGTTCTGGAGATCATGTGGGTCTGGAACGACTACCTCTTGCCGTATCTGGTTCTGGATATCAACGAATTCCGAACGATCCCCATCCACATTCAGTACCTCAAGGGCAGCTACGGATCGGTCGATATGGGTGCTACCATGGCGCTGATCCTGATGTCCATTGTTCCGGTTGTCATCTTCTATCTCTGCTGCCAGAAGTATATCATCAAGGGCGTTGCCGCTGGCGCGGTAAAGGGATAAAGAAAAATGTCTGTTTGGATTTTTCTGAGGTTCTATATTATAGTGATACAGAACCAGCAAAAAACCAAGGAGAACAGCAGATATGACGATCAAGGATCTTGCGAGACTGAGCGGCTATTCGCTCGGAACTGTCTCTCGCGTGCTGAATAACCAGCCCAATGTTTCGGATAAGGCCCGGCAGGCAATCTTATCCATTGCACAGGAAAGCGGCTTTGAACTCAATGAGAGTGCCCAGCTTTTAAAGCAGCAGCGTTCTAACACTGTGCTTATCATCGTCAAGGGAACGGCGAATGAATTATTCGCCGGCATGGTTGAGCAGCTGCAATCGCTGTTTTCACGCACAACGCATCCGCTGATCGTTGACTTTATTGATGAAGACGACAATGAGGTGCTGCGCGCTGTGAAACTCTGCCGGGAGCGTAAGCCCATGGGCGTGATGTTCCTCGGCGCGACAAACCGTCATTTTGTCGGCGATTTCGACAAGATCCACGTTCCTTCCGTCATTGTTACGAATGACGCAAGCGATCTGCCGTTTGAGAACCTGTCCAGTGTTACGACCAACGACCGGCAGGGCGCAGCCTGCGCTGTTGACTATCTGATCCGCTGTGGTCACCGGCATATTGCGGTTCTCGGCGGCGACAGGCTGTTGTCCGATACATCCGCACAGCGCTACGCAGGCTGCGTAGAGGCGTTCGAGAAGAATGGGATGCGGTTTGATGAGCAAACCTATTACCATACCGGCCGCTACAGCTATGAAGACGGCTATATCGGCATGCAGGCTGTCCTGCGCGACACACCGCAGGTCACTGCCGTGTTCGCCATGGCCGACGTCATAGCCATCGGGGCGATTCGCGCGCTGGTGGATGCTGGTAAGCGCGTTCCCGACGATATTTCCATCATTGGCTACGATGGACTGAAAATCGGCAGCTTCTATACCCCGAAACTCTCGACCGTTTCCCAGTCTGTCGAGCTTCTGGCCCGGCGCAGCTTCTCCGTTCTGATGGACTGCGCCGAGCGCAGCGGGCATGCCCGCCATATGACTGTACCGTTTACACTTTCCAACCGTGAAAGCGTCAGAAAACTCGAAAACAGCTGAAAACAGCGCCCCAATGCCGCTTTTGCCTGTTTTCAACGAAAGCGAAATAAGAGTGATAGTATGAAAAGAAGCAGTGGAATCCTGATGCACATTACCTCGCTGCCCTCGCCCTACGGCATTGGCAGCATGGGAAAAGCAGCCTATGACTTTATTGATTTTCTGAAAGAGGCAAAGCAGACCTACTGGCAGATCCTCCCGATCAACCCGCCCGGCTACGGGGACTCCCCCTATCAGGCATTCTCTACGTTTGCGGGAAACCCGTATTTGATCGATTTGGATGCACTCGTTAAGGACGGGTACCTTCTGCAGGAGGAACTGGACCGCATCGATTGGGGCAGCCGCGCCGATCAGGTCGATTTTTCCAAAATGTACGACCAGCGCCTACGGGTGCTGCATTTGGCATGGAGCCGATTCCACAAGGCCCCGACCGAAGACTACGCGGAATATGTCCGCGAGCAGAGTGCATGGCTGGATGAGTATGTACTCTTTATGGCAGTCAAGGCATATTATAACGACGGCCCGTGGACCGAGTGGCCGCTCGATATCCGGATGCACCAGTCCGAGGCGATGGCGCATTATCGGGAGTTGCTGCAAGACGAACTTGATTTTCATCGCTTCCTCCAGTACTGCTTCCACACGCAGTGGCAGCGTTTGCGGGAGTATGCCCATGAAAACGGTGTGTTGATTATCGGCGATATCCCCATCTATGTTCCGCTGGACTCCGCCGATGTCTGGTCGCACCCGGAGAATTTCCAGTTGACCCGTACCCGCCGTCCACGCGTCGTTGCGGGCTGCCCGCCTGACGGCTTCAACGCCAATGGACAGTATTGGGGCAATCCCATCTATGACTGGGCGCACATGGAACAGGACGGCTTCTCCTGGTGGATGCGACGCCTGCGCGCAGCAGGGGAGAGTTTCGATGTTGTCCGCATCGACCATTTCCGCGGGATTGAAAGCTACTGGGCCATTCCTGCTGTCAACCGCACGGCCCGCAAGGGCGAATGGGTCAAGGGCCCCGGCATGAAGCTTGTAAATGCTATCCGGAAGAATTGCCCGGATACCGATTTTATCGCCGAGGATCTCGGTTTCCTGACGCCGGAGGTACAGCAGCTTGTGATTGATTCCGGCTTCCCTGGCATGAAGGTGCTGGAATTTGCCTTTGATCCGCGTGAGCCGAGCAACTATCTGCCCGACCGCTACCCTGAAAACTCCATCTGCTACACCGGCACGCACGACAATGAAACGCTCATTCAGTGGTGCGAGGGGATCGACGTGGAAACGGACGCCTATGCCCGGAACTATCTCGGCATTACGCCGGAAGACGATCTGGCAGACGCCATCATGGAAGCCGGTATGCAGTCTAAGGCGCAGCTGTTTATCATGCAGATGCAGGACTATCTGCGCTTAGGCAAGGAGTCCCGCATGAACGAGCCCGGCAGGCTTCTGCCGTCGAACTGGCGCTGGCGTATGCTGCCCGGCGCAGCCAATGAAACGCTGGCAAAAAAAATTGCAGGTTTGACAGAGCGTTCAAATCGTGTATAATACCATCGAGTTATCTGGCGTCCACCTGTCCTTGCCGGATAGGTGGATGCTTCTGTAAAAGCCGCCGGCAGTTTGTACGGCGGGGTCCCATGGAAGGAGTAACCTATGAGCGAATTTTCGGAACGAATCGTAAAACAGACGGAAGCGCTGCTGCATTTCCAGCATGACGAGACGCTGCAGGAAACAACCCCAGAGCGGCTGCATGAGGCGCTTGGGCAGGTCATTATGATGGAGATCAGCGCCAACTGGACGAAGACTAAGCGCCGTCAGGCGCCGGGCCGCCGCGCGTTCTATTTTTCTGCGGAGTATCTTGTTGGGCGTCTGGTCTACAGCAATCTCTTCAATCTTGGCATTTTGCGTGAAATGAAAGCGGCCTTTGCCGAAAAAGGCGTCGATCTTGCGTGTCTGGAGCATATTGAGGACGCAGCACTCGGGAATGGCGGCCTTGGCCGTCTGGCCGCCTGCTTTCTTGACAGCGCCGCGACGCTCGATCTGCCGCTGACCGGCTATGGCCTGCGCTACCGCTTCGGCTTGTTCAAGCAGTCGTTTGTAAACGGCTGCCAGCGTGAAAACGCGGACGACTGGACCAAATACGGCGACCCCTGGAGCCATCGCCGCGACAAGCTGGCCGTTAAGGTCCATTTTGCCGACCAGACCGTCAACTGCGTCCCGTATGATATGCCTGTCATCGGCTATGAGACAACGACGGTCGGCACGCTCCGCCTCTGGCAGTGCGAAGCTGAGGAAGAACTGAACTTCGATGCCTTTAACGCGCAGGACTATGTCAAGGCGCTTGAAAAGAAGAACAAGGCCGAGGATATCACCCGCGTTCTGTACCCGAACGACTCCACATGGGAGGGCAAGCGCCTGCGCGTCAAGCAGCAGTATGTTCTCTCCAGCGCATCGCTGCAGGACATTCTGCGCGACTATCGCAAAGAGCACGGCACGGATTATTACCGTCTGCCGGAGTTCATCGCTGTTCAGCTGAACGATACGCATCCAGCCATGTCCATCCCTGAACTGATCCGTCTGCTGATGGCCGAAGGATTGGACTTTGATGCCGCGTTTGAACTGACCCGCCGCGTGTTTTCCTATACGAACCACACTGTCATGACTGAGGCGCTTGAAAAATGGGATCTGGAACTGCTGCGTTCTGTTGTGCCGGAGGTCTGCGAGATTATCGAGCGTATCGATGCCAAACTCAAGCAGGAGCACCCGCATACAACGCTCTTTATCGTCAAGGATGGGCAGGCGCATATGGCGAATTTGTCTGTCTATATGTCCACCGCTGTCAACGGCGTTGCCGAGATTCACTCCCAGATTCTCAAGGACGATCTGTTCAAGGACTGGTACGCCGTCTATCCCGAGCGCTTCCAGAATAAGACCAACGGCATCACGCAGCGCCGCTGGCTGGGTCTGT
>OLOV01001680.1_pt1 | contig 16771 bp, 13 predicted proteins | sample 1672931 | NCBI WGS metagenome assembly OLOV01 (sample SAMEA3136738, study PRJEB25190) | human gut metagenome | biome: human gut; feature: human-associated habitat; material: faeces | place: Austria | collected 2013
GGCAGCAGCGGTGAATTTGACGATTTTATTGAATATGTAAGCCTGGATAAATAACAAAAAAGCTCCCCACGGGGAGCTTTTTTTACTTGCTGACTATCTTATAATATGTGTTCGAGGTTTTTTTGTACACGAGGGCGTACAGCAGGGCGAAGACGAGGAAGCTTATGACCGTCATCCAGATAAGAAAGCCCGTGTTGTAGAAGCTGAACATGTACAGTATCTTGCGGATAAACGGGAAGGCGAAGGCCAGGTGCAGTCCGGCGAACAGCAGCGGAAGGAAGAACACCGTCAGAAGCTGAGAGTTTATGCTGCGTCGTATCTCGGGCTTTGTCATGCCGACCTTCTGCATGATCTCGAACCTCTGCGCATCCTCATAGCCCTCGGAAAGCTGCTTGTAGTAGATGATGAGCACCGCCGCGCAGCTGAACACGAGGCTGAGTGTAACTCCGAGGAAGAACAGGCCGCCATAGACTGCGGCAAAGTCGGCGTACTCGGCAGCCCGCGATTCGTAGGACAGGTACTGCCAGCCGCTGCTGCCGTCCTTGTCGGAAAATCCGCCGTTTTCCGAGGCCGCGGCAATCATATTGCAGACCTTGTCCTGCTCCTCAAGCTCATTCGAGCAGTCAAAGTCGTATATCCATTTTAAGCGGACAACGGATTCTCCCGCGCCGTCAACAAGCCGCTCGGCGGTCTTGTCAAAATCGGAAACGACAAGCGTTATCGTGGGGCTTATTTCAGCGCCGCTGCCGTCGGCAAGGGGCATGGCGTCAAGAGTCTTCTTCACGGTGAAGGTCTCGACGCTCCCGAGGGATATGGTTTTGAGACTGTAATCCGTCCGCAGCGCGTGCAGGAGCACCTCGTTCTCGGCAAGCGTTTCGCCTTTGCCGCTTATCCTGTTGTAGTCGGACAGCGAAACTATGCGCAGGTTTACGATCCTGCCGTAATCGCTTAAGTTGCTGCTGCCGGAAAAGCGCTCGGAGATGTCGAAAACGCCGTTTTCAAAGCCTCCGGACATGCTGAGCTGCCGGAAATCGAGGATGTTTTTCCGCTCAGTATCTCCGAGAGCGGAGACGAGCTTATCGCGCAGAGCATCGGCCTTTTCCTCTGTCAGGGATGTGCTTGCGTCATAGCCGAAGGTGACGTTGATATCACGCGGATAGCGTGCGTTGACGGAGTCGACCATGCCGAAGTACAGGCAGCAGGTGGAGGATATCGTGACCAGCACCATCGTTGCGAGGATGCAGATCGACGCAAGCCCCGCGCCGTTGCGCTTCATGCGGTAGGTCATCGAGGAAACGGAGACGAAGTGCCGGGGCGTGTAGTAATAGCGCTTGTTTTTCTGAAGAATTTTGCACAGCAGGACGCTGCCCGATATGAAAACGAGATAAGTGCCGACGATGACCATGATGACGGCGATGAAGAAGATCGTGAGCGCCTGCAGGGGCTCCTTTATGCTGACGGCAAGGATGTAGGCCGCGGAGAGCAGGACAATGCCCGCTATGCCAAGCACGGGATTTGCCTTGACGGGCTTTTCGCCGTAGCTTTCGCTGTGCACGAGCTCGACCGCCGTGCTGCGGTGCAGCTTGATGAGGCTGCTGATGTAGATCAGCGCGAAAATGCCGCCGAAGTACAGGAGCATGTATTCGATGGCGGGAAGCGATATGTGCAGCGAATAATCCGCCGTGCCGCCGAGCATGTGCAGAAATATCATTTCCGCGAGCTTTGAAAGCAGCGCTCCGATAAATATGCCGCCGATAAGCGACAGCAGCGCAGTCAGCAGTGTCTCCCACGCGAGGATGCGCGAGATGTTGTGCTTGTTCATGCCCAAGATGCTGTAAAGGCCGAACTCCTTGTATCTGCGGCGCACGAGGAAGCTGTTGCAGTAAAACAGGAACAGCAGCGCGAACGCGACGATGACGAATACGCCGAACGACAGCGTCGACTGTGCCGCCGTACCTCCGCGCATACCGTCCAAAAGGTCGCCCGACGCGAGATAGAACATGATGTAGAACACGGCCGCCGTTCCGGCCGAGGCGAGGATATACGGGACGAACAGCCGCTTGTTTTTCCTGATGCCGCTCCACGCGAGACGGGGATAGAAACCGAGCTTCATTTCACTTCACCGCCCGACGCAAGAATAGTCAGGGTGTCCGAGATCTTCTGGTAAAGCTGCTGATCGGTGCATTCGCCGCGATAGATCTGGTGGAACAGCTCGCCGTCCTTTATAAACAGGATGCGCTGCGCGTGGGACGCGGCCTTGACCGAGTGCGTGACCATGAGTATGGTCTGCCCCCTTTTGTTTATCTGCTCGAACAGGCCGAGAAGCTCGTCGGTGGATTTGGAGTCGAGCGCACCCGTCGGCTCGTCGGCGAGGATAAGGCGCGGATTGGTTATGATCGCCCTTGCGACGGCCGCTCGCTGCTTCTGGCCGCCGGATATCTCATAGGGGTACTTTTTCAGCAGCGGCGTGAGGCCCAGCTCCTTTGCCGCCGGCAGCAGGCGCGAGGTCATCTCGTCATAGCTCTTGCCCGCAAGCACCAGCGGAAGCAGGATGTTGTCCTGAACGGTAAAGGTGTCCAGCAGGTTAAACTCCTGGAACACGAAGCCGAGATTGTCGCGGCGGAAGGTCGCAACGTCGCTCTCCTTTATCTTGCCGAGGTCCCTGCCGTCGAGAATGACCGTGCCGCCCGTAGGCTTGTCCAGCGCGGCCAGCAGATTCAAAAGCGTCGTCTTGCCTGAGCCCGATTCGCCCATGATGGCGACGTACTCGCCCTCCTCGACGCTGAAGCTTACGTTTTTGAGCGCCTCGACCCGGTTTCCTCCGAAGCGGGTGCTGTACACTTTTCTGAGATTTTCAACAGTCAAAATACTCATTGCTTTTACCTCCAACGGATTTACGCTCTTATTGTACAGCACAAATTGCCCGGAAACCATCGATTGGGCTTACATTTTCGCCGCAACTGCTTACATTCCTGTCACATTCGCTGCTTTAGCCGTATCGGTGCAGCGTCTGTGCGCCTGTGAAAGGTCTGCGAGCGTGCGCGTGTGCAGGATCGGCTGCCAGCCCGGATTTTTGAACATCGCCGCGATGCAGATTGGAACGAAGGTCAGCATGAACAGGGGGAAGGTGAAGGCGTAAAGCACCTTTTTTGCCGCGGTGCAGCGGATATTTTTCCACTCCGAAAGCGTGGTTATCGCGCCGACGGCAAACAGTGTGAGGTACAGCCCGGCAACGGTCTGCCAGACCGCCGTGCCGAGCCCGGCCCAGTCGCCGCCGGAAACGAGATTCGCTATCGCCGCGCCGATATTCACGACGATGCTCAGGCCTGTGAGTATAGCTGCCGGCATGATGCACATAGCCATGTCGTAGCACGAAAAGCTACCGCGCAGCATCCCGCGCAGAAGACGGCCGCCATAGCGTGCGAACACCTGCATATATCCGCGGGACCAGCGCATGCGCTGCCGCCAGGACTGCCTGAAGGTCACCGGCTGCTCGTCGTAGGTTATTGCATCCGGACAGTAGCCGATCTTAACTCCGTCGGTCACATTGTCGATGGTAAACTCGATGTCCTCCGTCAGCAGGAAGAAGCGCCAGCCGCCGCAGCGCTCAAGGATCCTGCGGGTGAAGAGAAAGCCCGTGCCCGACACGGCGCAGCTGCTGCCGACCGCGGCGCGTGCGCCGTTGAGATAGCGCGACTCGCGCAGAAACCACAGGCCGATGCCAGCAGAGAGCCAGTTGTCGCCGTAGTTTTTCGAGTTGCGGTAGCAGGTGACGATATCGTGCCCCCGCTCGGCGCAGCCGCACATGGCGGCGATGAAGCCGGGGTCGAGAATATTGTCCGCATCGAGAACGATGTACGCATCGTAGCTCAGTCCGAGCTTTTGCAGCCTGTACAGCAGGAAGTTCAAAACATAGCCCTTGCCGACATGCTCGGTGTCCTGCCGCTCGAACACCCTTGCGCCGCGCCCGCGTGCTGTCTCGGCTGTGCGGTCGGTGCAGTTATCCGCGCCGACTATGATGTCTATAAGCTGCTGAGGATAGTCCTGCGCACGGATGCTGTCGATGAGCTCGCCGATGACTGCCTGCTCGTTTCGCGCTGCAATCAGCACCGCAACGCGCTTGCCGCGGCTTTCAAGATACGAATATTTCCTCTGCGTCAGAAGTCCGATGGGTATGTATACTAACTGATACGAATAGCACAGAAGGAATACACTCATTATTATAAGGTTGATCATTTCGACAGTGCTCATACGCTCACCTCAAATACTTCTTACGTTTTCTTTACAACTGTATGACTTATTCTAACACAGTTAGGATACACATAAACGAAATCTGTGTCAAGTCTTTTTTCATGGTATGTTTTTTCATTTTTATATCCTTTTTTGCAGGTGCTTTAACGCCGCTGCGGATATGGCGATTTCCCCCGCCCGTCTTTTTCCCCACTCAGCTTCGACACCGGACAAGCGCAATAAATGTACAGGTGCAGTCTCGATCTGCCGCTGAAAAAGAAAAAAGCCGGCAGGATAAAAATCCTGCCGGCTTCCAGCCGTCGGGGTCATCACGTGCTCACCCCGGACCGGAGAACGATCTGTATACCGTCTCGCCTGGCCATCGGCTTATTATTTATTGTTATATCGGAGCTTACTCCTTGACGGTCTCCTCATCGGCTGCTGCCTCTGCGGGCTTCTCCGCCTCGATGACCTTCTCGTCGGCTGCCTCTGCGGGCTTCTCCGCCTCAATGACCTTCTCGTCGGCTGCTTTTTCCGTTGCTGCCGCCGCCGCTGCTGCGGCTGCTGCCTCTGCTGCCGCATAGCCGGCCGCGTAAGCGCTTGCCGTGTCGGTGTAAACATCGTCGTCGTTATCCTCGGCGGCTGCCGCTGCAAGAGCAGCTTCCTTATCCTTGGCCGCCTTGCTTGCGATAAAGGCGAAGATAACGCCCAGGATCGCAGCGCCTGCGAGGACGCAGATAGCGGTCAGGTGGAGCGAGCCGGAGTACTCCTGAATGGGAGCAAAGTCAAGCTTCGCGGCGGTCTCGCCGACATAGTTGCCGGCCGAATCGACACGGATGGTGTAGACATAGTCGTGGAACTTGGTGACAAGTCCGGTCACGAGAACAGCGATTGCCAGTATAGCGGAGATAAGACCCAGGGTCTTGCCGGTGCGCTTGCTGCCGCTGACGGCCGCAACGATACCGAAGATACCGGCGATGATGCCGAGGATCGCCGCAACTGCGAGAGCAACGTACATGCCGACGCGGACGAACACCTCGCTCTTGATGTCGGCTTCCTGATCGACCAGGTACTGCTCTGCAAGCTCGGTGAGCCTTTTGCACTTGTCGAGGTCGAGCATCGGGAAGCCGTTCTTGACGACGGGCTGGCCGTTCTCATCGACCTTGTACATGTTGGCGATGACGTACTCGCCGAACTCCTCATACACTTCCTCGTTGACGTGTGCTCTGCCGTTTTCCTTGACGATGAGGTTGTCGGGAATCTCAAGGCCGTACTCCACTGCCAGATACTCGGGCAGGCTCTTTACGGTCTCTTCGCCGCCGTAGTAGCTGAAGCAGGGCTGCATGCCTTCAAACAGAGCTCTTGCGCCGTCGGCGAGGGTGAGCTCGCCCTGCTCGAAAACGGAAAGCTGAGCCCTGCCGTCTTCAAGCTGGCCTTCGGCTGCCACGAGCTTTTCCGCGCCGGCTGCAAGATCCTTACGGCCTGCCGCGAGCTTAGCTTCGCCCTCCGCCAGAGCCTTTTCCGCCTCTGCAAGCTGCTTCTTGCCGGCTTCAAGCTGTGCAAGGCCGTCCTCATACTCCTTGAGCTGAGCCTTGCCGTCTGCAACCATCTGATTGATGTATGCGGGGAAATCGGTCACGTCTGCGGGGATATTAAGGCCGAGACGTGCGCCGAGAGGACGGACGATGGAAACGAACCAGACCTGTGCGCTGTCAAAGCCGGGGAGCTTTGCGATGGTTCCGTCACGGAACTGGACGTACTGGTTCAGGTAAGGCAGCAGGGGCTCGATCTTTGCGAGCTTTTCCTTGCCCTCGTTGTAAGCCTGGGTGTTGGCGTCGATCTTTGCCTGGCCCTCTGCCAGAGCCTTCTTGCCGGCCTCGTAAGCGGCATAGCCCTCTGCCAGGGCCTTTTCACCGGCCGCGAGCGTCGCCTGACCGGCGGCATAGTCGCTCTTGCCCTTGGTGTACTGGCTCAGACCGTCGGTATAGGTTCCTACACCGGTGATATAGGTCTGCTCATTTTCACTGAGCTGGGCGATGCCTGCCTGTGCGGTCTTGAGATTTTCTCTCGCAAAAGCTGCGTCAGCAGTCTTATACTCCTGGATATTCAGAACGTCACGAACGCCGGCGACGCAGGCGAACAGTCCGAATATGCACGCAAGGATAAGGATGATGCTGAAGACCATAAGTAATACTCGTTTCATTGTTTTCCTCCCTAAGTTTTATATAAATATTACTTAATGACTATTTATGTATAACTCAATACATATCCGCCGTTTTTGTTTGTCTTTTTGTCATTGTAACATATGGTGACAAAATAGTAAAGAGAAAATGACAGAAAACTTGAAAATTTATAGACTTTTTTCTTAGTAAATATGCTGAAAAATACGATTTGGCCGATACATCAGTAAAAAACATAGCCAAATCGTCAGATATGTCACAATTTCCTGTTTACATATTATACACAATTTGCCCAGGCAATTGTGAACAAATCATGAATATTTTTAGCGGCGCTTTTTTAGTGGCGCACGGACATTGTACGGATACGTTTATTGCGTGAACCCGGTATCGAAAATGCTGCGGAAACCGGAAAACTTACGCTTCCCAACACTGTGCCGCACCCTGTAGTGAACTTATCTTGCCTGTTCCGCTTGCCGCGGTTTTCTCCGCACTCTCCGGTCGTGATTCTGTAATTGACGTATTGGTACGATGTAAATGCGGCTCTGAAAAATCACCTCATCCGTCAGCCTTCGGCCGCCACCGTCCCCTCAAGGGGAAGGCAGGGGTGCGGGCAAAACCTTTGCACCAAATCAGCACAATTATACGTTGCGCGAAACGTTGCGGTTTGTTCCGTTTTTCCGATACCGGGCGCCGGCAGCCGCCTCAATGCGTCTCTGAATTCTTCTTCAGCTCGTCAAGAATCTCGGCAAGGAGCTGCTCGGCGGTGGGCGCTTCCTCCTCCACCTCCTCGGGCTCTTCGGCCGGCTTTTCGGTCAGTGCGCGGGCCTTGTTAAACAGCTTGAGGATAATGAACACGACCAGCGACATGAGAAGGAAGTCGATAACGACCGCGACGAAGCTGCCGAAGCCGATAGTGATGGCCTCCTGCACGACGGCGCCGTCCTTGACGACCTCGGGGCGCACGAGCAGGTTCAGCGCGCTCATGTCACGCGTGCCGAACAGCCAGCTGATAAACGGCATGAACAGGTCGTTTACCAGGCTCGTGGTGATCTTGCCGAACGCGGTGGCGACGATAACGCCGACGGCCATATCCATGACGTTGCCGCGCATGATGAACTCTTTGAATTCACTTATAAATTTCTTCATCCCTATACTCCTTTTTAATAGCGATTTTGCGCCTTACTTATACGTTTATTGCGTGAACCCGGTATCGAAAATGCCGACAAAACAGTTACAGCGGGCGAGCAATGCTCGCCCCTACGGGCATAGTCGGAACATAAAACCATATTCGTAGGGGCGATCATCGATCGCCCGTTTTTTATGGTTTGCTCCGCACCCTCGATACCGGGCCGGCGCACTCACCGTATCGGCAGCTGCCTTATTTCGCCTCCAAAAGCGCTTTGCCGCCCATGTACGGGCGCAGGACCTCGGGAATGGTGACGCTGCCGTCGGCCTGAAGGTGATTTTCCAGGAAGGCGATGAGCATACGCGGCGGCGCGACGACGGTGTTGTTGAGCGTGTGCGGCAGATACATTTTGCCGTCCTCGCCCTTGACGCGGATCTTCAGCCTTCTCGCCTGAGCATCGCCGAGATTCGAGCAGGAGCAGACCTCGAAGTACTTCCTCTGACGCGGCGACCATGCCTCGATATCGCAGGACTTGACCTTGAGGTCGGCCAGATCGCCCGAGCAGCACTCGAGCTGGCGCACGGGGATCTCAAGGCTGCGGAACAGCTCCACGCTGTAGCGCCACATCCTCTCGTACCACGCCTTGCTGTCCTCGGGCCTGCAGACGACTATCATCTCCTGCTTTTCAAACTGGTGGATGCGGTAAACGCCGCGCTCCTCAATGCCGTGCGCGCCCTTTTCCTTGCGGAAGCAGGGGCTGTAGCTCGTCAGTGTCTGCGGCAGGCTCGACTCGGGCAGTATCTGGTCGATGAACTTGCCGATCATCGAGTGCTCGCTCGTGCCGATAAGGTACAGATCCTCGCCCTCGATCTTATACATCATCGCGTCCATGTCCGTCTGGCTCATGACGCCCTCGACGACGTTGCCGTGGATCATGAACGGCGGCACGCAGTATGTAAAGCCCTTGTCTATCATGAAATCGCGGCCGTAGGCGGTCATTGCCGAGTGCAGGCGTGCGATATCGCCCATGAGGTAGTAAAAGCCGCTGCCGGAAACGCGGGCTGCCGAATCCATGTCGATGCCGTTAAAGCTCTCCATGATCTCGGTGTGGTAGGGGATATCGTAGTCGGGCACCAGCGGCTCGCCGAAGCGCTCTACCTCGACGTTTGCCGAATCGTCCGGGCCGATGGGCACGCTGTCGTCGATAATATTCGGGATCGTCAGCATGATCCTGCGGATGCTCACGGCAAGCTCGTCGTGCAGCGCCTCAAGCTCTGCAAGACGGTCGGCGTTTGCCTTGACCTGCGCCTTGGCCTCCTCTGCCTCAGCGAGCTTCGAGGGGTTCTTCTTTGCCTGACCCATGAGCTGTCCGACCTTTTTCGACAGGGCGTTGCGCTTTGCGCGCAGATCGTTTGCCTCGGTCATCGCCGCACGGTACCTGGCGTCAAGCTCAATGACCTCATCGACCAGCGGAAGCTTCGCGTCCTGAAACTTCTTCCTTATGTTCTCCTTGACTGTCTCCGGATTTTCACGGACAAATTTTATATCCAGCATTATAATTTTCTCCTTATTTTATTATTTCTTCCCAGCTGCGTCCCATGCGCGCAAGATTTGATATGAGCGCCTCGCGGTCATCGCTGTCGTAAAATTCCAATATTATCCTGCCGCCCTTACGCTTCTGCTCAAGCGCGACCCTTCGCGAGAGCGAGCGGCTGAGGAAATCCTCGGTCTCCGCTATGTAATCGACCATCAGCTCGTTCGTTTTTGACTCCTCCGCCGGCTCCTCGGCGAGCTTTTTGAGCGTTTTCGTGACGAGCTGCTCGGTCTTGCGCACGGAAAGAGCGCCGTCTATGACCGCCCTTGCGGTCCTGAGCTGCAAGCCGGCATCGCCTATAGGCAGCAGCGCACGGGCATGACCTGCCGAAAGAGTTCTGTCCTCGACCAGAGGCAGCACGTCCCTGCTCAGGCTCAGCAGTCGGATCGCATTGGCTATCGCCGGGCGCGAGCGTCCGACGCTTTTGGATGCCTCCTCCTGCGTCAGGCCGTATTCCTCTATGAGGCTTTTATAGCCGAGCGCCTCCTCGATGGGGTTCAGATCCTCGCGCTGCAAATTCTCCACCAGCGCAAGCTCCGCGACCCGGCGGTCGTCGGCGTCGATGACGCGCACGGGCACCTCGACGAGTCCGGCCATCCGGCTTGCCCGCCAGCGGCGCTCGCCGGCGATTATCTGATAAAATCCGCCCTCGCGGCGGCGCACGGTGATCGGCTGGATCAGGCCGTACTGCGAAATCGAATCGGCCAGCTCCTGCAGGGCGTCGTCGTCGAAGTGACTTCGCGGCTGCTCGGCGCGCGGCTCGACCTTGGCGATGGGCGCGTAAATGAGCTCGCCCTCGCTCTCGTTATCGAGAATATCGTCGCCGAAGAGCTCGCTCAGGCCGCGTCCGAGCCCTTTTTTCGTATCCTTGGCCATATTTGCTCCTTTCAGCTCTTTTTTCTGTACTTTTCGCGCAGAAGAAACTCGTCTGCGAGCTTCATGTATGCGCGGCTGCCCTTGCCGATGCGGTCGTAGGCTACGCCGGGCTTGCCGTGGCTCGGCGCCTCCGACAGGCGCACCGAGCGCGGGATCACCGTCTCGTAGACCTTGGCGCCGAAATACTCCTTCAGCTCGAACGCGACCTGCTGGGTCAGATTCGTGCGCGCATCGTACATGGTCATGACGATCCCCTGGATGCGCAGTGCCGGATTCAGGCGCTTATTGCACATGCGGATCGTCGTCATGAGGTCTGCAATGCCCTCAAGCGCGTAATATTCGCACTGCATGGGTATAATTACGTTGTCGGCCGCCACGAGCGCGTTGAGCGTCAGGAGCTCCAGCGACGGGGGGCAGTCGATGAATATGTAGTCGTAGTCGTTGTAGACCATTTGCAGCGCGGCCTTCAGCACAAACTCGCGCTTATCCCTTCGCACAAGCTCGACCGACGCGCCGGACAGCTCCTTATTCGACGGGATCACATCGCCGTAGGGCGTATGGCGGATGCAGTCGAGCGTGTCGGCGTTTTTTATCAGCAGTTCGTAAGCGCCGGGCACGGCATTCTTGTCCACGCCCATGCCGGAGGTCGAGTTGCCCTGAGGGTCGCAATCGACCAGCAGCACGCGCTTGCCCTTCATTTTCAGCGCGCAGGCAAGGTTCACGCAGGTCGTGGTCTTGCCGACGCCGCCCTTCTGGTTGGCTATCGCAATTATTCTTGACATAGTCTCACCTCTTGCGGCTATTATATCAAGACTGTGCGCGCTTTTCAACGTTTCACATGAAACATTTGAAAATATTTTCTCAACGTTTCACGTGAAACGCAGGACTGATGTTTCACATGAAACATCAGTCGACAAGAGCGTCGATATCCGGGATCGTGAGGCCGTCGTGCAGCGCAAGGTCAATGCCGTAGGCTATGAGCTTCGAAACAGAGTTCACAAGCTCGTCGATATTACGCGGCGTGACGAACAGGCGCTCAGCGCCCTCGTTATCGCACAGCGACGCGGCGTCAGCAACCGTCGGAACGCCGACGGCGATCACGGGGCAGCCGAGGTAAGCCTCGCTTATCTCGGCGCGGTCGTTGCCTACGCCGCTGCCGGGGGATATTCCGCTGTCGCAAAGCTGCACATTGCGGCAGAGTCTGTTTATCTCGCCGCTGGCAAGGGCATCGACCGCAATAACGCAGTCCGGGCGTACAAGCTCGCACATGCTGCGTATCGCCTGAGCGCTTTCAATGCCTGTCGTGCCCAAAACGCCGGTGCGCAGGACGGATACGGACGAAAAGGCCGCGAAATCCTTTGGCAGCGAGGCTTTGAGGTGCCGCGTGACGATCAGGCCGTCGGAGACGCAGGGACCGACCGCATCGGGAGTGACCGCACGGTTGCCGAGGCAGGCAACAAGATAGCTTTTCGAACGCACGACGGCGGGGAAGCTCCGCAGAAGCTCACGCAGGGCGGCGGCGCAGTCGGGGAAGCTTTGGCCGCGCCGTGTAACATAATCTGCCATTTCCAGGGTCAGATACTTTCCGAGAGGTTTTCCGAGCGCCTGAGCGCCCGCGTCGGAATAAATGACGACGCGGCTGACAGTGCAGCCGTGGATAGTGAATTTGTCGGCTCTCACTCCCTCTTGGGCTTCATCCAGCCTTGCCGCGGCCTCTGCGGCAAGGTCGGTGCGGGCAAATTGCTTTTGCATTGTTCGTCCTCCAATAACAATATATAGTGGTAGCATCCCCAAGCGCGGCACAAGTGATACATTGAAAGATAAAAAAACGGAAAAAGAGTAAAAAAAGCTTGCAATCTCAGTGGTTTGATGATAAACTAATTATCCGCGAGCGTCTACTCGCATTTCGTTACGTTATTCAGTCCCAAACGGCAGTAACCGCCAGATCGGAAATCAGTCTGGCAGCCGGCGTAAACCGGCGGTTTTCGCCGGAAAAGTCCGTAGACTTTTGTTACTAAGTTATAAGGAGGTGCACAACGATGCCCAACATTAAGTCCGCAATGAAGAGAGACGAAAAGAGCAAGGAGCTCCGCGCAAAGAATCGCGCAGACAAGACCGCGCTCAAGACCGTCATGAAGAAGTTCGACGCAGCAGTCGCAGGCGGCGACAAAACCGCAGCGGCAGACAGCTACAAGGTCGCAGTCAAGGCCGTGGACAAGGCAGCCTGCAAGGGTCTTATCCATAAGAACAACGCAGCTCACAAGAAGAGCGCCATGACCGTCGCACTCAACAAGATGGATTGATCTTATACATTAAATAAAAAGAGCGAGGAAATTTCATTCCTCGCTCTTTTTGTCAGTCTCAAGGGAGCGCAGACATAACATCTGCACTCCCTGCTTTAATTAAAACAGCTATCTGCTAAGCTCACTTATCGTCACTGACGCCGCGGCGGGCGGCCTCGAAGCGGCGGCGGGCCTCCTCGTATTCCCGGCGCGCCCTTTCGTAATCGTTACGGCGGGCCTCTGTCTCGAGCTTTTCGGCCTCCTCGTTCAGGCGGCGGGTCTGCTCTGTGAGCTCATCGATGTCGCTCGACGCGGGCGCGGGCTTATATTCCGCCGCGGCCCTGGCTCTTGCGGCCTTTTTCTTTCTGCTCGTATTGTCCCTGCGGCGGCGCGGCTCGTAGTCCTCGTCGCTGTCGTCGTCCTCGGCATCGTCCGTTCCGCCGGCGGCAGCCTCGACAGGAGCCTCCGGGCGGGTGTACTGCGGCCTTTCCCGACCATTTATGACATCGGAGAAGGTGCGGCTGCACAGTATGGCCACGATCGCGGCGACGACCGAAGCGCCGAGCAGCACGAGCATTGCTATAAGCTGCGTTCTGCCGCTGCCCGAGCCGTCCTCAAGGGCATACACGAAGCTGCGGTAATCGTTTGACAGGCCGTAGAAGTTAAGTCCGAGCGCGGCGGCGGCGGTGATGCCCGTAGCTCCGGAGGCCGCGAGAAGGCGGGTGCGGTTGGGCTTGCGCGCCGCGAGCACCCCGAGGATGCCGGCGATGACGCCGATGATGCTTATGATGCGCAGAAGGTTATACAGCTTCTGGCGCAGGTCGAGCTCGGCGTTGAGCTTGTCCGTGTCGGCATCGACATAGTCGCGAGCAGCCTGAAGCACGGACTCGTAATCGCTTTCGTCGCTCACGCGCTCGGCTATGCCGTCATTATCCATAAGCAGCGCGACGCCGGATTTTACGGCCTGCTCGACATCGTCCTGCTCTGTGAGAGTTTCCTTAAGCTCGTTCATCTTGCTGACGTTTTCGCTCAGCTGCTGCTGGCCGGCGTTGAGCTGTGCCTTTGCCGCGGCGAGCTCGGCCTTGCCGTTATCGAGCTGCACCTTGGCGGCGGCTAACTGCTCCTTGCCCTGATCGAGCTGTGTCTTTGCCGCGGCGAGCTGAGTTTTGCCGTTATTGATCTCCTGCTCTGCGGCGGCTATCTGCGAGTTTGCCTGCGCGAGGGCGGCCTGACCGTCCTCATAGGCCTTCATTTCGGCCTTGAGATCCTCTATGGAGGTGTAGCCGTACTTGGCAAGCGTCTGCGAGACGAGGTCGCCCCAGCCGCCGAGACTCTGGATAAGGTCGTATATGGGCTTTGCCTTTTCGTATGCGGGAGTTGCCGCGTCAAGCTGAGCCTGCGCCGCGTCGCGCTGAGCCTTTGCGTCGTTGAGCTGAGCCTCGGCGTCGTTCAGGCGCTTTTCCGCCGCCTGATACTCGGCGAGCTTTGCGTTATACTGCGCCTCGGCCGCGTCGTACTCGGCCTGACCCTTTGCTATCTTCGCGGCTCCGGCGTTGTACTGCTGCTGACCGGCGTTATACTGCTCGGTGCCCTTCTGATCGGTCACGACCGACTCTGTGTAGTCCTTCTCGTCCTCGGTGCGGTTTTCCTCCGCCTTGCGCAGCTCTGCCACGCGCCCGTCGAGAATATCGACAAAGTCAAGGATGTCGGACCTCTGTCCGCGCTTGAAGCGCAGGATGTCCGACAGCTCGTCCGAGCCGTTGCCTGCTGTGACGATACCGAAAACCGAGGATGCCGCGAGCAGTATGCTCAGGATCATTAACAGCGTTCTTTTCATATCTGTGCTCCTTTCTACGGCGGAAGCATATTCCCCCGATGCCTCCGATGACATTACATATTCCCCTTCTGCTTTTGCGCTATCTGCTCGATATCCTCCGCAAACAGCGGACGCAGACGGCGCTTTCGCCTGAGCGTCGTGCGCATGATGAACCCGTCCCCCCAGACGAGCATCTGCGGCAGCACGAACAGCACCAGAAGCAGAGATATTATGGTTCCGCGCCCCAGCACAAGGCCGATGACGGAGATGATGCTCTCGGTGCTTATAAAGCCGATGAGCAGACCCGCGATGACGAGGATGCTGCCGCTTGTTATAAGCGTCGGCAGTGCGCCGTTTAAGGCAAGGCGTATCGATTTGCGGCGCGAGACGTTCTTCTGCCGCAGATCAAGATAACGGTTTGATACGACAATCGCATAGTCTATATTCGCGCCCATCTGAATGGCGCTTACGATCAGATACCCGACGAAGAACACCGGCCTGTTCGTGAAATACGAGATCGAGAAGTTGAGCCATATGCTGCCCTGGATGACGACTATCAGCAGCAGCGAAAGTCCCGCGGAGCGGAACACGAGCATTATGACGAGCACGACAAACAGCGCCGACAGCGCGCTCACCATCACATTGTCCGTCGAGAACGACTCCTGCAGATCGCGCGAGGCGGTCGCGCTGCCGGTGACGTAGACGTCGCCGCCGTAATACTGCCCGGCAATGCCGTGGATCGCTGAGATGAGCGCGTAGCTTTCGTCAGACTGCACGGGCGTGTCGGAATACACCAGCATCCGGCTGTAGTGCTCGCCCTGAAGCTGCGCCTTCGCGTCGGCAAGCTGAGCGTAGAGGCTGTCTATCATGTCGAGCTTATCCTGTGAAAGCTCAATGCTGCCCTCCTCGGCGATATCGTGCAGGAACAGAAACAGGTCGATGAGCGGAACCTTGTATTCGCGCATATTTGACTGCACCTGATCGTAATCGGCGTGGCGTGCGGCGTAGAACACGAACAGCGCCGAGGCCGTCGTATCGTCAAGCCCGGCAAGCTCGGAAAACTCGGCTATGCTGAGCTTGTCACTCAGGCGATAGTCGCCGGCGACCTTGACGGAGGCTATGCCGAGCACCGACGTGACATGGTCAAGCTTCGATATCTCGTCGAGCATCCTTGCCTGCGTTTCATAATCGCCCGTCGGCACGACGAGCGCCATCATATTGCTGTTGCCGAAGGTTTTTATGATATCCTGATGCGCCTTCTGCGAATCGTTCAGGCGCAGGGGGTAGTCGTCGCTGTAGTTATACGAAAACGGGCACATGCTCGAGAAGAAGAACGCTGCGGCGATGATGCAGATGAACACCGGCGGTACGAGCTTGCGCGAGCGCCAGGCAAAGCGGCCGACTGCGTCTATGCCCGGCACGAAGCTGCGGTGCTTTGTTTTTTCTATCCGGCCGCTGAACATGAACAGCAGCCCCGGCATGAGCAGGAACACCGTCAGCATCGAAATGAGTATGGATTTAATGAGCACCTTGCCGAGGTCGCCGCCGAGACCGAACTGCATAAACGTCATGGCGACAAGGCCGCCGATAGTCGTAAGCGACGAGGACGCGATCTCGGGTATAGCCTTGGCAAGCGCCTCTATCGCCGCATCGTAGGCCTCAAAATGCCGCCGCTCCTCCGCGAAGCGGTTGCATAGAATGATAGCGTAGTCTATTGCCAGCGCAAGCTGCAAAATCAGCGTTACGGAGTTTGCGACGTATGATATCTCCTTAAACAGGAAGTTTGAGCCCTGCTGGATAGCGGCCGCCAGCGCGAAGGTTATAAGCAGCACCGGCACCTCGGCATAGCTGCGCGAGGTGATAAGCAGCAGGATGATGACAGTCACGACGCTCAGTGCTCCGATAATGAGCATCTCGCCCAGAAGCTGACTGCTGAAGTCCGAGCCGACCTCGGTGTAGAGCTTTATATTGCCGGCATCGTACCGCTGAGCGACGAGGGCGTTCATGTCCTCAAGTGCTTTTTTGCTGATATCGTCGCTTGAGGCTCCGGCAAAGCTCACCGTTATGAGCGCCGTGCCGTCTTTGTAGTGCTCATCGGTATCGTCAAAGCCCGCCGAGCGCACGCCGTCTATATCCGCTATTTCCTGCGAGAGCTTGAGCGCATCGTCATACGATATGTGCTCTACCATCAGATCGGCCGTCGCATAGGTGATAAACTCACCCTCCATGGCGCTCAGACCGCGCCGTGTTTCGGTTTCTTCCGGAAGAAAATGAAAAAGATCGTTTTCGACCGTCGTGAGCTGCGAGGTGTATACCGACAGACAGGCCAGAAGAAGGAACAAAACGAGCATGAACTTCCTGCTGTCAATGATGAATTTGGCTAATCTGTGCATGTGCTTCTCCCACTGGAATGGATGTCTGTTTATTTTATTACAAACGGAAACAAACATCAAGACAGTATCGCCAATTTTTTATTAATTTTCTTGTATTCGGCCCGCCTGCGATATATAATTTAGAGGCGAACCTCCGCACCTACGGATACGCTTATTGCGGTCGCCCGGTATCGGAGCTGCGGAGAAAACCGCAAGTGCGCCGCTTCCCGCAGACAAGGAGCAAAAGCTCTGCCCGCGCTCAAACCTATTCGTAGGGGCGACCATCGGTCGCCCG